>Ga0315905_10002996_pt1 | contig 17588 bp, 8 predicted proteins | sample LakEriMetagenome_5_FD_203522 | JGI IMG/M metagenome (GOLD analysis project Ga0315905, IMG submission 203522) | Freshwater fungal communities from buoy surface, Lake Erie, Ohio, United States - Buoy 4 MA121 | ecosystem: Environmental > Aquatic > Freshwater > Lake | place: USA: Lake Erie, Ohio... | reverse complement strand
ACCGTCCCTTTGTAGAAAGAAATCGTTGGAAAAATGCCCGGGTTTATCCTGGTAAAGTTCTCAATATCCTGATTTTAGGACAGAATTACCATTTAATTCATCATCTGTGGCCTTCGATTCCTTGGTATAATTATCAACCGGCTTATTATTTAATGAAGCCGTTATTGGATGAAAAAGGCAGTCCCCAAACTTCCGGGTTATTGCAGAAAAAGGACTTTTTTGAATTTGTCTATGATATTTTCATAGGTATTCACTTTCATCACTGATTTAGGGCAGTTTATAGCAGAATTATGTAAGCTGTTATGCTTCCTGGGGAAGACTAAGTTACGCTTTATTTGCTAACGAAGCGTAAAAATAGTTTCCCCAGGGATGCCATAATCCCCGACAGAAAGGCGATAGTATTGTAAAAAAATCACAAAAACCCCAGAAGTTGGTGCTTCTGAGGTGTAAAGAGTTTTAGGCACGATTGAGGATAATACTTATCTGGTGATCAATTTGGAGTAGGAAATCTTGATAATGATCACAAGATAGCTTTATCAATATCTCAAACTAAGAACCTAAAAGCCCACAGGTCAACTACTTAAATACTCTAGCAGAGCTATTTCTATTTCAGTAGCCAAATTGGCGTTTTTTTGAGTTTGATTTAGATATCTACCTCTCGGCGGATATTCACTAATTCATAAAGCTTATTTTCAAACTTTTGGGTACAAGCTGACCAATCAAATTCCAGAATGGAAGGACGAGCTTGTGCGGTTAATTGATTTTTGAGGTCAGGATTTTCGAGAATTATAATTACTTTTTGGGCAAAATCTCTAGGGTCATTGGGTGCTGCTAGAAAACCATTAACCCCAGAAATAACCTGTTCAGCAGTTGAAGGAGCGACAACAGCCACTACAGGCGTTCCAGAAGCTAAAGCTTCGTTAGTTGTCGTGCAGAAATTTTCGGTGATAGAAGGGTTAACAAATATATCTGCTTTTGCAAACCAACCTAAAAGTTCCTTACCATGAGATTCACCCCAAATAGTGACACCATGGGGGAAATTTTGAGCGCGACGACGAATTTCTGCATCCAAAGGACCGCTACCAACAATTACTAGATGAACATCAGGAATTTTAGCAGCAATGAGAGGATAAATATCTAAAAGTTGATTAACATTCTTTTCTGGAGTAATACGCCCTACAAATAAGATAGTTGGACGTTGATCATCAGGAATTGGATCATAACAAATATTGCGGGGATGAAATTTTTGGCAATCAATTCCTTGATAGGGAAGATATTCGGCGCGTTGAGCTTTTAATTTTTGGTATTTAGCCAGTTGTTCACGGGAAGAAAATAAACTTAAATCATAAGTTTCACTAAATTGTTTAACTAAAATTGGCAGAAAAGGACGCACTAAATTAAAGACTGTATTACCGAAATAATATTGAATATAGGCAATGATATCTGTGTGGAAAACTGAAACAATAGGTGTGTTTGTTTTTCTGGCATATTCTACTCCCACAGAACGGCCATAACCTTGTAAAAAACCAGAATATAAACCTCTCATTTGTGGGGCTTCTTCGACAACAATAATGTCAGGCTGGAAGTGAGTGAGTAATTTTGTATCACTCCAATGACGATGACTTAATGGTTGGGGTAAAGATTTATAAAAAATCAGTGGTTCTGTGGGAAATGAATAAGCAGAAAAATTAATAAATGTTTCTAGTTCTTCAATTCCTGACATGGGACGTTTACCAACTTGTGGAGGGTATTGATCATTAATTTCTGGGTGAATTAAAAAAACTTCATGCCCTTGTTTTAATAACCAGTGAACTCGCTGGTGTACAGCAACAGAAACTCCTGTTAAAAATGGAGCGTATAATCCTGTAAATAAGGCGATACGAAGGGGTTTCTTGTTCATGATCATGAGGTAATTTTTCCTGATAAAATATATTACTGATGCTTTCCAATAATTATTGGATTGAGGGATTTTAGATATTGAAGGGAAAATAAAAAATCTAAAATTTTACCCATTCTCTAGAGAGAGGCTTTTGGATCAATTGGTTGATCTAACCATTGGTAAGGACGGTATTCAATTAACCGAATATTTTCACGTCCTTGAATTCGATAAGTAATTCCCCGCCAAGTAATACTTGATGTCCAAAAAGAAGATATTATTATTAAACCATAAATCCACTGTGTGAAAGGGATAGCTATTAACATTTTGAGGATAATTAAAGGCGATAATTTGGGTATTTTTTTACCTTGGTTATGCAGGATATGATGTATTGATACTTCCATCAATAGCATGAGTAAAACTAAACCAATGGTATAGGAAATGTAAGAGGAAAATAATAAAAATCCAGCGTACCATTGAGACTGAAGCAAGAGATAGAAAATGATGATGATGACTAGATTGGGTACGACAATACTAGAATATGCTTCACTAATTATGGCTAACCAACCAGGGTGATAAAGTTTAGAACTAATTATTAATCTTTTTAATGATTCTAGTAAGTTACTTAAACTACTTTCTTCCTGATTTAGCATCAATAAAGAAGGAATAAATTTGATTTGTAACTTTTGTTGTTTGATAAGTTTATGCAGAAGCATATCATCTGTTAAAACTTCTCCCCACTTATCCAAAAGTTTGATGCGGTTTAAGACTTCTGTTTTGATAGCTAAAGTTCCACCCCAAGGAATTTGAAAGAGAAACATTTGCACAACTGTAGAAACATTACCGGAGTAGCGAACTAATGAACCCCAATAATTACCAGTGGGAACATACCAACGGTTTCCTGTTGTTAGACCAACTTTGTCATCAAGAAGAGGAGTAACTAATTCTCGTAACCAATTAGGATGAACTACAGTATCAGCATCAATAAAAGCGATAACTGGATAAGCATTATCTAAGTCAGAAACAGCTTGTATTAGAGAACTACATTTAAGACTACGATTATAACTAACTGCTCTTAATATATTAATTTGAACATTAGTTGCACCCAGTTCATTGATTGTTTCACTAGCAATTTTCAAAGCTGGATCTTCCTGACTATCAATGATCAATTTTAGATCATATTGTGGGTAATTTTGTTGTAAGAGCGATCGCAAACAATTATGTAAAAATGGATCAGCACCTCGTAAACAAAGAATTACTGCCGTTTTTGGTAATTTTTCATCTGGTAATGACTGTGGTTTATATGAACGTAAATACCATAAAAATATTAACGTTAAACAACTCTGAATTACCAGCCAACCCAACAAAGACTTAGATAGAAATATCATTAAATCTGGCATTATCTCTATAGTCTCAGATATAACTTAGGAGTCACGAAAAAAAGTTAGAATATATATCTAACTCCCGATTGGAAATTATCAATCAATACAGTTCAGTTAAGAATAGAATTTTAGACTTAACTAAACCGTATTAAATTCCAAATTAAGGATCAAGAGAATACTTCAAAAAGATATTAATTGTAGTATTCTTATCAACTTTAAAACTGGCATTTCTGAACTTAGGTGTGCCAGTGCTGATAGAAACAATGGGATTTCTAGAAATACCAAAACCCTCTTCAGGAATGCCGAAAAAGTCTTTATTGAGTTGGCGATCGCCATTTTGATCATCAACTACAGCCACAGCATAATTACCAGGTTTTAACCCAGAAAATACCTGTTTAATAGAATTTCCAGTAATTTTAGTACAACCACTCTTAACTTCACTTTTAGCATTATTTGGAAATCCTTTTTCAGAGTTATAAACTCTCATGCAAATTTCCCCAGTTTGATTACGAATACCATTAACAACTACAGTTAATGATGTTGTTGATTCAGCCTGAGCTATTTCGTTGAAGCTAATAGTTAGCAAAGTGGCAATGAACAGGTTTACAATTTTAAACATTAGTCAAAACTTCCTAATTGTGAAAATTTTCCAATGGCAAATTTTATCTATTTCATCAGTTTTTGAATGTCAGTTTTTTGCAACCATTCACGAGTACGACCCATTCCTTCTGCTAAATCAACTTTAGCTTGATAATTCAAAATATTTTGTGCTTTTGCAATAGAATAGGCATAAGGACGACTCATAAAATCAACTGATTCCGGGAGAATATCAGCTTTTTTACGAAATAGTTTTTGTCCCTGAAGACGCACACGCAAAAATAACTTCATTTCCTCCTTAGGTAAAGACATTGGCGCTGGTAAACCTTCCAAGGAAGCAAGATGAATAAAATAATCTTTCCAGGAAGTTTCTTGACCATCAGTAATGTTAAAAATTTCCCCATAGGCTGATTTTTCTATGGCTAAAAAGATAGCATCAATTAAGTTATCTACATATAGATGATTCATCACACCTTTACCATCATTAGCATAGGCAAATAATTTTTGTCGCATCATCTGAATTGGCCGGACAATCCAAGGAATACTTCCAGGACCATAGACATCACCAGCCCGAATTACAATTACTCCAAATTCAGGGGCATTGTTCAGTTTTAAAACTTCGATTTCAGCTTCAATTTTTGTCTGACAATAAGGATTATTCTCACCGGAAAGTACACCTAATTCTGTAACTTTCTCAGGGTAATCAAACCCATATACTAAAGTGCTAGAAAGATGGACAAATGTTTTTACACCTGCTTGTTTAGCAGCCTTGGCGATATTAATAGTACCATTAACATTTATTTCTCGAAAATGCTTAATGTCTCCAGCTTCTTCGGCAATTTGAGCAGTATGTAAAACTATATCTATTCCTTGACAAGCTTTTGAGCAAATTCCAGGATCAGTGATATTACCAACTAGAACTTCAATACCTAAATTTTGCGCTGTTTGATCTTTAATTTGGGAACTTTGTATAGCTCTAACTTTCATCCCTTGAGCTATGGCTAATTCGGCTGCACGTAAACCAATAAATTCGTCAATTCCGGTAATCAGGAGAGTTTTGTTTTGCAAGTTCATGTTGAAAGATAGATAAGTGTTTTGTAGTAGTGTAACGCTAACCATACGGTTGAGAAAGTAATACAATCTCATAGTCTAAGTGACAAAGCTATTTTTCTAATTACAGGAAATTGCAATTAAGAACTGTTGCACTGACAGGAAAATTTTACTGTTGCTAATAACATTAAATTTCTATTTTTGGTTAGTTCTAATTTAGAGAATATTGAGTAAAATTTGCTGAATTTACAGAACAATAAATCCCTAAAAACTATCAGCCGGATCAGCAGAACGGAGTTTATTAATAGCTAATGCTCCAGAGGTGATACAAATTAAGACTGTAGATACTAAGACAAGTAAGGCATTATTACTTGTCATCATGATAGGTAATTTAGTTGCTTTCATGGCAAAATCATATAAACCAATGGAAACAATAAAGCCAGGAATATAACCTAACAATGCTAAGATTAATGCTTGTTGAAAAACAACATTTAATAAATATCCATTAGCATAACCAATAGCTTTTAGAGTTGCATAGGCAATAAATTGAGTGGCAATGTTGCTATACAAAATTTGGTAAACAATTACCACACCAACAACAGAAGCCATAATCAGCATTAAGTTCAGAATAAAACCAATAGGAGTTCTCACAGACCAATATTGTTTCTCAAAATCAATAAATTCTTGACGAGTGAATATTTTTACATCCTGTGGGAGCTTGTTCTTTAAACTATTTAAAACTCGTTTTATATCAGCACCGGATTTGAGTTTAATCACTCCCATATCTATTTTTTCCACTGGACGACTATTAGGATTAATTCTTAAAAAAGTTGAATCACTAACAATTAAATTACCATCAACACCAAAGGACGGTCCTAAACCGAATAAACCCCCAACTCGCACCCGATAGCCCTTAATTGCATCAAAGGGAAAGATTTCAATTGGTTGTTGAATATTTCCTTGATTAAATAATTCTGCTATTGGTCCAAATTCTGAACGGGCATCTTTGTCAAATAACATGACATCAGGAATTTTGAGTTTATCTAAATTTTGCTCAACTTCTGGAATATCTAGCACAGATTTTCCAGGATCAAAACCAATGACATAAATTGAATATTTCTCACCACTAACGGGATTTTTTAATTTCGCAAATTGCAAATAAATTGAACTAACAGAATCAACACCATCAAATCCTAGTGTTTGATATAATCGAGTGCGAGAAAAACTTTGAATTGCTGTCAAAGATTTATATTGAGAACTAACTAAAAACAAATCACCGTTCAATCGTTGATGTAATGCTGTTGCACTAGAATATAGTGCATCTTGAAAACCTAGCTGGATAAACATTAGCAGCACAATAAAGCCAATTCCGGCTACAGCTATCACAAAGCGAAGTTTCTGCTGGACAAGCTGTAGCCACGCTAAAGGAATTTTGATATTCATATTAGTTGTTAGTTATTAGTTGTTAGTTATTAGTTAATATTTGTTATCTATGGATAATAACAAATAAACATTAATTAATAACTAAATTTGGATAGCAACGTCAACTTGTAAGTTAGTTAAGCGAGATATCTTTTGACTATCTGCGGGATTATCAATAGATATTTTGACCTCAATTACTCTCCGGTCTGCGTCAGAATTGGGATTAATACTAAAGATACCTTGTTGATTAACTTGCCAGCCAATTTCTCGTACAGTTCCCTGTAATGCACCAGGAAATGTAGTGCTAGTGATCTTAGCTTTTTGACCAACTCGAATATTTTGAATATCCGTTTGATAGACTTCTGCTAAGACTTGCATTTGTGATGTATTACCAATTTCTGCAAAGCCAGCAGTAGAAATTATTTCTCCATTTCTAGCATTAATTCGTAAAATTGTCCCATCTATAGTGGAAGAAATGTAAGTTAAATCATGATCGGCTTTCGCTTGTTTAATTGCTGTTTCTGCACTTTTAACTTCACTTTCTGCTAATTCTACATCTACAGGCCTAACTTCTTTAATGCTATTAAGTTTAGATTTTGCTTCTTTGAGTTGATCTTCAAGTGTATTTTCAGTCCTTTTAAGAGTAGCTTGAGCCTCTTTTAGCTGCTGTTGTGTAGTTTTTAGGGTTAAATTTTTACTATCAACAATGGAAGCAGAAATAGCACCATCTTTAAATAATTGCTGATAGCGATTACTCTCTTTTTGAGCATTTTCAACTTCAGCCCGAATGCGATTAATTGTTGCTACTTGCGCGGCAATATCTCCTTGTAATTGGGAATTTAACCGAGTAATTGTAGCTTTTTGAGCATTAATATCTCCAGTTTTTGCTCCAGCTTTTACCTGTGCTAGTTTAGCTCTAGCAATTAACAATTTATCAAATGCTTGTTGTATGGCTGCTTGGGAACGAGCATAGTTTTCTAGATAAGCTAATACTTGTCCTTTTTTTACATTATCCCCTTCCTTAATCAACAGTTTTTCTACTCTGACACCATTGATAGAATTAGGGGCAGATAAATAAGTAATTTTATCTTTTGGTTGTAACCTTCCTAATGCAGTTACAGCAATTTTAATAGGAGTAGGTTGAGATTTAGTAGTTGTTGTCACCGCAGGAGATAGAATCTGAGAATTGATCTTCAATTGATAGAAAATATATAAAGATACTAACCCCGTAGCTAAAGTTAGAGAAGTTGCCAAAATTATTTTCCACTTTAGCGCAGTCAATTTGAATAATTGGTTTTGTTTATTTAGTGCCATATTTTTATTCCCATGGTGTTATTTCGGAAAATACTCGTAATGGTTATAGACTTATCCTCTATTGCCTTTATAGAGGCGATATGTCTAATTATTTATGTATGAATTGTTGTCAGCATTCCACGTTATGCTATCAATTTTATCTTGGATCGGCATTTAATTAAGTAACCTAAAATACGATAGTCCTGATCAGAAATAAAAATCTTCAATTCCTAAGCATTAATGATGCTCATAACTTAGAGAAATGAATAAACTTACCTGCAAGTATCTCAAATAAATTTGATATTGTCAACTAAATTTCTTTGTTTTCATCAAAATCTTTGATTAATCATAAATTAATAGAAAAATTTGTATTTATTTTAGCAAACTTTACTAAATATATGCAGAATTTTCCTATTTAATGTTAGAACTTATTGATCTGGTATTGTTATCAATTATTGACATGATCAAAGACAAAAATTAATCTTTGGTTTATAAATAACCAATTGTCTATAAAAGGTGAGTTATCTTATAAATTCATCAAAAATTAGAGATTAATTATGATAGTTTGCTCAAAAAAACCCGGATATGTTCAAATATTTCCCTTGTATATTTATGGATTAGTTACTTATGAAACAATTTAGATATAATTCTTGAATTATCAAGAAAACATTGATGTTAAAACCGTAATTACCAAGAATATGTTATCAAAAATGCGGTTTTTAATTATACTCAAGTAATTAATTTGTATGTAAAAGGAGGTAAATTAAGAAATATTTTTCTCCAAAAATTAGCAAAAATGAACTATTCATTTTTCCTAAACTATGTTAGTCTTTTTATTAATTCAACATTTATAGATGAAAAATAAATTGTTGATTTGATGTCAAGAAACAGAATAAATACTAAAATTCATTCAGTTTTTTAGAGCAGAATTACCTAAAGAAACAAAACCTATTCCTTAATAAATCGGGGTTTTGTATTTCTCCAAGTTACAAACTGCTAGATTCTTAAAAAACTGTTTAAGTATTTTTTCACTATTTAGAGAATTTGCCACAGAGTGCTGATTATTTTTGTAACGATTTTGGCAGCTTTTATGAGTCTAATCATCTAAAATAGGTTATCCTGGACTTTAAAAACTGGTCAAGGCATTTATCAATATACAGAATGTGATTATCAACTGGGTAAAACATTCAATGATTAAGAAATAAAAGCCCTTCTGTTTTCATACCTGTAATTTAAGGAGTCAGCATAGCATTCAGGTCTCATACTTCTGGTAAGAAATCATAATTTATTCACAGGATTAAATAAAGAAGTTGGGGATTTTCTATCTTCACTTTCTCAATATCAAAAATCCAGTATTGTCTAGTATTTATTCATGAACACAAGGTTCTAAAACTGGTTCAAAAATTCAACAGTCGCAAAAAAATGGCGTATATATTCTGTAGTATGAATCTCAAGTTAAGCCTTTAAACTTACCTGGGATAAATGCACTAATATAGATAGAATAAATACCTGTTAATAGCGTATTGTGCTGCACAATTTACGGTACTCAAGATTAGTCTATGCCATGATGTCTTACCCCCCAAAAAAGATAGACACAATAAATACTTCCTTGACGGAATTAGAAGCCCAAATTAATAGTTGTGAACAGGCTTTACTTAGATTTATAAAGGAAAAAGGAATGAACATGAATAACGGCACATTATCAGAAAATTCCATGTCAAATAAAGACATTAACAGAAAACTACAAGCAAATCCAATAGCTATTATTGGTATGGCTTCTTTAATGCCTCAAGCGAGAAATTTAAGAGATTACTGGCAAAATATTGTTAATAAAGCTGACTGTATCACTGATGTTCCTTCAAGTCATTGGAGTGTGGAAGATTACTATGATCCTAATCCAAGAACACCAGAAGATAAAACCTATTGTAAACGTGGTGGTTTCATTCCCGAAGTTGATTTTAACCCCATGGAATTTGGCATTCCCCCCAGCATTTTAGAAGTTACAGATGTTTCTCAACTATTAAGTTTAGTAGTTGCGAAAGAAGCAATGGAAGATGCAGGTTATGGTGATTCTCGTGAATTTAACCGCGAGAATATTGGAGTTATTTTAGGTGTAGCAATGGGCAAACAATTAGCAATGCCCTTAGCTGCTAGATTAGAATATCCAATTTGGGAAAAAGTTCTCAAAAGCAGTGGTTTATCTGACGAAGATACTAAGAAAATCGTTGATAAAATCAAATCTGCCTATGTCAAATGGGATGAAAACGCTTTCCCTGGAATGTTAGCAAATGTTGTGGCTGGAAGAATTGCTAACCGATTTAATTTTGGCGGTACAAATTGTGTAGTTGATGCTGCTTGTGCTAGTTCTTTCGGGGCATTAAAAATGGCCATTAGTGAATTAGTTGAACATCGTAGCGATATGATGTTAACTGGTGGAGTAGACACCGATAATACCATCATGGCCTACATTTCTTTTAGCAAAACTCCGGCTGTTAGTCCTAGCAATAATGTTAAACCATTTGATGCTAAATCTGACGGAATGATGTTAGGTGAAGGTATTGGCATGATTCTCTTAAAACGCTTAGAAGATGCCCAAAAAGATGGCGATAAAATCTATGCGGTAATTAAGGGAATTGGTACTTCTAGCGATGGTCGCTACAAGAGTATTTATGCCCCTAGAAAAGAAGGACAAGTTAAGGCTTTAGAACGGGCTTATGATGATGCTGGTTTTTCTCCAGCAACGGTGGGTTTAATGGAAGCCCATGGTACGGGAACAATGGCTGGAGATCCTACGGAATTTGGTTCTTTAAAAGATTATTTTGGGAAGCATGATACCCAAAAACAACACATTGCTTTAGGAAGTGTAAAATCGCAAATTGGACATACAAAAGCCGCCGCAGGTGCAGCTAGTTTAATTAAAACTGCCTTAGCATTGCATCACAAAATATTACCAGCGACCATCAATATTAATGAACCAAATCCGAAATTAGATATTGAAAATTCCTCCTTTTATCTAAATACTCAAACTAGACCCTGGATCAAGGCAGAAGGTGAAACTCCCAGACGTGCAGGGGTGAGTTCTTTCGGTTTTGGTGGCACAAATTATCATGTTGTTTTAGAAGAGTATGAACCAGAACAACGAAATGCCTATCGTTTACATCATACCTCTAGTGAAATGCTATTATTTGGTGCTAGTCAAGCTGAATTAATTAGTAAGTTAGAGGCAACTTTTAATAATTTGCAAGCTAATGATGGAGAAAGATATTATTCTCAATTATTGCAAGAGTGTCAATCGCTAACTATTCCCAAAACAGCGGTAAGAATTGGGTTTATAGCCGAGAATTTACAAGAAGCTTGTAAGTTGCTGCAAGTTAGTATTGAGTTACTAAAAAATAAGCCTGACGCAACATCTTGGGAACATCCTCAAGGTATTTATTACCGTTCCTCTGGTATGGAATTGGCTGGAAAAGTTGTCGCTTTATTCTCTGGACAAGGTTCTCAATATTTGGAAATGGGAAGAGAAGCGGTAATGAATTTCCCCAGCTTGCGGCAGTTATATGGCAAGATGGATAATTTGTTAAAACAAAGTAATTTGCAACCGATTTCTGAAGTTGTTTTTCCTCATTCTACCTTTGATGAAACTGAGAAAAAAGCGCAAATTGCAGCTTTACAAAGAACCGAATATGCCCAACCTGCCATTGGTGTATTTAGTGCCGGGTTGTATGGAATTTTGCAGCAAGCTGGCTTTAAAGCAGATTTCACCGCAGGCCATAGTTTTGGTGAATTAACGGCTTTGTGGGCTGCTGGAGTATTGAGTGAGGCTGATTATTTGTTCTTGGTGAAGTCTAGAGGACAAGCCATGGCCGCACCAAAGGACCCAGATCATGACCCTGGTAGTATGTTAGCGGTGAAGGAAGATATCAGCAAAATTGAACCGCTACTGAAGCAATTTCCTAAAGTGAGTATTGCTAATTTCAATTCTCCCACCCAAATTGTTTTAGCAGGTCCAAAGTTAGAAATTGATAAAATTCATCATACTTGCCAAAAATTGGGATATGGTGCGGTTTTATTACCTGTGTCTGCGGCTTTTCATACTCCATTAATAGCATTCGCACAAAAATCCTTTGCTATTGCTACTAAATCAGTAACTTTTAAAAATCCGCAAATTCCCGTTTTTAGTAATGTCACTGGTAAACATTATCCCCAAGATGCCACAGCAATTCAAAAGAATTTGGAAAGCCATTTGGCTAGTTCAGTGCTGTTTAAACAAGAGATTGAAAATATCTATGGTGCCGGTGGTTATTGCTTTGTAGAATTTGGACCAAAACGGGTTTTAAGTAATTTGGTGAAAGAGATATTAGGAGATCGTCCTCATATTACTATATCTCTTAATCCTAGTCCACAAAAAAATAGCGATCGCTCCTTGCGAGAAGCTGTAGTTCAGTTGCGCGTTATCGGCATGAACCTCGGCAATCTTGACCCTTATCAACTTCCTCCCGTATTACCTCCTATTGCGGCTAAAAAGACTCTTAATGTCAAATTAACTGGCATTAACTACATTTCCGATAAAACCAAAAATGCCTTTATTGAAAGCTTGCAGAATGGAGATAAAATTTCAGGAGTTCAGGAGTTTAAAAGTCCAGAAATTCCAGAATTGAAAAGTCTAGAAATTGATAATTCAGAAATTATCAAAATTCCTTCAACAAATGGACATAACGGCAACGGTAATGGACATAAAAAACAACCTGTCATGGCAACTCAGTTACAACCACAGATGAATACTGCAACTCTCATTAAAGAACCAGAGAAAAGATCCATTGCAGAATTGTTCGCACAGCAATCTAGAGATAAAATGCAAACACCAGATCAACTTGTAAATTGCCAACAAATTCTCACCAGTTTGGAACAACTTCTCAGCCAGTTTCAATATAACCAAAGCGAGAATTTAGAAGTTCACAGCACATATCTTAACCATCAAATAGAATACACCAAAACATTCTTTCAATTAATGCAGCAGCAAAATAAATTATTTGCTAATGTTAGATCTTCTGCTGAAGCTGCTCAAATTAAGCAGGTAATCATGGAAAGCTTAGAACGCAGTATGATGCAGTTTCATTCTCAACAAGGTGAAACCCTCCGCATTCATGAACAGTATTTGCGGGAACAAATAGAATATACCAAACACTTTTTCCAACTCATTCAAGAAGAATATTCTCAACTGATTTCTCAAACTCAAGAAACGGCGGCTTTTATTCCCCTATCTACCCCTGAAGAAGCACCTGTCGCTGCTAATGTTACTATTATTCCCCCCCAACCAGTACCAGTAATTGAGTCAAAAATTGAGCCAAAAGTTGAATTAGAAATACCTATTTCAACTGTCAATAAAGTTATCGAACCTGTAATTAACGAGATAATTGAATCTGAACCTGAACCAATTGCATTAATTCCTGAAAATGTACCAGTAGTTAATAACATTAATCTAGATGATTTAGCTAACAATTTATTAACTATAACCAGCGAAAAAACAGGTTATCCTATCGAAATGTTAGAACTCGATATGGATATGGAAGCAGACTTAGGAATTGACTCTATTAAAAAAGTAGAAATTTTAGGAGGATTGCAAGAATTATATCCTAATTTGCCCAAACCAAACCTTGAAGAACTAGCAGAAAAGCGCACCATTGGTCAAGTTGTCGAATATCTGCAAAAACAGAATCCATTAACAACAGAAATCCCAGCAGAATCAATTATTATTCCTCAAATTCCCACAGAGATAATAGAGGAATTAGCACCAGAACCAATTATTATTCCCCAATTTTCAATTCCCAGTTCTCAACCTGACGAAAACAGTAACGAATATGCTGATTTAGCCCAAACTCTGTTAAACATTACCAGCGAAAAAACGGGTTATCCGGTGGAAATGTTGGAACTGGATATGGACATGGAAGCCGATTTAGGTATAGATTCCATTAAACGAGTAGAAATACTAGGGGCAATGCAGGAAGCATATCCGAATTTACCCAAACCTAATATAGAAGAACTGGGAGATTTACGGACAATTAGGCAAATCGTTAACTACCTCCAAACACTGGTGGGAGGTGAAAAAAAAAAGCCGTACACTGATGTTAACTCGGTAACTCTTAATTCCCCTTTGATCAAGGACGAAAGCGCGGGGGTAGAGTCGAATATCACAGTGGATTTAACCCCACCACCTATGGTAGATCCTCATCTTCCCCGTCGTCCAGCCCAACTCGAAACCTTACCCAGACCAGATTTTTTGGAAGCACAACTACCAGCAGGACACATTGGTTTAATTACGGACGATGGTTCTTTAACTACCACAAAATTAGTTGATGCACTAGTAGCACAAGGTTGGAAAATTGTAGTTTTGAGTTTCCCCCAATCCTTAATTCCTACACAATTACCATTACCAGCAGGTGTTACCCGCATTACATTGGCAAACATGAGTGAACAACATCTGCAATTATTATTGCAAAGTGTGATTACTAAACATGGACCAATTGGGGCATTTATTCACCTACATCCTCAATTTCAACCTGAAAAACCTGGTCATATTTCCTATCCAGAAGCAGAAAAAGCAATTATTAAACAAGTGTTTTTAATGGCAAAACATTTGAAAGCAACTTTGAATAATGCAGCATTATTAGCAGGAAGAACAAGCTTCTGCACAGTCGCTCATCTTGATGGTAAATTTGGGTTAGGACATGAAACTAATTTCAGTGCAATTGCTGCCGGTTTATTTGGTTTAACAAAGAGTTTGCGGTGGGAATGGCCACAGGTATTTTTTAGAGCAATTGACCTAAATCCCACTTTAGATCATCAGGAATCTGCTCAATATATTGTCGCTGAATTACACGATTCTAATCGCTATATTGGCGAAGTTGGTTATGGTGATCAAGGACGAGTAACGCTGGTTGCTAAGGCTGAATAATTTGTAGGGTGGGCATTGCCCACCATGAGATGATTTTTTTAACGCAGAGTCGCACAAAGTAAGAGTTTGATATTTTGATTTGATTTTTTAGGTGAGGATTTATGACTGCAACTGTTCAAATTACTCCATCTTCTGTTTTTGTTGTCAGTGGTGGAGCAAAGGGAATCACTGCTCAATGTACTGTTAAATTAGCTCAACAAAAACGTTGTAAATTTATTCTTTTAGGTCGTTCAGAAATTACTACAGAACCAGAATATGCGCGGGATTGTTTGGAAGATTCTGCCTTGAAAAAGCGCATTATGGAAAATTTGATTTCTCAGGGTGAAAAACCAACTCCCATGATGGTACAAAAGATATTTAATCAAATTAATTCTAGTCGAGAAATTAAGAAGACATTAGCGGCTATTGCAGCTACAGGAGGAACGGCTGAATATATTAGTATTGATGTGACTGACACTGTAAATTTGAAAGTAAAATTGCAAGAAATTTCTCAGAAAGTAGGTCAAATCACCGGAATTATTCACGGTGCCGGTAACTTAGCAGATAAATTAATTGAAAAAAAGACAGAAGATGATTTTGAGAAAGTTTATACCGCTAAAGTTCAGGGTTTAGAAAATCTGCTCAGTTGTATTAATTCCCAACAATTAGAACATTTAGTATTGTTTTCTTCCGTGAGTGGTTTTTATGGAAATATTGGTCAAACTGATTATGCTATAGCCAATGAAATTCTGAATAAATCGGCGCATTTAATCAAACAACATCACCCTAATTGTCATGTAGTCGCAATTAATTGGGGAGGTTGGGATAGTGGGATGGTGACACCACAATTAAAAAAAGCATTTGCAGAAAGAGGAATTGATATTATTCCTGTAGAAATTGGTACACAAATGTTAGTTAATGAACTACATCCAGCCTATCAAGATCATACACAAGTTGTCATTGGTAGTCCAATGTTTCTACCTCCTTCATCTTTAGATTCCCAATTGCGAATCCATCGCATTCGGCGGAAAATGACATTAGCAGAAAACCCGTTTTTGTATGATCATGTGATTGCAGGAACACCAGTTTTACCAGCTACTTGTGCTATGGCTTGGATGATCAATGCTTGTGAAGAAGTTTATCCAGGTTATCGCTATTTAAGTTGTAAAGAATTCAAAGTATTAAAAGGAATTACCTTTAACGCTAATTTAGCAGATGAATTTTTGTTAGAATTGAAAGAACTGGATAAAAAAGATGGTGAATTTATCGAATTTGAAACCACCATTACTAGTAAAAATCCCCTGGGTAAACCCCTATTTCACTTCCGTGCAGTTATTAAAATAGTAGGAAAAACACCAGAACAGCCAATTTATCCAAGAGTGGATCTCATAGAAGACAATATTATTACTACCACCGGAACAGACTTTTATCAAACAAGTGATACCGCATTATTTCACGGTCCATGTTTCCAAAAAATCAACAGAGTCATCAACATCACCAGCGAAAAAATCACCACAGAATGTTATTGGGAATCAATTTCCCGTCAAAAACAAGGACAATTTCCCATTAGATGGTATAACCCTTATGCAACAGACTTGAGTACACAACCTTTATGGTTATGGTTAAATCATTTTCATCAAGAAATATGTTTACCTGGACAACTAACAGACTCCCAACAATTTGCATCAATTCCTTGCGACGCACCCTATTATGTCTCCTGTGAAATTAAAGCCAAAACAAATAGTGGTGCAACCTGTGATTTCATTATTCACGGTCGAGAAGGACAAATATACTCACAGATATTAGGAGCAAAGGCAGTAATTTGTCCACAGGAATTACTCAAACGTAAATAATTCATAACTAGTCCGTAGGTTGGGTAGAACCAAGTGAAACCCAACATTCCGAAACTAGAATTTTCTAATCACAGCGCAAGTTTTTAATCCTTGCCAATTGGGGGAATAGCGTAAATCCTTTTCAGTCACGTCTTATGCCCCAACGAGGATTTCAACAGTGGAAAAAATAGCTATCATCGGGTTATCTTGCCTATTTCCCGATGCTAATAATCCCGAAGAATTTTGGCAGAATCTTACACAAGAAAAAGATTCTACATCATCTATAACTGTAGCGGATTTGGGAATAGATCCTGCTATATTTTACGACAATAACAAAGGAACACCCGAAAAATTTTACTTCCTTAAAGGCGGTTTTATCCGCAATTTTGAATTTGATCCTAGTGAGTACAATTTACCAGCATCATTTGTTGAAAGTCTCGACAATAGTTTTAAATGGTCACTATATGCCGCTAAACAGGCAATTATTGATAGTGGTTATTTAGAAAATCAAACTGCACTTTCAAAATGTGGTGTAATTTTAGGAACTTTGGGATTTCCAACCAAAGCTTCTAATAATTTATTTGCTCCTATTTATCAGCAAAATATTGAACCTGCAATTAGTGAACTTTTGCAGAATCAGGATTTTCATTTACCAGGAACAAATAATGGCATCAAAAAATCGCCATATAATGCTATGGTTTCCGGTTTACCTGCTGCTATAGTTTCTAAAGCATTTTCTTTATCTGCAACTCATTTTTGTATAGATGCTGCTTGTTCATCATCATTTTATGCCATTAAATTAGCATCCCATTATCTGCAATCTGGCAAAGCTGATTTGATGTTAGCTGGTGCGATTAGTTGTGCAGATCCATTGTTTGTCAGAATGTTATTTTCTGGTATTCAAGGATATCCAGATAATGGCATTAGTCGTCCTCTAGATAAATCATCACGTGGGTTAATTACCTCCGAAGGCATAGGAATGGTAATGCTTAAAAGACACAGTGATGCTATTAGAGATGGTGACAATATCTTAGCCACAATTTGTGGTAATGGGTTATCTAATGATGGTAAAGGTAAACATCTTCTTAGTCCTAATTCTCAAGGTCAAACTCTAGCATATCAAAGGGCTTATTCTGAAGCTAAACTTAACCCCAAAGCTATTGATTATTTAGAGTGCCATGCCACAGGTACTTTATTAGGAGATA
>Ga0315905_10002995_pt1 | contig 17597 bp, 15 predicted proteins | sample LakEriMetagenome_5_FD_203522 | JGI IMG/M metagenome (GOLD analysis project Ga0315905, IMG submission 203522) | Freshwater fungal communities from buoy surface, Lake Erie, Ohio, United States - Buoy 4 MA121 | ecosystem: Environmental > Aquatic > Freshwater > Lake | place: USA: Lake Erie, Ohio... | reverse complement strand
TCAGGAAACTTGTCATGTAAACGACGAATAACGGGAGCTTCGACAGTCGACGATGCCGACTTGACGTACTCACCAACTTCTTCAAGCTTTGAAATGATGTCTTTGCTTTCGACGCCTAGCGCCTTTGCAAGCTCATACACTCGGACCTTGGACACGATTCTCCAGTCTGGTCCGAGGTCTAGTTAATAGATCCGAACCGTCTCTTGTTTTTGCGCGCTCATTTCTGAGCACTCTGCTTCTTGGTGCCCATTAGATGAGCACCTTGCCTGTTGGCGTTCATAACTAGAACGCAAGCCTGGCGTTGAACATAAACACTCCCGTTTTCAGCGGTAGTTAACGGATACTGATAGCAAGTTGATCAAGTTTTGCTTGAAATTCTTGAATTCCAACCACGCGGGCCAGAATACCAAGTCACTTACTGACCCTACTCTAGCCCAATTTATAGAAGTCCAATATCCATGCGGTTTCTTACCGCATCCCTCCAGAATTAGGAATTAGAGCTCGGTAGCCATATCAGATTTAATGTCGATCTTTGCCCCAGTCAAACGTGCGGCCAATCTTGCATTCTGACCCTCACGGCCAATAGCTAGGCTCAACTGAAAATCTGGAACTACAACTCTCACAATGCGATTTTCTTCATCGAGCAGGGTCGACGAAATTACTTTTGCAGGTGAAAGCGCATGCTTAACGTACTGGGCTAAATCTTCGCTGTAGTCGACTATGTCAATCTTTTCCCCGCCAAGTTCACTCATGACAGCTCGGACTCGTCCCCCGAGTGGACCTATGCATGCGCCTTTTGGATTAACACTTGCAGCTTTTGTAGAGACTGCAATCTTTGTGCGGTGTCCAGCTTCGCGAGCAAGTCCTTCAATTACTACGGTGCCATCGGCGATTTCTGGAACTTCAAATTTGAAAAGCTCTTCGACCAACTTGGGATGAGATCTAGACAATGTAATAACCGGACCTTTTGGTCCCATCTTTACTGCAACTACATAACACTTAATTCGAGTGCCATGAGAATAGTCTTCGCCCGGAACTGTCTCTTCAGGTGGTAAAACACCTTCAGCTTTTCCTAAGTTCACGAAAATTAATTGACGATCACTTCCTTGCTGAATAACTCCCGAAACTACGTCGCCTTCCTTTGCCTGAAACTCAGCAACAGTTGCATCGTCGTCGGCAGCCTTAAGTCTTTGCGCGATAACTCCGCGTGCTAAAGATGCAGCAACTCGACCAAAGCCTTCGGGAGTAGCCTCAAACTCGCCGATCTTTTCGCCTTCGTCATTAACTTCGTCTGCGATAACCAGTACGTGACCTGTTACTCGATCAAGTTCGACTCGAGCACTTTCGTGCGCGCCAGCTGAATGTAAATATGCAACCAGCAGTGCTTGCTCGATTGCATCAACGACATAGTCCAAGGAGAGGCCGCGCTCTCGTGTCAATCCTTTTAGGGCAGAGATATCAATGTCCACGGTTAACCCTCCTGGTCTGACTCTGAATCTAAATCGTCTGATGATGTTTCTGCTTCTGATTCCTCTTTGGGCATCTTTTTAAATTCAATTTCGATGTTAGCTCGAGAAATTTCATTGATGCTTAAAGTTCTAAGTTTGCCTTTTATCTCAAGAGTCACATCAGGATCGGTGAATTCCACAATTCGCCCCACGGCATTAATGGCATCACCGGCGACATTTACTAAGCGTCCAATGTTTCTCGCCCAATGCACTGGTTTTGTCAGTGGCTTTGTGACGCCTCGCGTACCAACTTCTAACACATAAGGCTCATCACCCATTGCATCCGAGTTGTCTAGGAATTCAGATATCGCTCGGGAAACTGCTGCAACTTCATCAAGATTGACTCCAGTGTCACCATCGATCGTCACATCGAGAATTTTTTGGCCACCAGATCGAGTGATTTCTATGTCATCTAAGTCGAACGAAAAGGTACCCACAACAGGCTCCAGCAATAGCGTGAGTTCAGAAACTGGAATCATTGTCTTGCCTTTTCAATTTGGTGGAGCAGTTATTTTCCAATAGTAGCCTGTCGCGGCAGTTTTCGATAGGACCGATCTAAACGCAAGATGTTCAAATAGTTGAAATAAGCCGGATAACTAACGCGACGAGCATTGTCAGGAAGATCAATCGGACAAATGAACTCCCTCGATCAAGTGCGGTGCGCGCGCCTAGGTAACCACCGATCAAATTAGCTGGCGCCATTAAAGCCGCAATCAGCCAAATCACATGCCCACCGGGAATAAATATGATTAAGGCGGCCAGATTGGTTGCCACATTCACAAACTTTGCGATGGCTGAGGCTCCCAAGAAACTGGTTCCCACAAAACTGACCAAGGAAAACAGTAAAAACATTCCAGTACCCGGGCCGATGAGTCCGTCGTAAAACCCGATAACTAATCCGATTAAGGGCACCAGAGCCGGCGATACATCCCGATGGGTTTCAAGTTTTCCAAAATCAGGACGCAAAATTGTAAATGAACCAACCGCAATCAAAATAACCAAAATTATAGGTTCAAAGATTTCGCGCGAAACATTAGTTGCAAGAAATGCTCCACAAAGTGAGCCAACAAACGCTGCGCTCATCATAGGAACTAATTGTTTTGCACTAACTTGAATGCGTTTACGATAAGTATTCGCCGCGGTACTGGTACCCACTATCGAAATTGCTTTATTAGTTCCAAGGATGCTAGCTAATGGGGCACTTGGGAAAGTCCAAAGTAAAACTGGCAACTGAATAAGTCCGCCGCCGCCCGCAACCGCATCCACAAATCCAGCAAGAAAGGCAGCCAGCACGCAAATCAAAACTATCCAAATTGTTACGTCTACCAATTGCAGTTGCATTGTTACTGGGTGATCCAGCCCGTGACAACATCCATAACCTCGCCTAGCCGTTGAACCGTGGCATCAGGGATGATTCCTAAGTCGGATGATTGCGAAGCTGGAATGTTTGAATGTGGAATCCAGATACCTCTCATTCCAATGGATTGCGCGCCATGGATGTCATCAAATAGTCGGTCCCCCACAAACGCTACGTGTTCTGGTGTGACATCTAAGTTGTAAAGCACGTCAGCAAAAACAGATTTGTGTGGCTTTCCAGTCGGTGTTTCACTGGTGAACAACAAGTAGTCAAACAAATGTAGGACGCCATCGCGCTGTAGTACTGCTTCATGATGTCTACGTGGCCACATTGTGTTTGATAGCACTGCCGTCTTGATTCCCCTGCCACGAAGTCCTTCAAGAAGTTCAATGGCGTCTGGATCGGTGTATGTATGTGGGTCCCAACCACTTAAGTATCGCTCTAACGCTTCAAAGTGAAGTGCGCTTGAAGTATCAACACCAGCCTCATGAAAAAGTTCGTCGAGAACTCCAGTTCCAATCTCGCCATTTGTTTCAAACTGGCGCGACCAGCGTGCTTGTTCGCCATGATTTAAGGTTTCGGCTAACTCTTTTGCATTTACCGGATCGTAAATTTCGGAGTAACCCATCCAAAGTTTAGTTAGATCGACATTGTGCCACGGAGTTAAAGTGCCGCCCCAATCAAAAACCACAGCCTGGATTGTCATTGTGGTTACTTCTTAGTAACTAACGAAACAACCTCTGAAACGAAATCTGCGACCGGTATCAAAGTTTGTTCCCCAGATTTACGATCGCGTAATTCAATCACACCATCAGCTAGACCCTTACCCACTACTGCGATGGTTGGAATGCCCAACAATTCTGAGTCGTTGAATTTAACGCCTGGTGAAACACCTCTGCGGTCATCAAACAGAACTCTCACGCCGCCAGCCTCTAGTTCTTCACTCATTTTCAACGCAACATCAAACGGTTCATCATCTCTACCAGTTGCAATAATGTGGATATCGGCTGGCGCAACTTCACGTGGCCAGATAAGACCTTTTTCATCATGTGACTGCTCGGCAATGGTTGCTACTGCGCGCGAAACTCCAATGCCGTAAGAACCCATCGTCACAGTGACTAGTTCACCATTTTCATCAAGCACTTTGAGGTCAAGCGCCTCTGCATACTTGCGGCCTAATTGGAAAATGTGGCCAATTTCAATACCACGAGCGATCGTTACTTCACTATCGCAATTCGAGCAGCCATCGCCTTGGTGAACCTGTGCAGCTTCGATTACGCCATCCCACGAAAAGTCTCTGCCCGCTACTAAGTCGTAAACGTGATTTCCCCGACGATTAGCACCAGTGATCCAACGCGACCCACTTACCACTCGTGGATCTACTAAGTACTGAATACCAGAAGTTGATTTCAGTCCAAGTACTTCAGGGCCAATGTATCCCTTTACCAAGGCTGGATGCTTTTTGAAATCTTCCTCTTCAAAAGCTTCAATTGAGATTGGATGAAGCGCTGCTTCGACTCGCTTCAAATCAACTTCCCTATCACCTGGCAAGCCAATAACTAACGGGGTGCGAGATCCGGCTAGATCAACTTGCATCACGACAACATTCTTAAGTGTGTCGCCAGCATGCCAATCTCGATCAGACCTACGTAATTCAGCTCTGGTATTTGAGACTTCTACGAGTGAAGCAATGGTTGGAGTATCAGGTGTGTCTTCTACGTGTGCGGCTGGAATTTCAGTTGCATCTATCTCAGCTGGAACTCGAGTGACGATGGCTTCGACATTTGCTGCTAGTCCACAATTTGGACACTTTACATATGTATCTTCGCCACTTTCACAGGTCGCAAGAAACTCTTCGCTTTTTGATCCACCCATAGCACCAGACATCGCTGAAACAATTTCGTAATTCATTCCGAGACGATCAAAAGTTTTAATGTATGAATCACGGTGACGTTGATATGAGATATCTAGCCCAGCATCGTTAACGTCGAAGGAATATGAATCCTTCATGACAAACTCACGAGCTCTTAAAATTCCGGCGCGGGGTCTGGCTTCATCACGATACTTAATCTGAATGTGGTAGATACAAAGTGGAAGATCCTTGTAAGACGAGTATTCGCCCTTAACCATAAGCGTGAACATTTCTTCATGAGTAGGCCCTAAAAGATAGTCCGCTTTTTTACGATCCTGCAATCTAAATAGGTTGTCTCCATATTCATTCCAGCGACCGGTTTTTTCATAAGGTTCGCGTGGAAGCAAAGCTGGGAAGTGCACTTCTTGAAATCCCGCACTGTCCATTTCTTCGCGAACTATGCGTTCTACGTTTCGATAGACCAAATATCCAAGTGGCAACCATGACCAAATGCCTGGGCCGACGCGACGAACATAACCACCACGCACCAAAAGGCGATGGCTAGGTACTTCGGCATCCGCTGGATCCTCGCGTAAAGTCCGCAAGAACAGGGTTGACATGCGTAGCACTAGCGCTCCTAAGGTCTAAATGAATTGTGTCTCAATCGTACCGAGGAACTTGATTTAATCTGCGTTGCCTTGGATTCAGTAGGTCTGAGTCAAGGCCACCTCGCCGTCAACTAACTTGCAGTCAACTAAAAAGTACGGTTGCGAAAGTATCGACATGCTCAAAGCCAACGCTTTGATATGCGTTTATAGCAACCTCGTTGTAGTCATTGACGTATAGCGAGGCAACTGGTGCCAAGTCGGCCATGATTAGCTTCACTACTGCAGCCATAGCTGGTACTGATATTCCCCGCCCTCGATGTTCTGGCTTAACCCAGACTCCTTGGATTTGGGCAACTCCGGCGCCTACGGTTCCAACTTCAGCTTTGAATACCAGTTCAGTGCCTAGGTACTTTACAAATGAACGTCGTCCTGAAACCAGCTCTGAAATCCGATTTCGATAGGCATTGCCACCGCCGTTTACCGTTGGACTTATCCCAACCTCTTCGGTAAACATCGCGATACAGGCGGGTATCAATTCCTCTAGATCCGAAAGATTTGAGTACCTAACGTCATCGTCAATCGCCTTAAGTGAATTACTTCGCATCGCTAGTACTGGTTGATTAGCGCGAACTTCTCTCGCCGGTCCCCAGCTATCAGAGACCTTCGACCAAAGATCTAAAACTTCTTCAGCTGGGCCAACTATCGAAGAACTTCGCCGCCCACTTCTTTCCAATACGGCTGCAAACTCCTGACGTGCAATCAGCGAAGTGTTGACTGGAACTATGTTGGCGCCAGTCATTAAAAGTGATTCGAGTTTTCCGTCATCGAAGTACCCAAGAAGATCGGGATAACTTGGCCGAAATCTACTTTGCTTACTTTGCTCTAAGCGGGCTGCCAATAGACAATGTCTAACCGGATCTTGTTCGATCAAACTATTTACTTGAGCGATGGAATGGGCGTCAAGCGCGCGGATCTCGTGTGCCATACCAAAATTTAAGATACAGAAACGATTGGTGCGCCTTCGGAATCCATACTTTCGGCAAGTTTCATCGCTTCTTCGATTAAGGTTTCGACAATTTGCGCTTCGGGCACAGTCTTGATTACTACGCCTTTAACAAAAATTTGACCCTTACCGTTGCCACTAGCAACGCCGAGGTCAGCTTCTCTTGCTTCTCCTGGTCCATTAACGACGCAACCCATGACGGCAACGCGCAACGGAACTTCAAGTCCCTCTAATCCTGCGGTAACTTGTTCCGCCAATGTGTAGACATCAACTTGAGCTCGACCACAAGATGGGCAGCTCACAATCTCGAGTCCACGTTGCTTCAAGTTAAGTGATTCTAAAATTTGGTTTGCAACTTTTACTTCTTCAACTGGAGGTGCGGAAAGTGAGACTCGGATAGTGTCACCGATTCCATCACTAAGTAGTGAGCCAAAAGCGACGGCAGATTTAATGGTTCCTTGGAATAATGGACCAGCTTCAGTTACTCCGAGGTGAAGTGGGTAATCCGATTTCGCAGCAAGTAAGCGGTAGGCCTGAACCATTACAACTGGATCGTGATGTTTCACTGAAATTTTGATATCGCCAAAACCATGTTCTTCGAAAAGTGAAGCTTCCCAAAGTGCAGATTCAACAAGAGCCTCTGGTGTTGCTTTGCCGTATTTTTCTAGCAATCGCTTATCAAGAGATCCCGCATTGACGCCGATACGAATTGGGATTCCGGCATCACCTGCAGCTTTCGCGATTTCTTTAACTTTGTCATCGAATTGTTTGATGTTTCCTGGATTAACTCGAACTCCAGCAACACCCGCATTGATGGCAGCAAAAACATACTTTGGTTGAAAATGAATGTCTGCAATTACTGGAATACTTGATTTCTTTGCAATCTGTGGCAGAGCGTCTGCATCATCTTGGCTCGGTACTGCAACTCGAACTATCTGGCATCCCGATGCAGTCAATTCTGCAATCTGTTGAAGTGTGCTGTTTACATCGGCAGTAAGTGTTGTGGCCATCGACTGGATGCTGATTGGGGCATCCCCACCAACCAAGATTGGATGAGTGCTGTGTCGAAGTGTGATCTGACGACTTTTTCGACGTGGTGCTAGTACCGGGGGCGGAAGCGCCGGCAAACCGAGGTTGATCGTCATGTTTCCTATTATCCGCCACTTTCAGGACATTTGCCTTATCAGGGTGACACTAAGTTCTATTTGTTAAAAACTCATCGGTTTAATGATGTCGGCAAGAATGACAATTGCTGACATTGCTAGCAGCACTAGCGACATTGCGTAAGCCACGGGAAGCATTTTCGCAGTATCAACTGGGCCTGGAAGTGGCTTACGGCGGATGCGAGCAATTTGTCTGCGTGCGCCCTCATAAAGTGCACCAGCAATGTGACCACCATCTAATGGCAGCACGGGAACCATGTTAAAAACAAAAAGAAATAGGTTGACCGAAGCTAGCAACGTAATTAGATCGCCAACCTTGTAGATTGTTGGAACCGCTTCGCTGCTGGTTATCTGGCCGCTAATACGACCAATTCCAACGACACTTACCGGTCCTTCCGGGTCTCGTGGTGAGTCAGTGAACAACTCTCCCGCCAAACCGAATACCCGAGCTGGAAACTCGAATAAGGCGCTAATGCTCGATGCGGTAACTGAGGTCATGAAGCCTGGTACTTCGGAAACTGGCGACTGTTCTAAAGCAAAACTTGGCGAGACTCCCAAGAAGCCTCGAGTAGAGAACTCACCGGTTGGTTCCCCAGTATCGGTGAAAACTTCTGACTCAATCGCTGCGACTTTAACGGACTTAGTTATCGTCGCACCAGCGGAAGTTAGATACGTGACTTGAACTACTTTGCCAGCCTGATCACCGAGTGCTGTGCCTAGATCTTCCCAAGTCGTAATTTCAAGATCATTAACAACCAGCAACTTATCCCCTGCGGTCAAACCGATTTCGGTAGCAGGAGTACTTACTCCACCGTCGCAGGTGCCACTCGTGGATGCAATGCCATTTGGATTTGCGCTAGTTGGTAGGCAGGCTACAACTTCACTGACTGTTGTGGTGACTACAGGGCGGCCGATTACGCTCAATGAAATCGTGAAAAGAATCGTTGCAATCACCAGATTCATGAACGGTCCACCGAACATTACGGTCAACTTTTTTGGAACGCTCAATCGATAAAACGTGCGCGGTTCGTCCTCTGGGGAAATCTCAGAAAGCACTTCCTCGCGCGCAGTCTCAATCATGAGACCAATTCGCCCCAAGTTCTCTCGATCTTGAACACCCTTTGGGTTAGGTGGGAACATCCCGATCATTCGAATGTAGCCGCCAAGTGGGATGCCCTTTATTCCATACTCAGTATCGCCTTTTGTGCGAGACCAAAGAGTTGGCCCAAAGCCAACCATGTACTGCGGGACTTTCACGCCGAATTTTTTAGCCGGTGCCATGTGGCCCAACTCGTGTAATGCAATGGATGCAAGTAAACCAACTGCAAAAATCAAAATTCCAAGCAGAGTCAGCATGTTGGTGTCCTATTTTTTGGAATCAAGTAAATCACGACCATATTGTTGTGCCCAATCTGCAGCTTTTAAAACTTCGTCTATTGTCAGGTCTTGGTCTGACACAAAATTTGTTGTCAAGTGAATTTGCAAAACCTCTGCGACGAATTCAACAATTCCTATAAACGGTAGCTCGCCTGCGAGGAATGCCGCGACAGCAACTTCGTTTGCGCCATTAAGTACTGCAGGTGCAGTACCTGCGTTAGTTCCAGCCAACTTTGCTAGATCTACCGCAGTAAAAGTTTCGGTATCTAATGGCTCAAAGGTCCACGACGCCGACTGAGTCCAGTCACATCCTGTCGCTAGACCTGCAATTCGATTTGGCCAAACTAATCCAAGTGCAATTGGTAATCGCATATCTGGTGGGCTTGCTTGTGCGATCGTTGACCCATCAATAAATTCGACCATGGAATGGACAACTGACTGCGGGTGAACCACAACATCTATGTTTTCGATTTCAATGTCGAATAATAGGTGAGCCTCAATAACTTCAAGACCTTTATTCATCATGGTGGCTGAGTTAATAGTTACTACAGGACCCATCGACCAGGTTGGGTGATCTAGCGCTTGCTCTGAAGTGACATTCGCCAATTGTTCGCGCTTCATAGATCTAAATGGTCCACCACTTGCCGTGAGAACTAAACGTTTAACTTCACTTGCTCCACCGGAACGTAAACATTGCGCGATTGCTGAGTGCTCGCTATCGATCGGAACAATCTGGCCAGGTTTTGCAAGTTTGGTTACTGCTCTGCCACCGATAACTAATGATTCTTTATTGGCAAGTGCCAACACCGAACCTGCAGACAACGCAGCAACTGTTGGGAGTAACCCAACTGCCCCAGTTATGCCATTAACAACTACATCAGCAGCGATCCCAGCTAGTTCGGTAGCTGCTTGTGGGCCAATAAGCATTTTAGGAAGTGTGAAATGGCCTTCGGAGTATCCAGCTTTCTTTGCCTGTGCATAAATCGCTAACTGCACGTCTTGTGCGGCAGTGGCATTCGCAATTGCCAGGTACTCAACTTTGAATTCCAGCGCTTGTTCGGCCAGCAGACTTGGATTACCTCCCGCGGCGCAAATCCCTACAACTTTGAATTCGGAATCACTTGCTCGGATCACATCTAAAGTTTGGGTTCCAATGCTTCCAGTGGATCCTAAAACAATTACTGAACGCATAATGATTTCACGCCCAACTAAATGTGATTCTCAGCATTTACTAAAGCGCTAGGTCGCTTAGGACCAAAATGCGCTCATGCGTTAGATCGCGCATGGCATGTAGCAATCCTTCTTTACCAACGCCGGATGCCTTGACGCCACCGTAAGGCATTTGATCTGAACGGAAAGTAGGAACATCTCCAATGATTACGCCACCAACTTCAAGTTCGGAATGTGCAAGGAATGCAGTTTGAAGATTGTGAGTAAATACTCCAGCTTGCAGACCAAACGGTGAATCATTGACTATGTCAAAACCTTCTTGCGTCGAAGCAATCGAATTCAAGAGCATTACTGGACCGAAAACTTCATTACAAGAAACTTTGGCATCAACCGGAACATCGGCTAGCACTGTTGGTTCAAAGTACGAACCATTGCGCTTACCGCCAGTGAGCACTTTGGCTCCACCGGCGACTGCTTCATTAACCCATTCTTCAACTCGGATAGCCGCAGCTTCATTAATCATTGGGCCAACTACCGTTTTTTCATCTCTTGGATCGCCATTGGGAAGCGCGGAGACAGCGTTGACAATTCGATTAGTCATTTCTTCAAAAATTGAGTTATGAATTAGTACTCGTTGTACCGAGATACATGACTGCCCAGCCTGATAGTTAGCGAAAGTCGCAATGCGCGAAGCAGCCCAAGTCATGTCTTTTTCGCTATTCCAGTCTGCTAGGACTACAGCTGCTGCATTGCCACCAAGTTCCAGTGTGATGTGCTTGCTCGGAACTGCCTTTTGGATTTCAAATCCAACTTTGTCTGATCCGGTAAACGAAACTACTGGCAAGCGCACATCTGCAACTAGACCAGGCGCAGCTTCGTTACCAACTGGAAGAACTGACCATGATCCTGCGGGCAAATCAGTCTCGGCCAGAATCTCACCAAGTACTAATGCGCTAAGCGGAGTACTTGGGGCTGGCTTCACGATGATTGGTGCGCCAACTGCAATAGCGGGGGCAACCTTGTGTGCAACTAAATTCATTGGGAAGTTAAATGGTGAAATTCCAAGAACTGGACCATGTGGGAATCGGCGAATGATTGCCATTCTTCCGGCTGTTGCAGCTTCCGTATCTAGTCTTTGTAGCTCTCCTGAAAATCTGCGGACTTCTTCAGCCGCCCAGCGAAATGTCATTCCCGCACGGCCTGACTCAGCGCGCGCCCACATAAGTGGCTTGCCGTTCTCATCCAGAATCAACTGGGCAATTTCTTCTGCCCGCTCGGTTAGACGCTTTGATATGTGCATAAGTGCATCAGCACGTTGGGATGCAGTTGTTCGGCGCGCCGCATGACGTGACTCCCACGCGGCTGCGACGGCTTCTTCCACTTGCACGGCACTTGGTACGTAGTACTGTCCAACGACTTTTCCATCACCTGGGTGAATTACGTCTGCGACAACATCGCTAGTGGCAGACTTTCCGGCAATCCAAAATGGGTAAATAGCGCTCATATCCTCATACGTTACGCCCATATCTGCCGTGCCACTAACTGCGGGTCAAGTGATTTTTCGAGATCTTGGGTTCGACTTGTCAGAATCTGGCTCGGGTCTAACATTGTGAGCATGACTGCTACAAATATCTCAACCCCAGTAAATGGCATCGCCCAAGAGCGAAACCTTGTAACCGCTGTGCCAGGACCTAAATCCTTGGCCATGCAAGCTCGTCGCACTAGTGCGGTCAGTGGCGGCGTTGGCGTCGCGTTACCTATCTATATAGAACGTGCCGCAGGTGGCATCGTCGTTGATATCGACGGCAACTCCTTGATCGACATGGGATCAGGTATTGCAGTTACTGGTGTCGGTAACGCTGCCGAAGAAGTTGTGACCCGAGTTCAAGAGCAAGTCGCTAGATTCACACATACTTGCTTTACTGTCACACCCTACGAAGGTTATGTAGAAGTTTGTGAAGCGCTAAACCGCTTAACTCCTGGAGATTTCGAAAAGCGTTCCGCGCTCTTCAATTCTGGCGCTGAAGCAGTAGAAAACGCCGTCAAGATTGCGCGCTCCTATACAAAGCGTCAGATGGTTGTGGTTTTCGAACATGGTTACCACGGTCGCACAAACTTAACCATGGGCATGACTGCAAAAAACATTCCATACAAGGAAGGCTTTGGGCCATTTGCGCCAGAAATTTACCGCATGCCAATGTCATACCCTTCACACGATGGTCTAACTGGTGCTGAAGCTGCCGCACATGCAATCAGCAAAATAAACAAAGAACTTGGCGCTCACAATATTGCGGCAATAGTTATTGAACCAATTCAAGGTGAAGGAGGCTTCGTAGTTCCAGCCGCTGGCTTCCTACCTGAACTAGTTAAATTCTCGAAGGATAACGGCATAGTGTTCGTGGCTGATGAAGTTCAGACTGGCTTCTGCCGAACTGGTCAATGGTTTGCATCAGAACATGAAGGCGTTGTTCCGGACATGATCATTACTGCTAAAGGCATTGCCGGTGGTCTTCCACTATCTGCAGTTACTGGCCGTGCAGAAATCATGGATTCAGTCGCTGCTGGTGGTCTTGGTGGAACATATGCTGGCAGCCCGATTGCATGCGCTGCTGCACTTGGTTCGATCGCTGTCATGGAACGTGAAGATCTAAATGCAAAGGCACGTCGCATCGAAGAAATCATGAAGCCGAGATTGCAAAAGATTGCAGATGACACTGGCGTTATCTGTGATGTACGTGGTCGTGGCGCCATGATTGCTGTGGAAATTGTCAAGAAGGGTTCCATGGAACCAGATGCTGACATGACTAACAAAGTTGCCAAAGCCTGCCATACAAATGGTGTTCTAGTTCTTACCGCCGGAACTTATGGAAACGTACTTCGCTTCCTTCCTCCAATGGTTATGTCTGAACAACTACTTGAAGATGCCCTCACAATTATTGAGCAGCAATTCAAAGAAGCAACTGCATAGGACTTATCAGCTATGACTCAGCAAACTGAGCATGCGTCAGTAAAGCGAGTTCGTACTGAACTTGAGAGTCACGGGATTGCCACCGAGATTCGACATCTTTCCGATACCGCAAGGACCGCTGTTGACGCAGCAAACGTTCTTGAAGTTGAAGTAGGACAGATTGCCTCGTCAATCGTTTTCAAAATTGCCACTGAACAAGGTGAACGCCCGCTTCTAGTTGTTACTTCAGGTAAGCATCGCGTTGATGCTGACAAAGTGGCTGCAGCTCTGGGCGTGCCCAAACTAGGGCGAGCAGACGCCGACTTTGTTCGACTTTGGAGCGGATTCGCAATTGGTGGCGTCTCCCCTGTCGGATGGATACATGATGGCGAAGTTTTCCAACCACAAACGATTGTTGACACCGCACTAAATGAATACGAAGTGGTTTGGGGCGCTTGCGGTCATACTCATGTGGTGTGCAGCCTTGACTTTGAATCTTTGCTGAAGATCACTGCTGGCACAGCGCTTGCAGTCGCTTCCGACTAAAGTCTTAAGTGTGTTTGTTCGCCTGGATATAACGCGAGTTAGCACTCGCCATATTCCAACTGCCCTGACACTTATGGCACGACAAAGAATTTCGATGCGAAATTTACCCGGACTTACTTTCTATAAGTTAATGGGCACGGGATCAGGCAAGACTTTCACGATACGTGACGCTGACCTACATCACTGGTGCGTGTTATCGGTTTGGGAAACTTACGAAGACTGCTCGGCATTTCTCAGCACCAAGCCGGCTAAACAATGGCAAAAGATCGCTGTGTCTCAGGCAAACATAGAGCTCGAACCACTAGCCGCTAAAGGGACTTGGGGTAAGCAGGCACCATTTGGAAATCCAGTTCCTGAAAAATGGGATGGACTTACTGCTGCACTTACTCGAGCTTCAATTAAGCCGCGGTGGTGGCGAGAATTTTGGCGTAGCGTGCCGCCGGTTTCGCAGGATCTAAACGCTTCAGCGGGATTGATAACAAGTTTAGGAATTGGCGAAGCTCCGATTGGCTTACAAGGGACATTTAGTATCTGGCAATCAAATGAGAGCATTACAGCGTTTTCAAGTAAACAAAAACCTCACGCTGATGTAATTGCTCGGACTCATGAGACTGGGTGGTATTCCGAAGAGTTATTTTCCAGGTTTAAAGTCACAAAATTGACCGGTAGTTTTGCGGGAATCATTTTTTCAGAACTGGATAAGTGAAACGCACAATGACTAAGTTGACGTTTCCTAAAAGTCGCCTGCTGCTCGTTTCACTTGTCGCAGCTGGCGTTACCGTCTTGGCGCAAATTTTATGGGCCCTTACATCTGATGGTTTAAGAGATGCCACAACAATCGTTGGCGTTTTGGCATTTGCCACTGCATCGGGCTTTCACGCCTACGTTGCTTTTGGTCGTGACTTTGTAATCAAATTCTTAGCGGTTGCCTTAATTGCAACTTTTGTAATTGAAATACTTGGCGTGGCAACTAGTTTTCCATTTGGCACATATGAGTACGACCTGCAGCGTCTTGGGATATCAGTACTTGGAGTTCCACTATTGATTCCATTTGCTTGGTTCATGATGCTTTATCCATGTTGGTTAATTTCAAACGAGTTGTTTAAGTCAAAGTTTTTTGTTATTCCAACTGGCGCCCTACTTATGTCGACTTGGGATCTATATCTGGATCCACAGATGGTAAACGAGGGCTATTGGACTTGGTTTGTAGATGGAGTTGCAACCACAGCAATCCCGCTGACAAATTTCTTTGGCTGGTTTGTGTCAACAGCAATAATCTTCACTTTGCTAGCCATTGTGCTAACCCCTAAGCCAACAAAAGTATCTAATCTCGTTCCATACGTACTGGTGTTTTGGGTTTGGCTAGGCAGCTTCTTGGTGAACATAGTTTCCGTTTCACCATTCTTTAACCAGCCGGCCGTTGCAATATCTGGCTTTATTGGCATGGGACTTGTACTCATACCTTGGACTTGGATGTTATGGCAACGACGTTAATCACGATTGCCGTAGCACTTTCATTGCTGCTCACCCTAAATGCAGTTGTAAACCACTTTGCCTTGATCCGACCTAAACCAAGTGCGATTGCTGCCAAAGTTGCAATTCTGATTCCAGCACGTGATGAAGAGAATTCGATCACTTCTGCTGTTCAAAGTGCCTTGAATCAGGAGTTGCTAGCTGACTTTGAAGTTGTTGTCTTAGATGATGCATCAACAGATTCAACCGGCGAAAAATTACTAGCATTTAATGACAAAAGATTGAAAGTTATAACTGGTGAACTTGAATTACCGCAAGGCTGGCTTGGCAAAACTTGGGCTTGTCATCGACTTTCTGAAAGTGTTGACGCAGATTTCTTAGTTTTCATCGACAGTGACGTGACCTTGAAACCTAACGCAGTGGCTAGTGCAATAGGTTCACTCACGAAACATCAACTGCATTTGGTTAGCCCGTATCCCAAGCAGATTGCTCCCACTCTGTTAGCACGAATTGTGCAGCCATTACTCCAATGGTCTTGGTTAACTACCGTGCCATTGCGCGCAGTGCGTTCAACACGTCGACCTAGTCTGGCCGTGGCTAATGGCCAATTTTTGGTTTGCCGAGCCGATTCATATCTAGCCAGCGGCGGGCATCAAGTTATCAAAAGTGAAGTCCTCGATGACATCGAGTTATTAAGATCCTTCTATCGACATGGATTTTCTGGGTGTGTCATAGATGGATCCGAAATTGCTACCTGCCGCATGTATGAAACAAATCAGGCTTTGATTTTTGGCTATTCAAAGAGTCTTTGGAATGCTTTTGGCGGACCGTTTGGCTCGTTGTTTGTTAATTCTTTCTTCCTCTTCATTTACGTTTACCCGCTGGTTGGATTCTTTATTGGGCAAGAACTGCTGGCAGTCTTAAGTCTGATTTCTGGAATCGCCAGTCGCCTAGTTTCGGCACAAACATCCAAAGGCAGATTGCTGCCTGATTCATTGCTGCACCCAATGTCCATAGTGGCCTTTACCTTGCTCAATGTGATTTCGTGGCGGCGACATCTAGCGAGAACCAACACCTGGAAATCAAGGGACCTAAAGTAGGGCTGTGGCAAACATCATCGTTATTGGCGCAGGCATGGGTGGCATGGCTTGCGCTGCCAGATTGGCCAGCAAAGGTCATACGGTAACCGTCTTTGAGCACAACGAAACCTGGGGCGGCAAACTCGGTTACGCCGAACATGATGGCTACAAATTTGATACCGGTCCAAGTTTGTTAACTTTGCCAGCTGTTTATCGTGATCTGTTTTTGAAAACTGGTGCGGCAATTGAAGACTCAATTGAAATCGTTGACTTAGAAACCGCATTCCGATACCAATTTGCTGATGGGACTGTATTGAAAATGCCAGGAACTGGCATCGGTCGGTGTGCGCAAGCAATTGGTGACACATTAGGTGGGACAAGTGCTGATCAGTGGCGCGAATTTATGCGTCGAGCTGCCCAAATGTGGGCAGTCACCAGAAAGCCATTCTTGCAATCTGAGCTTCACGGTCTAAAAAGTTTGCTTGCTTTATCTTGGCGAGTAAATAACATTCGCACGATCGCACCAACAAAAACACTTCGAGATCTCGCAAGCCAATATCTTTCTGATCCGCGCTTGATTACATTAGTTGACCGCTACGCCACTTACACCGGCTCTGATCCTCGTCAAGCACCTGCAGCGCTAGCGACTGTTCCCTATGTCGAGCAAATGTTTGGTGCCTATCACGTTTCTGGTGGACTTCGCGAACTTGGTCGAGCACTTTACGAACGCGCAACTTCGATTGGTGTGAGATTTGAATTTGGCACCACAGTTATTAACATTGCAACTGAACCTAAGGTCTCGGGTGTCACTCTCGAAAATGGGCGCTTCATCCCGGCTGACATAGTTGTCGCAAATTCTGATGCCGCCAATGTTTACCAACATCTTTTGAGCCCAACTGCACAACAGCGCACTAAGTCGGCTAAAAAATCACTGGCTAAAGCGACTCCTTCACTTTCCGGCTTTGTTATTTTGCAGGCAATGGCAGGCAAGACACCTGACTTTGAGCATCACAATGTGTTTTTCCCAGAAAACTATGATGCTGAGTTTGATTCCATTTTCGGAATCGGTAAGAAGGTTTCTCCAGTTGCAGATCCAACCATTTATATCTGCTCCCCTAACGATTCAAAAATGGTGCCCGAAGGTAATGAGTCATGGTTTATGTTGATCAATGCGCCTCGGCACGATCCGACAAACGGTGTCGACTGGTCAAACCCGGAACTTAAAGCGTCGTATACCGAAAAGATTTTGTCAGCTCTTTCAAGTCGAGGATTTAGTACCAGTGATCGCAAATTGTGGCAACGCGCTATTACGCCCGATGAACTAGAGCGAAATACCCTGGCACCTGGTGGCTCTATTTATGGCACATCAAGTAACGGGATGCGGTCCGCATTCCTGAGACCAGAAAATGTAACGAAGATTCCAAATTTGTATCTGGTGGGCGGTTCCTCGCATCCCGGCGGAGGCTTACCACTTGTTGGAATGTCTGCTGAGATTGTTGCCAGTCGTATCGGTC
>Ga0315905_10002994_pt1 | contig 17605 bp, 14 predicted proteins | sample LakEriMetagenome_5_FD_203522 | JGI IMG/M metagenome (GOLD analysis project Ga0315905, IMG submission 203522) | Freshwater fungal communities from buoy surface, Lake Erie, Ohio, United States - Buoy 4 MA121 | ecosystem: Environmental > Aquatic > Freshwater > Lake | place: USA: Lake Erie, Ohio... | reverse complement strand
CAGGAACTGCTTGACGTCGTGGGTTAGCCCGATTTCGTCATACAGGTCTGCGGTGTACTTAACCTCGTTCTCGTAGAGCTCGAGGAGAAGATCGTAGGTGTAGCTCTTTAGCTCTTCCTGGCGGGCGGTCGAAGACTCGTTGTAGCCAAGCTGGAACTTGTAGCCAATGTAGTAACCGTGGATGGCCTCATCGCGAATGATTAGGCGAATTAGGTCAGCGGTGTTGGTTAGCTTTGCCCTGGAGGACCAGTACATCGGTAGGTAGAAGCCCGAGTAGAACAAGAAGGACTCCAACAGGGTGGAGGCAACCTTGCGCTTTAGTGGGTCATCACCGCGGTAGTAGCCCAAGATGATCTCTGCCTTTTTCTGAAGGTATGGGTTGTCCTCGGACCAGCGGAAAGCCTCGTCGATGTCGTTGGTGGAGCAAAGGGTTGAGAACACGCTCGAGTAGCTCTTGGCGTGGACCGACTCCATGAAAGCGATGTTCGTGATCACTGCCTCTTCGTGAGGGGTGCGAGCATCTGGCATCAGGCTCATCGAACCAACGGTGCCCTGGATGGTGTCCAGCATGGTAAGACCGGTGAACACGTGCATGGTTAGCTTCTGCTCGTGTGGACGCAGGTTCTCCCAGGACTGCACGTCGTTGGAGATTGGGACCTTCTCAGGCATCCAGAAGTTCTGAGTGAGGCGGTTCCAGACGTCTAGGTCTACGGAGTCCTCGATCTTGTTCCAGTTGATAGGTCTGGTAATAAGTTTGGTAGCCATGTCGATTTCCCTCTTTCCTAGAGCATGCAGCTGACGCAGTTTTCGACCTCGGTGCCCTCAAGGGCAGCCTGGCGAATGCGAATATAGTAAATGGTCTTTATGCCCTTTTTCCATGCGTAAATTTGTGCACGGTTGACATCGCGGGTAGTTGCAGTGTCCTTGAAGAACAGGGTTAGTGATAGGCCCTGGTCAACGTGCTGGGTTGCAGCTGCGTAGACGTCAATGATCTTGTCCGGACCAACTTCGTAAGCGTCCTCGTAGTACTCCCAGGTTTCCTCCGAAAGGAATGGAGCTGGGTAGTAAACCCTACCTAGCTTGCCTTCCTTACGAACCTCAACACGAGAAGCAATTGGGTGAATCGAGCTGGTCGAGTTGTTGATGTAGGAGATTGAGCCGGTCGGTGGCACAGCCTGAAGGTTCTGGTTGTAGATACCGTGCTTCATAACCGAAGCCTTCAGTGCTTTCCAGTCTTCCTGAGTAGGAATGGCAACACTTGCCTTGGCAAATAGCTCCTTAGCCTTCTCGGTGGTTGGAGCCCATACCTGGTCGGTGTACTTGTCGAAGAACTCACCGCTTGCATACTTTGAGTTCTCAAAGTTGTGGAAGTAGCTCTTGCGCTCAATCGCGATCTGGTTTGACGCCTTCAGAGCGTGGAACAGCACGGTATAGAAGTAGATGTTGGTGAAGTCGATCGACTCCTCGGATCCGTAGTGGACCTTCTCGCGGGCAAGGTAACCGTGCAGGTTCATCTGGCCCAATCCGATGGCGTGTGACTTGTGGTTGCCGTCAGAGATCGAACGAACGCTCTCGATGTTTGACATGTCAGACACTGCGGTTAGCGCACGGATCGAGGTCTCAACGGTTAGGGCGATATCGCCCCCATCCATAGCCATGGCGATGTTCATCGAACCTAGGTTGCAGGAGATGTCCTTACCGATGTCGTCGTAGCTGAGGTCAGCGTTGTAGGTGGTAGGGGTATTGACCTGCAAGATCTCAGAGCAGAGGTTTGACATGTTGATGCGACCCTGGATTGGGTTAGCAGCGTTTACGGTGTCCTCATACATCACGTATGGGTAGCCGGACTCAAACTGCAGCTCGGCAATGCGCTCGAATAGCTCACGGGCCTTGATCTTGGACTTACGGATGCGTGGGTCGTCCACCATTTCGTTGTACTTCTCGGTAACCGAGATATCTCCAAATGGAATGCCGTAAACCTTCTCAACGTCGTAAGGGGAGAACAGGTACATGTCCTCACCGTTCTTCGCTAGCTCCAAAGTGATGTCTGGAACAACAACACCGATGGAAAGAGTCTTGATACGAATCTTCTCGTCAGCGTTCTCACGCTTGGTGTCCAAAAAGCGCATGATGTCTGGGTGGTGAGCGTTTAGGTAAACCGCACCGGCACCCTGGCGAGCACCGAGCTGGTTTGCGTAGGAGAAGCTGTCTTCCAAAAGCTTCATCACCGGGATGATTCCGGAGGACTGGCCCTCAATCTTCTTGATTGGAGCACCGTATTCGCGAACGTTAGAAAGTGAAAGTGCAACACCGCCACCGCGCTTTGATAGCTGCAGGGCTGAGTTGATGCCGCGGGCAATCGATTCCATGTTGTCTTCGATGCGAAGCAGGAAGCAGGAGACGAACTCGCCGCGCTGCTTCTTACCGCAGTTTAGGAAGGTTGGGGTTGCAGGCTGGAAGCGACCGGAGATGATCTCCTCAACCAGGTGAGTGGCCATGCTCTCATCGCCAGCTGCCAAAGTTAGGGCAACCATTACCACGCGGTCCTCGAAGCGCTCCAGGTAGCGAGTGCCATCAAAAGTCTTTAGGGCGTAGCCGGTGTAGAACTTGTAGGCACCCATGAATGCCTCAAAGCGGAACTTCTTCGAGTAGGCAAGCTTCTCTAGCTGCTCAATGAATGAGAAGGAGTACTGGTCCAGTACTTCCTTCTCGTAGTACTCGTTCTCAACCAGGTAGTCCAGACGCTCTTCAAGGCTGTGGAAGAAGACGGTGTTCTGGTTTACGTGGTCTAGGAAGTACTTGCGAACGGCAAGCTTGTCCTTTTCGAGCTGAAGCTTCTGATCAGGACCCCACAGGTTGATCATCGCGTTCAGGTCCTGATAGGACATCGCGCTTTCGATGGTCTGCTTGCCAGTTAGGTTTCCCTGGTCGTCAGCTACTTCTACTAGTTGGTTTGCCACAGTTCGGCCAGCCTTTCTTTTACTTCCGTTACGTCTTCTGGGGTGCCAGTGATCTCGAACCGATACAGCACTGGAACCCCGAGTTTGCTGGCGACTATGTCGCCGGCCTTGCAGAAGTGGGCACCAAAATTGGTGTTTCCCCCTGAAATGACCGCCTTGATGTGTTTCCGATTTACCGGATTATTCAAGAATTTGATTACTTGCTTTGGAACAGTTGATTCATCGTTGCCGCCACCATAGGTGGGAACTACTAGGACGCTGTCCCGATCGTGTACAAAGTCGGCTGCTTCTTCGGATTTCAGTGGAATCCGAATTGCGTTGGCACCGAGCTTGTCTACGAACCGTTTGGTGTTTTCTGAGACGCTCGAGAAATAAACAACATCGAACATCTCCTTCACCATTTCTACGCTGAGATTGCTTGGATCTTGTCCATGCGGAAACCGCTCCAGTGCTCGTCTCCAGAGACGACTACTGGTGCGGCGGTGTAACCCATGGTCTTGACCATTTCTAGAGCTACTGGGTCCTGAGACATGTCGACCTCGGCATACTCAATCTGGTTGCGCTGCAACATGCGCTTAGTGCTGTCGCACTGCACGCACGCTGGAAGCGTGTAAACGGTCACCGCCATGGGTGTTCCTCCTGGATAAGTGGGTTTTTAGGCCCGGTTTTAGCAAATTTTGGTGAAAAATCTCGCAAACTGTGGATTTACAACATTAGCACTTAACCACTAGATGTAGTAGCAACTCGCGATTTTCTTCACTTATTTAGTTATTTCCTGAACATTAACCCACAGGTTGAACTTTAAGGCGGTAGCAAATCCCGCGTGTCGCGGGTTGTTCATCTAATGTGCTGAAAAGTTATTTTTACGGGCTGTAGAAACAGGGGTTTTTACACCCAATTTCACCTCAACACACCGACATTTATTAACAAATCGTTAGCAAATAAGTCATAGAAAATCGATCTCGGCCAACCGGATTTCAGCTTGCAAGGGCAAGAAGCTCGACTAACCGTCGCGAAAACTGCCTTTTCCTGCTCGGATAGCGAGATCCGGCTATAGATCTTTGCCTTGTTTGGCAATTTGTTCGCGATTATTATTTTTTGAGGTTCGCCCCTGGACCATCGAAAATCTAAGGACAGCAGCTACCAATGATTAGAGTCGCAACCCTTGATGACGCTCAAGAACTGCTTTCGGTTTGCAATAACCACGAACTGCGCGTTGACCCAGACTTTGAACTGATGCCACTTAGTGAAATCACCGAGTTCCTCAATGGCTATGAAGAACCATCTCACACCATGGTTTTGGATGATGGCGGCATCAAAGCCGTGATGTTTATTCAAACCTCGACTCCCAGAAACAAAGTCGAACCTGACTTCTTTACCGTGGGCACTAAGGCGCAGTCCAAAGAGCTATTTGATGCCGGTTTTGAGTGGCTAGCGCAAAACCGCAAGGGCTTTGACGTTAGGACTTATTGCAACAAGATGGACACCGAGCTGCTTGCGCTGTTTGAGGAAAGTGGCCTGAGCTTTCTGCGTGATTACTACAAGATGGTCAAAGAGCCGGTCGAAAAAGGCTTCCCCGCACTCCCACAGGACATCACCATTGAGGCGGTTGACCTGGAGAGTGAGTCACGCACGCTACACATGCTTGAGACCGAGTCATTTACCGGTCACTTCGGTCACATCCCTCTAGGCCACGATGATTGGCTCGCAGAGAAAACCACCGAACCTAAGCTGGATCGCAAAGGCGTATTTGTTGCCGAGGTAAAAGGTGAACCGGCTGGGCTTTTGATCTCCAATGACGCTCGGTCAGAGATGAATGGCGGCTGGGTGGACAAACTCGGTGTGCTGGAGAAGTTCCGCGGCTTAGGGCTCGGAAAGTTATTGCTGCAGTGGGGAGTCGCTCACGCTGCCGAAAAGGGTTACCAGTCGGTCGGGCTCGGTGTGGACACCGGCAATGAGTCGGGAGCACTGCAGCTTTACGAAAATCAGGGCTTCAAACCAACTGTGGTTTGGCGCGGTTACGCAACCACTATTTAGAGCTCTTGTTTTGAGCTAGCCAGGCTCCCAGTATTACTACCGCACCGCCAATTGGTTCATACCAGTGCAGCTCTTCACCCAATAGCAAAATGCCCCAGATGGTTGCCAACACCGGATTGGTGAACGTCACGGTCAGGGCAACGGTAGATCCAGCCGCTTTGACGACATCGTGAAATAGTATGTAGGCAAAACCAGATCCCAAAACCCCCAGCGCCAGAATCGCCAAAAGCGATTCCATGCTTGGGCTACTTGTGAAAAGTGGTCCTGTAAATAGGTAAAACGGCAACAGTGTGAGAGCGCTGGTGGACACCTGGGCTGCCGCTGAAGACGTTCCCGAGAGATTCATCGGGGTTACATACTTGCGGATATATGGCCCACCGATGCCATAGGAAATGGTTGCCAAAACCAGTGCTCCAATTGCAAGCGGGTCGTTTTGGCCAAAGCCTTCCCATATCCCGAGGGTGATCGCGACACCGATTAGCCCAACCGCCAAACCAATAGTGGCGATAATCGTCACCTTCTCGGTCCGATAGATAGTCAAGATCGCAAGCAGGGTGAAAATTGGGGTAGTGGCACCGATGATTGCGGCCAACGAAGAGGTGGTCGATTGCTGCGCGAAGCTAAACAACGCAAACGGTATTGCAGACATAAAAACACCGGCAACCCAGAGGTGGAACCACTGGGTTCCCTTTGGTAGCTGAAGCTTGAGCAAAAACACCAAGGCAAACATTGCCGCTCCACCAAGGAACGTGCGCCAAAAGGCGACACCGTAAAAAGGTAGGAATCTAAGTGAGAGTTCGGTGAATAGGAAGCTGGAGCCCCAGATCAGGGCCATTGGAAAAAACTTCCAAATCCAGTGTGATTTCACCTAATTAAATCTAGTGGCTAGAAGGTGTGGTTTCGATCTCCGAGCGATCCGCCGACCAAAGGGTGTGGAAGACGCCATCACGGTCAACGCGCTTGTAAGTATGCGCACCAAAGAAGTCGCGCTGTCCCTGAACCAGTGCCGCCGGCAAGCGCTTTGCGCGCAGGCCGTCGTAGTAGCTCAAGGAAGATGAGAAGGCTGGGTTTGGAATACCGGCTAGCGAGCTGTGAGCAACCACGTTTCTCCATGATGCCAACGATGAACCGATTGCCTTGGCGAAGTAGTCATCAAACAAAAGGCTCAGTAGGTTTTCGTTCTTGCCGTAGGCATCTGCGATGCGGTTTAGGAACTGGGCACGAATTATGCAACCGCCACGCCAGATCTTTGAAACAGCACCTAGGTTGATGTTCCAGTTGTACTCCGCAGCTCCGGCGCGAATTGCGTCAAAGCCCTGGGCGTAGGCAATGATCTTGGATGCGTAAAGTGCCTTGCGAACATCCTCAACAAAGGCTGCCTTGTCGCTAACCGACCAGGTGGTGGTGTGGCTAGCCATGCCGGCATTTCCTGCGCGCTGGCTGGACTGAGATGACAGGCTTCTGGCAAACACAGCCTCGGCAATTCCAGACACTGGAGTGCCAAGGTTTAGCGCGGTCTGAACGGTCCAGACTCCGGTGCCCTTTGAGCCGGCTGCATCCAAAACCACGTCTACGAATGGCTTACCGGTCTTGGCGTCAATCTGCTTGAGCACCTCTGCGGTGATCTCAATCAGGTAGCTCTCTAGCTCGCCTTTGTTCCACTCGATGAAGATGTCAGAGATCTCACTTGGGGAGAAGCCGCCAGCCTGGCGAAGAATGTCGTATGCCTCAGCGATTAGCTGCATGTCGGCGTATTCGATGCCGTTGTGAATCATCTTCACAAAGTGACCCGCGCCATCGGTGCCAACGTGGGTAACACATGGCTCACCCTCGGCTACAGCTGCAATCGAGGAAAGGATTGGACCGAGGGTCTTGTAGGCCTCAGCGGTTCCACCGGGCATGATCGATGGACCTTTTAGGGCACCCTCTTCACCACCGGAGATTCCAGCACCAACAAAGTGAATGCCCTTGGCGCTGACATCCTTCTCGCGACGCAACGTGTCGGTGAAAAGTGCGTTACCCCCGTCAACGATGATGTCGCCTGATTCGAATCTCTCGGCCAACTGGCTAATTACCGCGTCGGTGCCGGCACCCGCTTGAACCATGATGATTGCGGTGCGTGGTTTTGCAAGCGAAGCCACGAATTCATCGATGGTTTCGCTTGGAATGAAGTTAGCTTCTGGGTGTTCGTTCACCAATAGGTCAGTGCGCTCGACGGAGCGGTTATAGATGGCAACTCTGTTGCCTTCGCGAGATGCCAAGTTGCGGGCTAGGTTCGAGCCCATTACGGCGAGACCAACGACGCCAATATTTGCTTTGTCTGACATGAAATTCCTTTAGAAACGGGGTGGGAAGTACTCAGGCTACGCGCGCAACAATGGGCGGAAATTTCTATTAGGTTACCCTACTTTGGCGAGCCAGAGGCTGGTATTTGGCGCAAGCTGTTAGTTTTGCCAAAGCATGCAAAAACAAACCAAATCCCTTCTGCTGGCCGTATCAATTCTGATTGTGGCGCTATTTCCAACACCCTCTCACGCCGCCGGCTGCACACCAGAAAAGCAGCTTGCATCAAGCAACATCAAGCAGCTTCACGTTGAGGTCATCAACGCATCCAGCGGCCAGACGCTTTTTTCCAAAAATGAGCGGCAGCCAGCCAGAACCGCATCGGTTATGAAGGTCCTCACCGCCGCTGTTGCCCTAGATGTCTTGGGGCCGGACTACCGGATTACCACCAGCGTGATGGTTAGCCCAACAGAACCCGGAAAGATTTACTTAGTTGGAGCAGGTGACGTCACGCTTTCTCGCATGCCGGGCAACATCACTTCTTACTATGCCAAGGCCCCAAAGTTGGATACCTTGACCAAACAGATATCGGCCTGGGCAAAAGCCAGTTCGGTTTCCATTTCCGCTGTCTCGGTTGACTCTTCGCTTTTTGGAGGCGATAAGGAGTGGCACCCAACCTGGAGCAAGCTCGGTTTGACCTCCGGCTACATGGCTGCGGTTTCTGCGCTTCAAATTGATGCCGCCCGGCTAACCAGCACTCGCTATCCAAACAGTTGGTTGGCTCAGCGCACCGCGACTCCGGTGAAGCAAGCCGGGGATCTATTTGTTGCATCGCTAAACAAGCAAGGCCTCGCAACTGGTCTGAAAGCAAGTGTCGCCAAAGCACCGAGTAACTCGGTGGTAATCGCGAGCGTGCAATCCCGCCCGGCTAGTGAACTTATTGCCAACATGCTTCGGGTCTCGGACAACTCGCTAGCCGAAGCTCTGGGCCGGGTGGCGAGCATCAAGTACGGCCTCGATGGCAGCATGGCTTCGCTAAACACTCTCTATAAGAAGGTCCTCAAGGCACGCGGTTTAGACGTTTCGCAGATCTCAATAGTCGATGGCTCGGGATTGTCAAAGCTCAATCTGGTTCCAGCTGCTTTGATCAATGACCTGCTGGTTTTAGTCGACCAAGGAGTCGGTGACTACGAAGCACTTGAGGCGGGACTTCCGGTCTCAGGACAGAGCGGTTCACTCAAATCCCGATTTGCCACCGGCAGCAAGCTAGACACCAGGGGCAAAGTCTTTGCTAAAACCGGTTACATCCGCACCGGTTATTCGCTGGCCGGGTTCCTGATGGCCAAAGACGGCACCGAGCTAATCTTTACGGTTTACAACCTGTCGGATCGAGCAAGCGCTAATCAACGGTTGGCGATGGACAACCTGGTTTACCGCTTCTACCAGTGTGGAGCTAGCCTCAGTAACTAACTCAGGTCTGCGCGGGTTTTGTCTAGTGAGCGCATGATCTCGAGGCTAAAGGCGTGAGTGTGCTGGCGGTTTTCAATTTCACCACTGAGCACTGAATTGCTCACTGCCTCAATCATGTGGACATAGCCCGCACCCTTGCGCGGTCTTGAGAGTTGCTCAACTTTTGCCACATCGCTATTTGGCGCATAGGTTTTGATAACCGCATCCGTGGTGTGCCAGAACGCTTCTTGAATCTCAATGATTCCAAGATCACCAACCAATCGGGCTGCCAAGCCAAGTGCGGTTGCAAGTGAGGAATTACCTCGCCCCGCTACTCCATTCTCAAATTCAAAATTGGTTATCGCCAGCGCATCGACGCCATTTGGGTAGTTGTAGCCAGCTGTCCTCTGGTGCTTGATCGGACTGTCGGCAAACCAGCGGTTTAGCGTTGTGGTGTAAACACCCTGGTCCAAACTCGACCCGCCACCAAGTTCTTTGTTGAACAATCTGTGGTCGTTGTCAAAGGTTCGCAAGAAACCAAAATTGGCTTCAATCAAACGCAGTTGTCCAATACGACCGGACTTCACGATCTCGATGAGCTCATTGTGCAGCGGCAGGAACTTAGTCCACATCGCTTCCATCGAGAACAGATTCTTTTGCCGAGCCAGTGAATAAATCTCTTCGGCCTCTTCGGCCGAATTCATAAATGACTTCTCGACCAAAATGTGCTTGCCGGCCTCAAGGGCCGCCTTCGCCATCCAGAAGTGCTCGGAGTGCGGGGAGGCGATGTAGATAAGGTCAATCTCAGGGTGAGCAATTGCCTGCTCAAAGGAAAGACTCAGTGCGCTAATTCCAACTTCGGCAAGCTTCTGATCTGCTTTGGAGGAGTCCCTTGAAACTAGGGCAACCAGCTCGGTGTTTTCACTTAGGGGAAAGTCACGGAGAATTAGATCGGCCATCAAACCGGTTCCAACCATTGCCCATCGCACGTTTGCCATTTGCAACCAACTAACTTATTTAGGAGCCTTTGGTTACTTTATTGGACCTTGCCAGTGAGCGTGCCATCGATGGAAAAACCAATCCGTGCATGGGCCAAACTGCCCACCAGTAGATCTGACCAAATAGCCCCTTCGGAGCGTAGATTGCTACCTGGGTCAAAATCGTCCCGCCGGTCGCGGAATCAACTTCCAGGTCAAATTCCAACCATGCCCTACCGGGCAGTTTCATCTCGGCCCGCAGTCGCAAAAGCTGCTGAGGAATTACTTGTTCTACTCTCCAGAAATCAAGGGCATCGCCAACCTCTAGGTGGTTGGGGTCGCGTCTGCCTCGTCTGAGTCCAACTCCTCCCACAAGGCGGTCCATGATTCCGCGCAGTTCCCAAGCCCAGCTCGCAGTCGAGTAACCGTTGTCGCCACCAATTGCCTCGACTCGCTTCCAGACCTCTTCAATAGAGTCGTTGGTTTGGGTGATGCGGATATCTTTGTAGAGCGAACCACCTGCCCAATCCGGGTCAGTAGGCAGCGGTTCAGACGGGGTGCCAGGGGAGGATGCGTCTGACCAGCGGGTTTCCACCCTGGCCTCTTTGATCTTTACCAGCGCTAGACCAACCGCACGTTCAAAGTTGGTTAGCCCGCCTTTGGGGTCAGGAATCAAATCACGAATTCGATGGTCGGTGGCAACTACTTCGTTCTTGAGGCTGTCGACCAATCGCCTTGCCAGAGTGATAGGCACTGGAGTAACCAGACCAACCCAACCGCTTGAGAGTTTTGGAGTCAGCACCGGAAGCGGAATGATGATGCGCTTTCTAAGCCCGGCGACTTTGGCGTATGCCTGCATCATGTCTGCGTAGGTGAAGATCTCAGGTCCTGCAATTTCGTAAACCCCGGCCTGTTTTGCACTTAGCCCGGCAGTTCCGACCAGATAACGAAGCACGTCTCTCACCGCGATCGGCTGGATGCGGTTCTTAACCCACTTAGGGGTGGTCATGATAGGCAGACGTTCGGTTAGGTAGCGCAGCATTTCAAAAGATGCCGAACCAGAACCAATAACTACACCAGCCCTTAGCTCAAAGGTTGGAACACCAGAGGCGGCAAGAATTAGACCGGTGTCGACTCTGGCCTGAAGGTGTGGGGAGGCTTCCTGACCTGGGGTAATGATGCCACCGAGGTAAATGATTTTGCCTACCCTGTTTCGCTTAGCTGCGTCGCCAAAGCCCTGCGCCATGTCTCGCTCCAGCTGCTCAAAGTCACCCTTTACCAAAAGCGCATGCAGTAGGTAGTACGCCACCGAGACTCCGGACAGCGCGGAATCAAGAGCTGCTTTGTCATTGGCGTCACCCTCGACAAGCTCTACCTGATCAATCCAGGTGTGGGTTGAAAGGCGCTGTGGGTTTCTAGCCAGCACTCGAACCCGGTAACCGGCCTCAAGGAGTTGAACGATTAGGCGACCACCGATATAGCCGGTGGCTCCGGTGACTAAACAGAGCACGGGTTTCCGGCTCTTGTCTTTGAGGATGGTAAGTCCCGCGGTAATTTCTTTTGGCATAGTGTCTAAAACCTAGGGCCTCTCAAAGCGATTCCCGGCTTTGTTCTTGGTTTAGCAACTGTTCCAAATCTGTTAGCCGGCGAAGACCAGCCATGGGTTGGCTCATGCGGTGGTTGGACTTCAATCGCTCAGAGTTTTTGGATAGGAAGTTCCAGTAGCCGGCGGTGAATGGGCAGGCGTCCTCACCAACTCGAACAGTTGGTTTGAATTTGCAGGAGCCGCAGTAGTTACTCATCTTGTTGATGTATGCACCACCTGAGGTATAAGGCTTGGTCGACATCTTGCCGCCGTCGGCATAGAGCGACATTCCAATCACGTTTGCCGGCATTACCCAAGGGGTGCCATCGGCAAAGGCATCAATAAACCAATCGTTTACCGCTTTAGGGTCAAAGCCGCGTTGCAAGGCGGTGTTACCCAGCACCATAAGTCTTGGAATGTGGTGGGTCCAAGCTCGTTCGTTTATGTCCTTCAACGTGCTGGAAAGACAGTTTGCGTCTATGCCCTTGGCGGTTAGGTCTTGCCAACCGGCTGGGATTTCTGCGGTCGCTCCGAGTTCGTTGAGGTTCTGGTAGTCCTGATCAAAGTGCCAGTAAAGCTGCCAAACGTAATCTCGCCAGCCAATGATTTGCCTTACAAATCCCTCAACACTTGCAAGCCGAGCACTCCCAGATTTATAAGCCTCAACTGCAGCATTGACTACTTCAAGTGGCGAGAGCAGACCAAGATTCATCGGGACCGAGAGCATCGAGTGAGCCATGGTCCAATCGCGGTTATCCATCGCATCTTCGTACGGGCCAAAAAGGTCTAGGCGATTGGTAATGAAATCATTTAGCGCAGCCAATGCCTGAACGCGATCGCCAGGGAAAATTCTTGGACCATCTAGTCCGATGAATGTTGCCTTGCCGTTTTTCTCGAGTGCATCAAGTTCGGCCCTGACCTGATTATCTAGTTCGTCCTCGATTGGGCGATAGGGAGAAGGAAGGCCAAGACCTGGCTTTGGGGGAGGAAGTCGGTTTTCTTCATCGAAGTTCCACTTTCCGCCAACCGGTTCTTTGTTATCCATCAAGAGGTCAAGTCGATGACGCTGCAGTCGGTAGAAGTCCTCCAAGCGAAGTCGCTTGCCGGCTTTAGCAAGGTAAGCGATCCAGTCCTGTTTGCCGGAGCAAAAGCCAGGGTTTTCTAATTTGGTTAGTTTCAGCAAATCGGATAGCGCGTCAAAGGATCTTGAGGAACCGGTGACCATCGAGGTGAGCGCGGGAAAGTCTTTGAGGTCTCGATAGCTTTCGAGTCGAACAGTTTCAACATTCGATGCTTTGGCTCTTGCGAGTTGCGCGTAGCGAATCAGGTGCGCTTTTTGGCGATGGTAATTGCGCTTGGAGAATTGGCCGTCAACAATCGGTAGCAGCAGTTTTTCTTCGAGCTCAAAATGTGGTCCGAGTTGATCGGCGAGTAGCAGTTGCACCTATCGCCTTTCTTTAGAGGTGGTTTCAGGCTATCCGCAATTTGGACTTCTTACATTTCCAAAAGCCCGAAATAAAGCCTTTCTTTGGCCATTAGCGAACTCGCGTGTCGCCAATTCGCTATTTTTCAAACAGTGTGCGAGAGTGGGAGGACACAAAGGAGTGATACTCGTGTCACAAGTGCATAACCCAAAACACGACCCTGCTGGATACCGAGTGGTGCCTAATACCTCTCGTGAATTGAATCAAGACAGAGTTAGACAGCTGCTCGCCAAAGAGTGGGAGCTATTTCAAAAAACCACAAAACTATCTGGCAAAGAGAACGTTCGCGCCAGCGAGTCCCTGCCAATGGGAGTTACATCTAGCTTCCAGCACTGGGACCCCTACCCCATTTCCATAGCAAGCGCCAAGGGCGCTTACGTCAAGGACGTCGACGGTCGCAAGCTGTTGGATCTATCCATGGGCTTTGGCGCAATGATGGTCGGACACCTAAATCCAAAGGTGGTTCGCTTCGTAAAGCGTGCGCTTAGGAACACTGGAACCTTGTTTGTAACCCCTTCGCCAACCGCTACCGTCGCTGCTGAATTGTTCAAAAAGCGCTTCAACCTCGACATGATTCGCTTTACTAATTCCGGCACCGAATCTCTGATGTATGCGATTCGAGCCGCGCGTGCGGCAACCGGCAAGAATGCCATCATCAAACTTGAAGGTGGCTACCACGGTGGTTACGACGCACTTCTGGTATCGGTAAAGCCAAAGCTTGCGAACATCGGAGATGGCAATGCGCCAACTCCGGAGGTTCCGCCCGAGGTTGAGGCCGGAGAGGTGTTTGTAGTTCCTTACAACAACCTCGAATACCTCGAGAAGATCATGAGCGAGAACGCTCACAAGATTGCAGCCTTCTGCCTGGAGCCGGTAATGGAGAACATCTCCATCGTGCTTCCGGATGAGGGCTACCTACCTGGAGTTAGAGCGCTGTGCGATAAGTACGACATTTGCTTGATCTTCGATGAGGTAAAGACCGGACTCACCGCAGGAGAGGCCGGTGCAGCCGGTCGTACCGGAGTTGAGCCTGACCTCATTACCCTGGCCAAGAGCATTGGTGGTGGTCTTCCAGTTGCTGCCTTTGGTGGCAGGCAGAAGTACATGGACGCTGTAATCGATGGCCGCATGGCACACTACGGAACCTACAACGGTAACCCGTTGGTTCTGGCAGCAGTTATGGCGGTTGAGGAGCTAGTAACTCCAAAGGCGATGCAAAAAGCCGAGCAGATAAACGTCAATACCCTGAACAAGATCAACGCAATTATCGAAGAGTATGAGCTTCCAGCCCACACCATCGGATTGGGACTAAAGGGTGCAATCACCTGGTCTAAGACTCCGGTTCGCAACTACCGCGACTTCAAGAACGTTGACTTTGGAATTGCCGAACTGAGCTGGCTCTGGGGCATCAACCGTGGCATCATCACCCCTCCGGGGCTCGATGAGCAGTGGTTGGTTTCTCTCATGCACACCCAGAAGGACATGGACAAGATGGTCGAGCACTTTAGGGAGTTGGCAAAGGCCCTTCGCGCATAAACTCTTGGGGCAACCAAAGGAGTTATGTGAAACCGAAGCAACTATTCCTAACCTTCGCTAGAGGCGAGGCCATTACCTGGACGCTACTTATTGCCGCCCTGGTGATTCGAGCACTGGGGGATCCGATCCCCGCGATTGTGACGATTGCCGGAGGCATCCACGGAGCGGTCTTTTTAGGCTATGCCGTGACCGCTTTGTTGGTTGGCATCAACCAGCGTTGGAGCTTTGGGAAGTTGGCCCTGGCAGTAGCGCTTGCGATTGTGCCATTCGCCACCATTCCTTTTGAGCGCAGGTTGGTTTCAACCTCGGCGCTTGAGGGTTCATGGAGGACTGTTGCGAGTCAAGACCCAAGAGATAAGGGATTCCTCGATCGACTATTTCGCTGGTTCATTGCGCGTCCCTATCTGCTGCTAGCAGTTTTGCTGATCGTCATTCCGGCGGTGTTCGCATTCCTGTTGTTCTTAGGGCCACCGACCGAGTGGTTCAAATAGCGGTTAAAGAAAAACCCCGGGTCCTAAGACCCGGGGTTTCTTTTTAGCTTTAGTAGTCCGCGAATAATGTCGGGAAGATAGCTCCAAAGATCAGCATCGCTGGAAGCATTCCCACTAGCACAATGGCTTGGACAACGTCCCAATCGATTTTTTTCATTGGAGCCACAACCTTTCTATTAGTCCTTGAACTCTGACTTAGCGAAGCTAGAGTCTTCCTCAGTGCTCTTGATGCGAGCGATGGTGAAGATCACTAGGCCGAATAGACACTTAGCCAAGATGTCAGCCACGGTGTAGCCAACCTCGCGTAGTACGAATCCACCCTCGTCGAAACCAGTTGCGTTCATGTTTGCGATGAAAGCTAGTGGGTAAACACCCCAGGTTGCGAGAAGAAGCAAACGTAGTTCCTTGATCTTGCGCTGAACAGCAGCGGACTGCTTGTCTAGGGACTTGCCTAGCTCAACGAACAGTACGTACAAGATGTATAGGAATGGGATGGTCGATAGTAGACCCCAGACCGAAGGCGCGATGCCTGCGATGTTTAGGCCTGCGTCTCCTGGGTAACCAAGAGCGATCATCAGTGCAGCAGCAGGTACTAGACGAACTAGCAGCGAGCTCTGAACTGCGCGGGCTAGGCCGAGAACTGCAATGGTCTCAACCAATAGCAGTGGAACGGTTAGGAACCAGTCCACGTAGCGGTAGCCAACGTTGTAGACAGCGCCTTCAATGGCGTCTGGACCGAATGCGTGCTCGAAGCTCTCGAACATTCTGAAGTAGTGGTAAGCAGCGATACCGGTTACGGTTGCCGAAACCATGATTGCCATGCGGTAACGAGGTAGTACGCGGTCCTTTGCCATCACCAAGAAGATGGTGGTGAAAAGCATCGCTGCAATACCCAAAGAGAGCATGTTGAATACGATGTTGTATCCGCCCTCGGAGATCATTGATTCCATTTCGAAAGTCCTTTCGATGACTTTTTAATTAGATACAAGTCAGAAGTCCACTCGTCGAGCTTTGTTGGCTCAGGCGAATCGGCTACATTGCTCGACTCACAGCGATTTAACAGCATGATGCGAGTTGCTTAACCGCTATAAAGGTAACGTTTTGGTAACTTGTTGATTCAGCCTACCTCTTTACCGTTTGGTAATCTCAATCTGAACGAAGGGGTTGATGGCAAATTGCAGGAATCCGCATCAACTCTCAAGCTCAGTTATCCCCAAGATCTGCCGGTGTCTCTGCTTCGCGAAGAGATCCTCGAGGCGATTCAAAACCACCAGGTTGTAGTTATCGCCGGTGCCACCGGTTCGGGTAAGACCACACAGATTCCAAAGATGTGCTTGGAACTTGGTCGCACATCCATCGCACACACCCAACCCCGTCGCATCGCAGCGCGTTCGGTGGCCGAGCGAATTGCCGAGGAGCTCAAAGTTGAGCTTGGTCAAGAGGTTGGCTACCAGGTTCGCTTCACTGACACATCGTCGAAGAAGACCCTGGTCAAGGTAATGACCGACGGCATCTTGCTCAACGCAATTCAGAACGATCGAAACCTGAAGCAATACGACACCATAATCATCGACGAGGCTCACGAGCGCAGCCTGAACATCGACTTCCTACTCGGTTATCTAAAGCAGCTACTCCCAAAGCGCACAGACCTAAAGGTGATCATCACCTCGGCAACTATTGACCCGCAGTCCTTTAGCCGGCACTTCGACGATGCTCCAATCATCGAGGTCAGTGGCCGCACCTTCCCGATCGAGATTCGCTACCGCCCGGTGGTTTCTGAAAAACAGGGGGAGTCTGACCCAGATGCTGAGACCACAGCTGACGACTACATCGATGGCGTTGTCTCAGCAATCAAGGAGCTGGAGCGTGAAGAGGCTGGCGATGTCTTGGTCTTTCTATCCGGAGAGTCAGAGATTCGCGATGCCCAAGACGCGATTGTTGGAGCTGCAACCGCAGGGCAGCTAACCAAGCGCATCGAGGTGCTGCCGCTTTATGGGCGCTTGAGCTCCGCCGAGCAGCACCGAGTCTTTGAGCCTTCAAAGTCAGCAGGCATTCAGCAGCGCGTGATCCTTGCCACAAACGTGGCAGAAACTTCGTTGACCATTCCAAACATCAAGTATGTGATCGATGCTGGAACCGCTCGTATTTCGAGATACAGCACCAGGCTAAAAGTGCAGCGCTTACCCATTGAGGCGATTAGTCAAGCCAGTGCCAATCAGCGCGCAGGTCGTGCCGGTCGAACCTCACCTGGAACCGTGATACGGCTCTACTCTCAAGAGGATTTCAATTCCAGACCAGAGTTCACCGATCCGGAAATCCTGCGCACGAACCTAGCCTCTGTAATCCTGCAGGCTGCCAACCTAGGACTTGGCGAACTGGGGAAGTTCCCGTTCCTGCAGGCTCCAGACAATAAAGGGGTCAAGGACGGCAACAATCTTCTGGTTGAACTTGGAGCGCTCGCTCAGGATGAGCAAGGTCAGCTTGTTCTCACCGGGTTGGGCAAGCAGTTGGCTCGACTGCCAATTGAACCGAGATTCGCTCGAATGCTTTTGGAGTCAGCCAAGAACAATGTCACCCGTGAGGTGATGGTAATTGTTGCCGGACTCACCATTCAGGACCCAAGAGAGCGTCCTATCGAAAAGCGTGAGAAGGCAGACCTGCTGCACGCTCGTTTCACAGACCCAACCTCAGACTTCCTAACCCTGGTCAATCTCTGGAATCACCTTGAAGGGCAACAGGGCAAGCTTTCCTCGAGCGCCTTTAGAAAGCTATGTAAGGCGGAGCACCTAAACTTCCTGCGCAT
>Ga0315905_10002991_pt1 | contig 17609 bp, 21 predicted proteins | sample LakEriMetagenome_5_FD_203522 | JGI IMG/M metagenome (GOLD analysis project Ga0315905, IMG submission 203522) | Freshwater fungal communities from buoy surface, Lake Erie, Ohio, United States - Buoy 4 MA121 | ecosystem: Environmental > Aquatic > Freshwater > Lake | place: USA: Lake Erie, Ohio... | reverse complement strand
CTACTTAGCACTGCAGTTCACGGCAAACCGCATCGCTAATGCGGCGTGGGTAGCGCAGCTTGTGGCACTCGGGGGCGCCAATGACTCACTGCTTATAGGTATTCCTGATGAATGTAAAAAGGCGCCACTTCTCCAACACTATGCACCGTATTAAGCTAGAAGTGCGGCATTCCCGCGGAGCCTTTCTTGTTCTTGCAACTGGATGTTTCGCTCCTCTAGATCTGCCTTATTTCGCCAGCCTTCACCCACCTTAAACATGCACAACAACAACCACAAGGGGCGTGCCAGCACGCTCTCTAAGGCTCTGCTCACCGCCGGTCTTCTAGGTTTCGTTGGCTACGGAAATGCGGCCAATGCTGCGAGTAAGTTTTTCGATATTAAAATTACGCTTCCTTCTAACGGAGAAATTTTCAAATTAAAAATCGAGACCGAAGATGCTCTAACAACAACAACGCAGGCAAAGTATAGTCCCCTGCCAATATGCCAACCTGCTGGCCTCGGGGATTGCCCAAGCGTAACGGGTGTCAATGGAGCACAGCTTGAATCTCCAAAGTATAAGTTTACAGGCTACAAAATCCTGAATATCAAAGGCACCGCTCAAGAGAACGGAATGACTTTTGATGTTAAGGGCCCAGGAATTGCGGCCACGACAGGCGTCTTCAACTATCCAACTGAACCCGCGCCACCTAATCCTCCCAACAATCCGGGCAACCCAGGCAATCCGGGGCCAATTGTGGATGCAGACTCAATACCCCACTCCCTTCCCGACCAGTTATTCAACCCCGGGGGCAAGGGGTTTGGGTTTGACCCAACTGGATTTGTTTTTGGCGATCCAGCTGCATTTACAAATTTTCCAACTAGCGCCACCCTACCTAGCCCCCTAGACAATTATTTTTCTTTTGGAGGCATTACTTTTGACATCGGTCATCTTGCCACTCCGGGAGATTATTCAACAGCGTTTACATTTGAAGAGCCATACCAGCTATTCACCGTTCCTTATGCCAGCACCTCTACTACAACCGGTGAATCCCTCAAAGCTGGGGACTACGCAGGTTGTCCTGGGAGCTGCAAAGGTGCAGTTGCAACCCCTGGCCCCCTTCCGCTCCTAGGCGTCGGTGCCGCCTTCGGGTTCAGCCGCAATCTGAGGAAGCGGATCAAGACCAGCAAGTTGCCTGAGGCAATGAGCGCTCTAGTTTGAACCCTTCAGCGTCTGCAATGGTTTCATTGCACTGATCGTCCTGATATCTCGTATCTCCCGAGCCCCGCTTCCTTGGCGGGGCTTTTTTTGATGCTTCGTGGTGGGGTTGGCGCTGGTGTTCTTCAACGGCACCCTCGAAGGGGACCCCCAGCAACCACCGCTTGTAGCCCACGCAGCGCTAGTGAAATCCATGCAAGTTGTGCCCCGTAGCCAAGCCCTGCCCAAGCAGACCAGTTTATGGTTGCCTCCTTCCTGCTCAGCGCCTTTGTCTCCAAACCGATGGCCCCGGCCCTGGCCACCACCAGCTACTGATTTGGCGCCACCGCCACGTCAGTCAGCCCCGTCAGTCCGCCTGCGGCTCTGGCCGCCTGCAGCGATCCAGCTTTCGGCTTTGGACGATCGATAGGTTCTAGCTGCCCATCATCACCTTGCCTACCCAGGGGCGGGCACGAGCAACTTCGCCCTCCCCTCAGCGGTGCGTTCAACGACCAGCTCTCGATCGCCCCATGAAGCCAACCTGAGCCTCAATACCAGCGAGCTTCCTCGCTGTGCTTGTGCCTCGAGCCCGAAGGGGCGGGCGCAGGTGGTGGTGAGGCCCCCTTCAAGGGGGTTGGCGGGCGGGGTTCTCGGAGGCTGGGACTGAGGACGCGTGAGGTGGGGCGCAAGCGGGCCTGGAGTGGCGAAGGCCCGAATTGATTCGTTGCTTTTCATGGGGTGGAAATGCCAAGGAACCAGGGCGGCAAATCGGCTTCATCGCGGAGCAGTTTGCGATAAATTCGGGCGCGGATGCGGCATCGTTCGCGCAGCTTGAGGCATTCAGGAACGCCAGTGATTGATGGCATATAGGTCTTCCTGATTCGTGCACAAGGTGCCAACTCTCCATCACTGAAAACCTCATTACGGTTAGGCATGCAGCCATCCATGGCGCCCTTCTTGTTCTTGCAGCTGGAAGCATGGCTCCTCCGGATCTGCCCTCTGTCCCCAATTTCCACCCTTCCTTTACCATGCTGAAAGCCACCCACAAGCGGCGTGCCACCTCGCTCTCCAAGGCTCTCCTCACCGCCGGCCTGTTGGGCGCTGCGGCTCTCTCCACCCTCGGCGCTGGCTCGGCGCAGGCGGTCGTTAGGTTTGACTGCTCCTTTGGCGCCTCAACAGCTCATACCAAATGTTTTAACGACCCTATTAATCCTATCGACTGGACGACGGGATGGACTCTTGTAGACAAGAAATTAACGAACTTTGGCTTCGACCCGATCATTCCAGCAGGCGGACCACCAAGCGGAGATTTTTCCTTCATCTATGACGATTTTGGCGCTCCGGGTCTTAGTGTAGAAGACATGTGGACGACTCTGGCAACATTTAACCCCTCCCTTCCGCCTCCCAGCACAGGATCCTATTCATACGATCTCGCAATCATCGAACCGTATAAATCTGCGGGTTGGATGTTTAAAGATGTCGAACTTGACGTAGACCATGCAGGCTCAGGGCAAGAAGTTACTAAAACGATTATTGGCGGCGGCAACCCTGTTTTGGTTTCCATGGATGGTGATCCCGTTGGACCCGTACCCCTTTCCGGAACCTCTATTTCCGTGACGGATTCATGGGATTTAGATCCAGCTACGGGTACTATCATGTCGATCAGCAACACCTATACCCAAACCGTCCCCGGACCCCTGCCCCTACTCGGCGCCGGTGCCGCCTTCGGCTTCAGTCGTCGGATCCGCAACCGGATCAAGGGGGCACGCTTGGCCTGAGGTTCGGCGCGCCTGAGGTTGGCCATCGGGCCTTCCTTCACACCACAGCAGCTGCCCCCGCCATGAGGCGGGGGGTTCTCTAGTTCCGGCAACGCCATGAGCAGCGATCCTTGGCCTGAAGCAAGCCATGCCCCCCTTCCCCATTGGCTGCTGATGGTGGCGCTCCTGCTGGGTGTCGCCGCCTGCTTGCCAGCGGCACCGGCCCTGGCCGCCAACAGCTGCTGGTTTGGCGAACCCGCCAGTCCGGCTGCGGAGCTGCCCGCTTGCAGCGATCCCGCTTTCTCCTTTGCATTGATCGATCGGTTCTACCTACGCATCATCACCTTGCCCACCCAGGGTGCGGGCACGATCGACTTCACCCTCACCCATTCCGATGAGATCATGGCGGTGGATGTGAAGTTCATTCCCCCGCTGGAGAGGGCCGGCTCAAGCTCTCCGCTCAGCGGTGCGTTCTACTACCAGCTCTCGATCTCCCCCTTCGACAGCGATTATTTCGTCAGCGCCAGCCTGTCGATCACCCCTCCGCTTGAGGATCCGCCCGCCGAACCTGCGGCGATCTCGCTGGTGCAACAGATTCCCGAAGCCAACCTGAGCCTCAGTGCCAGCGATGCTTATCCGGTGAGCTTATACAGCGAGACCGATCCACTTAAATCGATCACGCTCCTGGGCCAATACACGCTCCATAGCGCCAGCATGGGCAGCATCCACAATGGTTTTGGGATCTTTTACATCGATCCTCCAGAAGCCGTGCCTGCTCCCCTGCCCCTCTACGGCGTTGCCATGGGCTTCGGCTACAGCCGGCGTCTGCGTCGTCGTCTCCGTATCCTTCGCCCGCACCGGGGCGATCTCCGGCCCGGAAGCAACTTTGCGCCACCTGGCCAGCGCCTCCGCTCCTCAGGCCTCGCCGCCGCCGCCGACCGGCGCTGAAGGCCTGTGGTGCCTCCTGGCCTCGAGCTGATGCAGCGAGATCTCGAACACCGGTGAGCCATGGCGCGCCAAGGGCCAGCGCCGCAACCAGCAGCGGTCGCCGCTGTGATCCACGCCGATCACCTGGAACATCAGCTCAGCCTGGCCCTGGTCGCCCCCTGCTTGGCGGATGGATAGGGAGGCGGAGTCCAGGCCTTCGATCGCCAGGTCATCGACGGCTTCGGGCTCAAGAAGGATGCAGATGCCCTGCTGGAGGTCCATGGGTGGTTGATGGGCGGCAAGGCCGGCTGGGGACGACCTCTGGTATTTCTTAAGCATTCCTACTGCATCACAGACCAGGTGTTCGCGGCGAGCGGTTCGGAATGTTTGTGCGGATACCGAGATCAGGGGCGGGGGCGTTTGAGCGGGGCCGGCAACAAGTGTGTGCATCAGTGAACGACTGAGGCGGATGGGCAGCATTGGTTATGCGAATAAGTCGCCATGTTCCGCTGATAGCATGCATGCATCATTTCTGCTTCGTTAACGCTGCTTTGAGCCCTTTTACTCAGGCCTTTATCGTTTAACTTGGTGAAGTTCAGATCTCTTTGCACTAATCATGAAAACGCTTCGTAATCGCAGCGCCGGCTTGTTGACAACTTCTTTGTTGTTGGCTGGTGTTAGCGCCCTTGCGCCCACCTCGGTTCGAGCGGGCAATATCTGCTCTTTTGGGGGCAATCTCGATGCTCCAGCTTGTAGCCTTGATTTCATTTTCGACAAGCAGGGAGATAAGACCTTCAAGTTTGTACAAGTGCCAACGACTGGCATGGGCACGGTTCAGTTCGTCGAGCAAGTCCCTGGAACCTGGGTGGTGGACGTGGATTACATTCCAGATTTGGTGAGACCCCTTATGGGATGGTTGGAGTTCGATCTCACTATTGATTCAGCACCTAATAATCTATTTACTTTCCTAGATTACGGGTTGGTTATCACTGGTCCTCCTGTGGGCCAAATACCACCAATGTTCAAGGTGAAAACGACCTCCACTGACCTGCCGATGATTATGGCTGATGAACTGCACCCTGTTGTTGTTGACGTTTTCGACCCTGACCTTAAGACAACCCGCATTAGGAATGATTACATGGTGACTCAGGGGTCGATTAACTCATTACAGAACTCCTTCACTCAGACTGAAGGAAAGCAACCCCCAGAAGTCCCCGGCCCCCTGCCCCTGCTCGGAGCCGGTGCCGCCTTCGGCTTCTCCCGTCGCCTCCGCACTCGTGTGCTGGCCGCTCGGGGGGCCTGAGGCTATCGGTTCCTCACCCGGCTGATTTCACTTTTCGGATCTGTCGTTGCCCTCGCCCTTTTTGGCGGGGGCATTTTTCATGGCTCAGAGTGTGCGCAGGCAGGCCGCCACCGTGCGCACCTCCTCCAGGGCCTCGATCGCCGCCAGGGCGGATCGGAAGGCCGATTCGCGCACCTCGTGGGTGATCACCACGATCTCGGCGCCACCGCCTGCCTCCCCTTCGCGAGCCTCGAACTGCACGATCGACTGGATCGACACCCCCGCCTCCCCAAAGCAGGTGCCGATCCGGCCGATCACGCCGGCTTCATCGCGGGTCTGAAGGCGCACGTAGTTGCGGTGGCTGGTGCCTGAACCATCCACCAGCTCGCAGCGGCGCCAGCTGCTCGCTGCCAGCAGTGGATCGAGGCGGGCGCCGGCCTCGGAGCCGGTGGCCCTGCGGATGCCGGCGATGTTGAGGATGTCGGCCACCACCGCCGAGGCCGTGGGGCCGGCACCGGCGCCCGGGCCGTAGAACATCACCCGGCCCACCGGATCGCCCTCCACCAGGATCGCGTTGTTCACCCCATGCACCCCCGCCAGCGGGTGGTGTTTCGGCAGCAGGGTGGGATGCACGCGCACATCGAGCGGCAGCGGCTCCCCCTCCCCCTCACGCTGGGCCACCGCCAGCAGCTTCACCACATAGCCCAGCTGGGCGGCATAGGCCACGTCCCGGGCCTGGAGGCGATCGATGCCCTCGGTGGCGATCGCCTCGCGGGCCACGGGGCCGCCGTAGGCCAGGCCCGCCAGGATCGCGATCTTGTCGGCCGCATCGCCGCCCTGCACATCGGCGGCCGGATCGGCCTCGGCATAACCAAGCCGCTGGGCATCGGCGAGCACGTCGCCATAGGCGGCGCCCTCATCGGCCATGCGGCTGAGGATGTAATTCGTGGTGCCATTGATGATGCCGCTCACCCGCTGGATGCGGTTGCCGCCCAGCGATTGCTTCAGCGGCTCGATGATCGGGATGCCACCGCCCACCGCCGCCTCTATCAGCACATACACGCCGCGCTCGGCGGCGGCCGCGGCGATTTCCTCGCCGTAGCGGGCGATCACCGCTTTGTTGGCGGTCACCACGGGCTTACCGGCCGCAATCGCCCGCAGGATCAGGCTGCGGGCCGGCTCCAGGCCGCCCATCACCTCCACCACGATCGCCACGGCGGGGTCGTCGATCACCGCCTCGGGGCTGGTGGTGAGCAGCTGCGGATCGAGCTCCAGGGGGCGGGGGCGCTCAAGATCGCGAACCGCTATCCGTCGCAGCGCCAATTCGCCCACCAGGGGATGGCGGCCCTCCGGTCCCATGAGGATCGCGGCCACACCCGCCCCCACCGTTCCCAGCCCCAGCAGGCCAACACCGATCGCCATGGGGCCCCATTTCACAATCCTCTGATCCTAGAAATCGGCCGGCAGTGCCTTCGGCCCGCGGCGAGATCGGCGCCATGAAGCGATCTTTCTGAGCGCGCGGTGCCCCCTGGGGCGGAGCCCTGCTCCTTTTAACCCTTGCCGCCGCCCTCGGGCGATCCCTCGCTGCCGCTACCCGGCTCGCCCTTGGCTTCCTCTGGAGCCCTTCGCCCAGCCTCGAAGGCTGCCGCCTGGGCCTGCATGGCCCGGAGGATGTTGAGGAAGCCATTGGCCCGCGAGGGGGTGAGGCTCGCCTGCAGGCCAGTGGCGGCGATGAAGGCTGGATCGATCGCTACCACCTGCTGGGGCGTGAGCCCCTCCAGGCCCTCGATCAGCAGCGCCAGCAGCCCCTTGGTGATCTGGGCATCGGAATCACCCTGCCAGTGGAGCTTCCCTTCCACCAGGTCGCCCACCACATACACCTGCGACACACAGCCGCGCACCTTGCGCTCCTCGCTGCGCAGCGCCTCGGGCAGGGGACCCAGGCGCTTGGCCAGCCAGAGCACGTATTCGTAGCGGCGTTTGGGGTCGGCGGCGGCGCCCAGCCGCTCCACGATGCGATCCAGTGATGCGCTGCCGGTGCTCGCCATTCCTGAGGAGCCCTTCAACCGCGTCGGCGGTTGAGGCGGGCCAGGCCACCGAGCAGGCCCAGGGCGGCGAATGGAGCCAGGGTGAGCAGGTTGCCGCGTAGGGCGCCCCAGGGCAGGGCGGCCTGACGGGCCGGACGGCCCAGCTCGGACAGTTCGATCCAGTCGCGGTGACCGGCGCCGGCATCCACCTGGATTTCGGCATCACGGCCGGTGCCGGCGGGAAGGGCGAAGGCCAGACGGCCATCGGCGTTGGTGCGGCCCAGCTCAATCGGGGTTCCCCCCTGGGCCGGAATCAGGCGCACGCTGGCATCGCGGGCGGGCAGGCCCGTGGAGAAGTGGCTGGCCAGTTCCAGCTTGCTGCCCGCGGCCGGAAGGCTGGCCTCCAGGTGGCTGTGGGAATGCCCCACCACCGTGAGGTCGGTCTGGATGGCATGGGCCCGCACCAGACCTGGGGCGAGAACCAGGGTTGCAGCTCCGAGCAGAACCGGAAGGAGGGGGCGGCGCATGGTGGACGGGTGGAGGGGGAGGCCGGAGCCGGGGTCAGCCGGCATTCCAGCGATTCTCGCTGCAACGGCCGGCCTGCACCATTCTGGCCACCGAACACACCATCATCGAGAGGGCGTCGCAGGCCTGGCCACGGGCCTGAAGTTCGGCGGCGATCACCCGTTCGGAGGCGGTGAGCGCCTTGGGGCTGGCGGAACTGCCGCTCTGATCCGAGAACAGACGGGCTGCGGGACGGGTTGGGTGTGAGGCTGCGTGGGGTGCTGCGTGGAGTGCTGCGTGCGCTGTTGCGAGGGGTGCTGCGTTCCAGGGGGCGGTGCGGAGAGGTTCCAAGGAAACGCAGGGACGTAACCCGCTGATCCTGGCAAATTCCCGGCCGTGATGAGAAAGCTGCTGCGATGCGTTACAAGCAGGTGGGAGCCGGCTGGCCGTTCTCCGGCTTGCCAGCGGAGCGGCCAGCACAGCCGTGCACCCCATGCTCATCCAGCCAGCCATGGAAGGGCACGTCCCAGGATTCCCGCGGCAGGTTGGCGCTGAGGCAGGCGGATGGCAGCACCACCAGGGCCGGCACGGCCCGCCAGGCCGGATCGGCCCGCAGCCGGTCGTACCAGCCACCGCCGTAGCCCAGCCGGATGCCGCTGTGCGGATCGAAGGCCAGGGCCGGCACCAGCAGCAGACCGAGTGCGGGGGGGGAGAGATCCCAGCCCGAGGCCGGCGGTGGCGGCGGCGCTTCGGGCTGTTGCTCAGGCCCGTTCTCCAGCGGGGCCGCGGGTGCCGGAATGCCGTAGCGGTCCGGGGCGAGAGGGGTGCCAGGCCGCCAGGGCCGGTACTGCAGCCGGGGCGGATCCCCATCCACGGCGGGGAGGGCCAGATGCGGGTGGGCCGGGGCCAGGGGCCGCAGGTCGGGCTCGCCCTGCAGGGGCCAGTAGAGCCCCAGGTGATGGTGTGCCGGCAGCAGCTCGGGCAGCTCCCGCAGCGCCGCCGCCAGGACCCCGGGCTCGGCAGCGGCCAGGGCCGCCGCCCGCAGGGTCCGGAAGTGGCGCCGCAACGCTGCTCTGTTGCGCGGTGGCGGCAGACCCTCACCCGCCACGGTTGCGGTTCCCGGGCCGCTCATCGCTGGAACCAGCCGGTGAGGGCTACCGCCAGGGCGTCGGCGGCGTCGTCGGGCCGGGGGGGATGCTCCAGGTTCAGCTCCCGCATCACCGCCGCCAGCACCTCATCCTTCTCGGCGTGGCCATGGCCGGCCAGGGCCAGCTTGATCTGCATCGGCGGAAACTCCACCACCGGGATGGCGAAGCGCGCCAGGGTCATGATCACCACCCCCCGGGCCTGCACAACGGCGATGGTGGTGCTGGAGCGGTAGAAGAAGAACTTCTCCACCGCCGCCAGCTCAGGCCGCCAGCGGCGGATCAGCCAGCGCAGGTCGGCGGCGATCTCCACCATCCGCTCGCCCTCGCTGCGGCCGGGATCGGTGCGGATCATGCCGCAGTCCAGCAGGCGCTGAACCCCGGGTTCGGCCCGTGGCTTCCCCGGCCGCCAGGGGGCCCGCTCCTGCACCTCGATCACGCCATAGCCCACCCGGGCCAGGCCGGGGTCGATGCCGAGGATGATCATGAACGCGCGCCGCTCAGGGGCCAGATTCGCCCTGGCCCCCTCACCCCACCAGGGCCAGCTCGAAGGCCCGCCGGTCGGCTTCGCCCGTGGGCAGGGGCCGCTCGAACACCTTGCAGAACACCTTCACCACCCGATCGCCGGAATCGATCTGCTCGAGCGGATCCTTGCGCAGCCGGTGGCGCAGGCAGCAGGCCACCACCCGGGCCACGTCGTCGTCGCCCACCTCGGTGCGGCCCTCGAAGGCGGCCAGGGCCCGAGCGGCGCGGTTGGTCACGATGTCGCCCCGCAACCCATCCACATCCAGCTCGCCGCACACCGCCGAAATGCGGATGCGCAGGTCGTCGTCGATCGCCACCTGCGGCAGCCGCTGCTGGGCCTCCACCACCAGCTCCTGCAGCGCGTCCTGGCCCGCCTGAATGGCGTTATTGAAGCTGTCGGGGTCGGCATCGAAGCTGGTGCGCTGGTCCACCACCTGCACCCGCAGCTCCGGATCGCGCACAGTGCGCACCTCCACGCTCATGCCGAAGCGATCGAGCAGCTGGGGCCGCAGCTCGCCCTCTTCCGGGTTGCCCGAGCCGATCAGCACGAAGCGGGCCGGGTGGCGCACCGAAATGCCCTCCCGTTCCACCGTGTTCCAGCCGGAAGCGGCCGAATCCAGCAGCACGTCCACCAGGTGGTCGTCGAGCAGGTTCACCTCATCCACATAGAGGAGGCCGCGGTTGGCCTTGGCCAGCAGGCCCGGCTCAAAGGCCCGCACCCCTTCGCTGAGCGCCTTCTCGATGTCGATCGTGCCGCAGAGGCGGTCCTCGGTGGCGCCCAGGGGGAGGTCCACCATCGGCACCTGGCGCTGCTCAACCGGCAGGTTCTCCCCCAGATCGGCCCGCTGGCGCACCTCGGTGCTCTGCAGATCCGGATCCTCCGGGGAGCTGTTGTAAGGGTCGCCGGCCACCACATCGATCTCGGGCAGCAGGTCGGCCAGGGCGCGGATCGTGGTGCTCTTGCCCGTGCCCCGATCGCCCATGATCATCACGCCGCCGATGCGCGGGTCGATCACGTTGAGCAGCAGAGCCAGCTTCATCTCCTCCTGGCCCACGATGGCGGTGAAGGGGAAGACCCTGCGCTTCCTGGGCTGACTCACGGAGCGGTTGACGGCTTTGAGGGGGATTGTTTCACAGCCGCCCCGGCTCCCGGGGCGCCCTGCGCCGGCGCGGGTCTGAGCGCGCCCGGGGCCGGGGCAGCGCTGGGCATCGCCAGTCCCGGAGCAGCCCCCCCCGCCGCTGCCGCCCCCGCCTCGGCCGGGAGCAGGCTGAGCACCTGGGGCGGTGTGGCATCGGCCGGATAGATCAGCCGCACCTGCAGGGTGCGCTCCTGGCCCGGCGCCAGGCTCACCGTGCCCAGGGCCGGACCCTGCTGCCCGGCCCGCTGCACCAGATGAAAGGCCTGGCGTCCCACCGGCCGCCCCTCGGCGCCATCGAGGCCGGCCACCTCCACCGTGCCGCGGAACATCACCGCCGTCGCCGGCGTGATCCGGAAGCGCAGGCCGCCGAGGGGCTGGTCGTGCTTGAGAGGCGACTCCAGCGCCAGCTGGAGCTTCACGGGGGCGGCGGTGTCATTGCGCAGCGGCAGGGTGAGGTCGTAGGTCACGCCGTAGTTGCCGTGGGCCGCCCAGGCGGTGCCGGGATAGAAGCCTTTGAGTTCGGCGGTCTGCACCTGGCCGGTGCCCAGGCTCCCCTTGGCCAGCGAGGAGATCGGCCAGGAGATCGGCGCCCGGCTGGCCGTCAGCACGGGGCTGCCTGGATCGGTGATCCGGCCCCGCCAGGTGACGCCCACCTGCACGCCGCTCACCCTGGAGTAGATCATTGGGCCGCTGGCGCCGCGGGGGGTGGGCTGGTGTTCCTTCGGGCTCAGGGGGCCGTCGAGGATGCGACTCCACACGGCCGCCTCCGGCGGCCGGTCGTTCGGGCCAAAGGCCGCCAGCACGGCCAGATCCACCGGGGCCTCACTGGCCAGGCGCAGCTGCAGGTTGCGGCCGTTGAGCAGGGGATCGAGGCCCCGCACCGGCAGGGGCAGCACCACCAGCGGGGTGAGTATCCCCGCCGGCAGGCTCCACTCGCCCGGCAGCTCCGGGCTGCGGCTGCGCTGCAGCAGCTCGGTGGCCACCCGGCTGCCGGGGCCCGACCACACCGGCTGGGTGCTCTCTTGGAGCATCAGGGGGGGCAGGGGCAGAAAGGGGGCGGCGCTCTGTCCCGCCGCGGTGGCCTGGGAGAGGGCGGTGGATCCGCCCCGCAGCCGCAGCTTCACCGCCGCCGGGCCCCGTGGGGCCCCCACCACCGCCAGCCAGAGGGTGGAATCGAGGCGCTCTGGCTTGCCGGCGAACACGTGGTGGCTGAACAGCTCGAAGCCGCCGGACAGAGGCACGTTGAGGTGGGCGGCGCTCACCCCCAGCGGCCGACCATCCCAGCCGCGGCGGGGATCGAAGCCCGAGAGCAGGATCCCCTCGCTGCGGATCAGCTCGGGGTTGTTGTCGTTCACCATCAACACCCCATCCAGGCCCCCCGGCAGGGGTTCCACCCGCTGGCGGCGCAGCGCGGTGGGGGCGATCTGGGGCCTGGTGGGCACGGCGGGAGCGTCTGGAGCAGTCGGAGCGGCTGGAGCTGCGGCGGCAGGGGCCTGGGCAGCCTCCCCATCCTGGGCGGCCCCCGGACGGACCAGCACAAAGGCCAGCAGGGCCATGGCGAAGATCGACCCCCAACGGGCGGATCGGGAACGGCCCGGCGGCAACGGGCCGGTTGCGGTGCGGGAAGGGGCGGCCGGCAGGGTGCTCATGATTTGCCCACCAGCGTCCGCGACACCGTGGCCGCCATAGCGCGAATCAGCTCGGCCGAGCGGGGGTCATTGAAGGGGCCCTTCACCAGGAAGGCCGCGACGGCCCGCTGGCCGTTCGGCAGCTGGATGAGGGCGGCGTCGGCGTAGGCGATGCCAATGTCGCCGGTCTTGTTGTAAGCGGTGATCCCATCGGCGAGCAAGTCCTCGTCGGGATCGGTGTTGGTTTGGCCCTTGCCCAGACCCTTCAGCAGTCCCATGGGTATGAGGGTGTTGGTGTTCGATGTGGAGAGGATCTCGCGGTAGAGGTCGCGGGCGCGCGGGCTGAGCTTCTCGCCGGTGTCCACCAGGGCGATGGTGCGGGCAAGGTCGCGGGCGCTGGTGCTGTTGGTGCCCTTGAGGTCGGGCAGCCAGTTCCGGAGCACCGTGGCCGGCAGACCCAGCTCCTGGAAGCGTTGATTCACCATCTCGATGCCGCCGAGTCGTTTGATCAACAGGTTGGTGGCGCTGTTGTCGCTCACCCGGATCATCTCGGTGGCGGCTTCGAAGAAGGGGAAGCGGGTGCCGAGGGGCTTGTTCGCCATCCAGCCGGCCCCCTCCCCCATGACGTCCTTGGTGAGGGGGAGTGGTTCGTTCCAGCGCACCTTGCCCCTGTCCAGATCGTCGAGGCCCACCAGGAGGATCGGACTCTTGATCGAGCTGGCGGCGGGCATCGGCAGGTCGCTCTGGAGCTGGGCATAGCGGCCGTCATCGAGCACCAGCAGGAAGCCGGAGGCGGTGAGCCCCTTCTGGGCGGCCGCCAGCCGCGCCCACTCCTGGCTCAGGGCAGTGAGTTCGGTGCGGGGAACAAAACGCCCAAGGGCCAGGCCTTGGCCGACCACCTCCCGCGGCGCCGAATCCGGCTGGGGGATGCCCACGCCGCCCTGGGCCAGCCGGGGGGCGAGGGTCTTGAGGGCTGTGCTCACCAGCACCCCGAGCCCCACCCCCATCACGCCGAGCCGCAACAGCAGCAGCAGGGGCTGGAGCCAGGATCGGCGGGGCGGGCGGCCAGCACTCACGATCGGTAGCCGAGCGAATGGGTTCTCGACGCTAGGTGTCGGACCCGGAGCGGGCCCGACGACGGCTCGCCCAGCGCAACTGGCACACCATGCCTCGCAGCAGGGCCACCTCGCCCTCACTCACCTGGGCGCGCTGCAGCAGCGCCCGCAGCTTGGCCATCCGGGCCCGGCTGGTGTGGGGCAGCAGGAAGCCCACCTCCAGCAGCAGCGCCTCCGCATCGGCCAGGGCGGCCTCAAGGTCGTGGCGGCGGCAGGGATCGGCCCAGACCATGGCACCCCCGGCCGCTGCCGGGGGTGGGGAGGCGGCGAGCGACCGCTCGCCCCGGCGGAGCGTGTGCAGCTCATGCAGCACCACCGCCACCGCATGGGAGAGGTTGAGGGAGGAATAGGAGGGGCCCGTGCCGATCTGCAGCAGCCGGCCGGCCTGCAGCAGTTCCCCGTTGGCCAGCCCCCGGTCCTCCCGGCCGAACACCAGGGCGCCCGGTGCCCCCATCGGCTGAGGCACCGGATCGGCCTGGGGTGAAGCGGATCCCTCCAGCAGCCAGGCCAGGGCATCGGCGGGGGGCAGCAGGGGTAGGGGCGGACCCTCCAGACGGCCGCTGGTGGCCACCACCCGATCGCAGTCGGCGAGGGCGGCCTCCAGGGTTGGCCAGAGGCTGGCCCGCTCCAGCAGCTCCACCCCATGCACCGCCATCCGCCTTGCTTCCTCGCCGAGGGGATCGCAGCGGGGTGCCACCAGCCGCAGACCGTCGATGCCGAAATTGGCGCAGAGCCTGGCCACGCTGCCCACATTCAGCGGACCCGCAGGCTCCACCAGCACCACCTGCAGGCTCATCGGCGGCGCCTCAAGAGGGAAGGCTGTGCAGGAAGGCCAGCAGGTCGGCCATGGCCTGGGGATCGGGTTGGAAACGGGGCATCGGCGGCGTGCGGCCGCTCACCACCTGCTGGATCAGCTGGCGGTCGTTCTTGCGGCGATCCACCCCGTGGAGATTCGGACCCACCAGACCCTGGGCCGCCAAGCCGTGGCAGCCAGCGCAGTTGAGCCGGAAAAGGCGGCCGCCATCCTCCACCGATCCCACCCGATCCAGGGTGGCAGTGGTGTAAGGGTCGGTGCGGGAGGCCTGCAGCAGCACCAGCGCCAGCACGGCGCAGGCCACGGCGGCCAGCACCACGAGGGCGGTGATCAGGCTGCGGCGGTTGGGTGTGGCAGCCGCTGCCATCCCGGCGGCGGCCTGGCCGCTGGCGATCGCCCCCAGATCGGGGCCGTTCGGCAAGGGAGGGGGGGAGCCGGTCACGGTTGGTGGCGATGGGTCGCCAGGGAAGCCCCGGCCGTGGGAGAATTGTGGCTTGAACGACCACCCGACTGCTGGCCATGATCGAACCCCTCCTCTGCGGCATCGTTCTGGGTCTGATCCCGGTCACCCTGGTGGGGCTGTTCGTGGCCGCCTGGAATCAGTACCGCCGCGGCGGTGCCCTCGGCGGCTGAGGCCTGACCCTGCGGCTGCCGATTCACCGACGTAGCGCCGACTGCGAGCTCTTCCTGCTGTTCCAATTCCAGCAGCATCAGCGTGGTGCCGCTGTAGCGGCGTTCGTCCCGCACCAGCCACCCCGGCGGTATTGAGGGCAGGGCATCGCTACCGCATTCCCACACCAGCACCCCCTTCGGCGCCAGCCACCCCCCCCGCATCACCGCTTCAGCCACGGCCCCGTGGAGCCCAGAGCGGTAGGGGGGGTCGCAGTAGATCAAGTTGAACGGTGTGGGCTTTTCGGAGCCCAGCCACTGCAGCACTTCCCGGCGGTGCACCGTCACGGCAGCCGGAGGTTGGAGCGAGGCGGCCACTAGCTCCAGGTTGGCCGAGGCCACGGCCGCCACCCGCCGGTCTTGCTCCACCGCCACCGCCGCCGCCGCCCCCCGCTGCAGGGCTTCGCAGGCCATCACACCACTGCCGCAGCAAAGATCGAGCCAACGGCATCCCCTAAGCCGCGGAGCCAGCAGGTTCATCACCGCCAGCCGCACCCGCGCGGTGGTGGGCCGGGCCACGGCACCGGGTGGGCTCTGGAGCAGCCGCCCTCCGCTCAGCCGCAGACTCACGGCCGCCCCAGCCAGGCCAGCCAGCGCTCCAGCATCGCTTCGCCCACGGGCCCGGATTTTTCGGGATGGAACTGGCAGGCGGCGATGTGCCCCTGCCAGATTGCCGCGGTCACCGGGGTGCCGGCCCAGTCCACCCGCGCCGTCACGCTGGCTGGTTCGGTGGGATCGGCGGCATAGGAATGAACGAAGTAGACCCAGGTCGGCGGCTCCTCGGCCGGGAGCAGGGGGCTCGGTTCGGCGGGAAGCAGGGGGGCCCAGCCCATGTGGGGAATCGGTTGGCCCGGTGAGCGCGGCAGCGCCCTCACCCGCCCGGCCAGCAGGCCAAGACCGGCGGCCTGGCCCTCATCACTGGCCTCGAACAGCAGCTGCAGGCCCAGGCAGATGCCGAGCAGGGGCTGGCCGGCCGCGCAGGCCCGCTGCAGGGCGGTGGCCAGACCACCTTCCCGCAGCCGCTCCATGGCCGGATCGAAGGCCCCCACCCCCGGCAGCACCAAGGCATCGCATCGGGCCATTGCGGCGGCGTCGTGAACCGGCTCCACCGCGGCGCCGAGCCGTTCGAAGGCGCGCTGCACCGAGTGCAGGTTGCCCATGCCGTAATCGATCAGTCCGAGGCGAAGCATGGCGGAGATCAGGCTTGCGGGAGGGTCAGGCGGGGCTGGCCTGGGGGGTGAAGCGACAACCAGGCTGCTCCAGGGGGGTGGCCTCTGCCAGGTCCAGCCCGTTGAGGTGGTCGATCAGCTGAACCAGCCTGCCGACCCGCCGCTTGTCGAAACGCAGCCGCAGGGAGGGCCTCAGGATGCCGTTGTCGTCACAGGCTTCGCCCGCCTGAATCGCGCCGTTGTCGAGCAGGTCATGGAAGTGGTCGTTGAGGCTGGGAAGCAGGCTGCGGGGTACGGGCGCTTTGAGCAGCAGCTCGATTCGATCTTCACCCGGCTGGGCACTGTGGAACACCCGATAGAAGCGACTGATCAGGGCCACCGCTTCAGAGGCGCAGGAGGCCTCCATCACCAGGGCGACATCCTTGGGTGAGATCAGGCCCCGCTTGGCCAGCTCCTGGTGCACGTTCTGGCGCCACACAGCCCAGAAGTCATCCCCCGGGGGAGCCAGCAGCACCAGGGGGATCGGCGGCGTGCGGCCGGTCTGGATCAGGGTGAGGCACTCGAAGAGTTCATCGAGGGTGCCGAAGCCTCCCGGCATCACCACCACCGCATCGCTCTCTCGCAGGAAGAAGAGCTTGCGAGTGAAAAAGTAGCGGAAGAACAGCAGGCGGCCGCCGCATCCGCTCACATAGGGATTGGGATGCTGCTCGAAGGGCAAATCCACGTTCAGACCGATGCTGTGGTCGCAGCCTGCCCCCAGGTTGGCCCCCTCCATCACCCCACCGCCGGCCCCGGTCATCACATCGAAGCCGGCCTCCACCGCCAGAGCGGCCAAGTCCCTCGCCATGGCGTAGCAGGGGTCCTCCAGCCGGGTGCGTGCCGAGCCGAAGACACTGATCTTGCGCACGCTGCGGTGGGGCTGGAATACCTCCAGGGCGTCACTGATATCGGCCAGGGCGCCACTGATCAGCCGCCATTCCGATAACTCCCTCTCGCGCCGCGCCACCTCCAGCAGCGAGACCACGGCTTTTTCGATCAGCCGCCGCTGTGGGTGGCCCTGGATCTGTTCCTCCAGAACCTCGAGAGGGCTTCGCCCTTGGGTGGGTTCCGGGCTTTGTGGGAGTGTCAGGGCCGGTGGGTGGGCTTCAGGACTCAGACGTACTTGGTGATCGTGGTGTGGAGGGTGGTCTTGGGTACGGCGCCGACCACGGTTTCGATCTTCTGGCCATCCTTGAACAGCATCAGGGTGGGGATGCTGCGGATGCCGTACTGGCTGGCCACATTGGGGTTCTCATCGGTGTTGAGCTTGAACACCTTGATTTGACCCTCAAATTCCTTGGCGATCTCATCGACGATCGGAGCCACCATGCGGCAGGGGCCGCACCAGGGGGCCCAGAAATCCACCAGCACGGGCACGTCGCTCTTCAGGACGTCTTGCTCAAAGGAGGCGTCGGTGACGGCGGCGGAACTGGACATACTGGGCTGGTTCGCATTGTTGCGAATCTAGCAACCTTGTTGATCCGCATACACAGGTTGAAACCGAGCGTTGCATGCCGTGGGAAACGCGGGGGGCAACCGCATCGGCCTTGCCGCGGGCGGAGGGTGTGTCGCGTGAGGAAGTTATGCCGCAAGCGGCAAGACCATGGCTCAGGCGGTGAAGTCATGCCGCAAGCGCAAGACCATGGCGCAGAGGGAAAACCATGCCGCAAACTCAACCCCAACCCGCAAACTCAA
>Ga0315905_10002989_pt1 | contig 17613 bp, 14 predicted proteins | sample LakEriMetagenome_5_FD_203522 | JGI IMG/M metagenome (GOLD analysis project Ga0315905, IMG submission 203522) | Freshwater fungal communities from buoy surface, Lake Erie, Ohio, United States - Buoy 4 MA121 | ecosystem: Environmental > Aquatic > Freshwater > Lake | place: USA: Lake Erie, Ohio... | reverse complement strand
ACCGCTTGAAGCTTCTTTGAACGCGAAGCGAAAAACTGCTCGGCTGAAGCATGCGGGCTGAGCATCAGAAATTTGAGGCTGGGCTCAGGCTCCGTTGCCAAACGCCGGGCGAGTTGGATGGCCTGGGGTGACTCGCCAACGAGCGAACTGGTTCCCACTGCCATCCCATCCAATCCCATCCCGTCAGCCATCCCAGTGGCAACCGCCAGAACCGCACTGCGGCAGGCCGCATCCCCCGCCGGGTTGCGGCAGGCCGCAAACAGGGAGCGATGAATCTGAAATGGAGGGAGCGGCGGTAAGGCTGAGCTGCTTTTCCACTTTTTTGCTTTGACAATGAGGGCAGGCAATCTTGCCCGGGGCGGACTCCTCTGGACGGCGAATCAGCAGCTCAAAACCTGCTCGACAATCGTTACACTGGTATTCGTAAAGTGGCATGCTGCAGACCTCCGAAGCTTTTTTTCTACTATAGGATTCGAATCCAAAGAGGGCAATTGTGAGTGCTGCGGAGGACATCCGGTGGCTGGGGAGAGAACAGTCGCGACGAGTCGATGCGCTGGCGATGCGTTTGGGAACAAGCGAATTGACGTTGATGGAGCGGGCGGGAACCGCCTGTGCCGAGCGGATTTTCGCCGCCTACTCTCCACGTGTGGTCTGGATTGCCTGCGGAGTGGGGAATAACGGCGGCGACGGACTGGTGATTGCCAGGCATTTGCTGCAAAGGGGTGTTGTCGTCCGCTTGTGGCTTGTCGGCGACCTCTCCAAAATGACCGCAGCGACGGCGGCGAACTGGGAGCGGTGGCTTGAGATGGGGCAGCGTCAGGAAGCTTGGCCGCCGAATCGGCAGGAGGTTGGCCCGGACGTGGCGGTCGATTGTCTGCTGGGGACCGGAAGCAAGGGTGACCCGCGCCCCCCGGTTGCGGAGGCGATTGAGTGGTTGAACCGGGTCACTTCCCCGCGGGTTGCAATCGACTTGCCCTCCGGTTTGGACTGTGATTCCGGCGAGCCTGGCAAGCCGACGGTTCATGCCGACTGGACGCTGACGATGGTCGGACCGAAGCGAGGATTTCGGGCTGCTCAAGCGGCTCCCTACGTCGGCCGCTGGGAGGTGATTGATTTGGAACTGCCGGCGGGCTTGATTGCGCAGGCCTGTGAAGAGTCCTCCGGAGAGTGGTAACGCAGTGCTTTCCGCTGGGGCGGGAGGTCACGGCTCAACACTCGGATACTGGTCGCCGTCGTGGTCTTTCCACTTCATCGCTCTGCGGAACGGTTCAATCCGGAGCACAACTTCACCGTTCTGAAACAGCCGCACCGTGCCGCTTGATTCGCTGACGACACAGGAGATGGCCTGCGTTGATTTGCTGATCGCCGCGCCCGCATAATGCCTGGCGCCCAGTCCAGTTGTGAGCATCAGGTCGACGGCACCCGTGTTGATTAATCGGCACGTGGCTTCGACGGTTCCGTCTGCGGCAATGATGATCGCCCCATCGAGTTGGGCGATTTCCTTCATGCATTCACGAACCCAAGGGTCGGCAAGGTTTCGTTCCCGTTTGGGGTAACCTTTGACAAGGTCAAAGCAGGCAGGGCGACTCTGGGCCAGCACATTGCGGTGGTCGCCGACGATGAGCATGGTTCCAACAGGCTTTCCCTCGCGTCCCTCGCGGCCGATGTCGACTGCCAGGTCGACGACCAATTTGAGTGTGTCGAGCGGGACCTTTGTCTCCAGTTGCCGCAAGTCACGGGCCGTCAACTTGCCGAGTCTCTCGTTGAGGTGAATCACGCTGACGGTGTCCGGCTTCTCAACCTCAAAGCGGCTGTAGACGGCGACGACCGTGGCGCCAGGGCTGATCCATTCCGCCGCCACTGATTCGAGGATAGCCTGAGAGAGCCGGTCCTGAATCGTCGATTCGGGCATGTCGAGAACGATTGTGCGGAGGCCAAACGCCTGAGCGCTTTCCGCGACTTCGGGGAGATGGCTGGCGACGAGCAAGCCTGCCTTGCGGGTGGCCCGGTCCAATTCGCTCCAGTCGGCGACGAAATCCAGCAGCACGAGGATCGATTCACCCTCGGTCGAGTTGACCAATTCGACTGCCGAGTCGACAAAGGCCATCAAGGTTTGCTGAAGCTTGGATTGGACCATGGGAACTTTCTGGGTGGAAGCTGACCCCCTGAATGTAAAGGGAGCGGCCCGTCGCAGCAAGCAAGTCGAACTGGAGGAGTCTCCAGTTGGGGCGTTGAGTGCCTTCCTGAATTGTATCGGGACAGCGACAAGCGAACTAAATTACAGTCGCTGATTTGACCTGCCTTAGCGCGGGATGGTTGGGGAAGGGGTCTGGGCGGTGCGCCCCTGAGTGGGCTCGCCAATCGTTTGCGCGACGTATTCCTGCCAAGCCTTGACATTTCTGCCGAGCGATTTGCCTGCGACTTTTTCCAGTGATTCCGTTGCTCGCAGTTGGATCGCCGGATCGCGGTCGGTGAGGGCGACATTCAAAGCGCGGACCGACTGCTCGCCCGGGAATTGCCCCAACGCCCGGGTCGCAGCCAGCCGGACGTCGACATTCGTATCGTTTCCAATCAGTTCCTGCAAAGCGGGAACAGCGGCGGCGGAAGGCATTTTTTCCCAGCTCTGGATCACCGCCAGCCGGATGTCCGTATTGGGGTCGCGGCTGAGTGTGGCGAGTGTTTGACAGGAGGTTTCGCAGTCCAGTCGACCGAGCATTCGAATCGCCTGCAGCCTTGTCAGAAGGACTGGGCTTTGGGTCGCTTTCACCGAGAGTTCTCTGGCGGCCTGCTCCCGTTCATTGGCCGAACCGCGGAGGGCTCGGTCAACCATTTCAGTCATTTCCCGCTTGGTCTTGAAGGTGGTATTTGCAATCGCTTCCTCGGCAGCCCATTTTTCTCGAGCCCAAGGTGTAAGCTGGCCCATCCGCCAAAGCGGGCCTTCGGCACAGCCGACAAGGCAAAGCCCCAAAGCCAGGACAAGGTAGCGTATGCGTTTCATGGTTACTGAAAAAGGTTCGGTTCAGAGTCAGCCCAATGATTCACTCAGGCTGGAATGAAAACGTGAGCTTGGCGGCGCCGGGAACAGCCCCGGTCCGCTTTGCGGCGGGACTGTAGCAGCCTGCCCCCGGAGGCAACAGAGCAAATACGCCGTGTGCTAGCAGTTGCGGGCGAGTGCGGGCGCGTGCGGGCGGGCTGTGAGCCTCTGTGGTCGGACTGAAAACGAAAAAAGCCACCCCCGGCAAAGGGAGTGGCTTGGGAAGCTCTGAAAACAGATTTCAATTTGGGGCGAATTAATCTTCGGACTGGTCGGCAGGCTTGTCGGCCAGAGCGGGGGCAGGCAGCTTGTTGATTTGCTGCAGTTGCTTTTGCTCGGCCTTTTTCTCGTCGTAGTACTTGCCGTAGCCATATCCATAGCCGTAACCGTACCCGTAGCCGTAACCGTACTTGGAGTACCAGTAGCCGGCACGGTAGGCGACATCGGCGTAGCGGCTGCCGTAGCCTGGTTGGGAGCCGACGCCATTGACGACAGTCCCAATCACATTGGCGCCTACGTTACGAAGAATGTCGGTTGCCCGTTGAGCACTGACCCGGATGTTCTTGCGGATCCGCAAGGCCAGGATCACACCGTCGACTCGGGCGGCGATCGGGCATGGGTCGGTCACTGCGAGCACTGGCGGGGTATCGATGACGATAAAGTCAAATTCCTGCTTCATCTGTTCGAACAAGACGTTCAGTTGCGACGAAGTGCAGAGTTCCGACGGATTGCTCGGCTTGGGGCCGCAGGGAAGCATGTACATGCCCTCGATTTCTGGAACCTGCATCACGCAGTCTTTCCAGAACGACTCGCCGCTGAGGACCGTTGACATGCCTTCGCTGGGGTTTTCCAAGCCAAAGTTCAGATGCTGCCGCGGGCGCCGCATGTCGGCGTCGATGAGCAGGGTCTTCTTGCCCGATTGGGCAATGGAAACCGCAAGATTGGAAACAATCGTTGACTTGCCGTCGCCCGGCGTCGGGCTGGTCACCTGAATCACCGAGTGATCCTGACCCTGGGTGTTAAAGTACAAAGCGGTTCGGACGGCACGAAAAGCTTCCGCATTCTGGCTCTTGGGTCGGTGGAAGACACAGATTGTGGGAGCGATCTTGGAGTTAGCCAGTTGATAACGCTTGCCTTGAGCAATCACCGGGATGTGACCGATGAGTGGCAGGTTCAGGTTGCGGATGATTTCGTCCGGATTGTGGAAGGTCTTGTCAGCGAAATCGACGAGCGTACCGAGACCGAACCCGGCCAATGAACCGAGCAATCCGCCGATCGCAAGGACGATGGGGAGAATAGGCCAAACACGTTCACCGTCGGTTGCATCTTGCAGGCGAACAAAATTAAAGCCCTCCTGGCGACTCAATTCAGCCAATTGTCCCTTTGGATCAACTTCAAAGATCTTGTCTTTGGTTTCGTTGATCAGGGTCTCAACGTAGGAGAGGTCCTTTTCCAGGTCTGACTTGCGAGTGCGAACAACTGTGAGTCGTTCCGCTTCTTTCCGATGAACTTCGTAGTCGTTGAGATCTTTTTCCAGCTTCGTATTCAAATCAGTGATTTTCTGGTCGATAGCCCCAACGAATCGGGACAGAATCTGGACCGGGTCAATCTTGATTTTGCTTGCGGAGGCAAGGGCGTCCGCACTTTGCTGCCGTTCTTCAACCATCTTGCGGTACATTTCGACTGAGCCAACCTTCCGGCGGACATCGGGATGGTTGCTCCCGAGCCGTTGCTTCAGTTCGGACAGTTCGATTTCGAGCAGCGTCAATTCGCGAATCATCTGCTCATTCTGGGTATACCGGGCTGCGGTCTCAACGTTGGTTTCGAGTTCCAGCAGCTTTTGCTGCTGCAGCACCCACAGTTCCTCCTGAGCGGCTTCTGGACCGAGTTCCAAAGCCTGGCGACCGCGGTCACGGGTACCGATCAGCTCTCGGAGTTCATCTTGATGAGTCTTGATTCGCTCGCTCAGTATGCTGAGTTGTTGCGAGTGAATGTCCAAGCCATTGGCGAGCATCGGCGCATTGTCTTCACGACGGGTTTGCTCCAATTGCTCACGCAGCGTCCGATAATTCGTGTCAAACTGCATCTTCATTTCTTTCAGCAAGGAGACGAGTTCCTCCGACTCGTTGCTGAATCGCTCCTCGAGATATGCCTCGTAGGTTTGAATCATGTTGCTGAGGACAATCTTGGCGTCGTCCGGGTTTTTGCACTCGAAGCTCAGCTTGTAGTTGAAGTCTTCTTCCTTGTCGGGGCTGATTTCAAGGGCCTTTACAACCATCTTGATGACATCTTCCTGCGACATTTCCTCGAACGAGCTGAGTCGGTAAAGGTCGTTCGTCTTGAAGCACTTTTGGATGATCAACGGTTGGTTGATAATCTTGTCGTGGCGGGTGGGGAGGATCTGTTCGATGTCGGGAGCAACTGCTTCAGAGCTCAGTCGGCTGAGGCGAATGTAGTTGGGAGACTTCGGCTCAATGCGGATGCTCGCTTCGCTTTGGTAGATTACAGGCGTGTAGTAGTAGTACAGCACGCCAATGCCGATCCCGGTCAACATGCCGAGGAACACAATCCATTTCCGCCGATTGAGCACCCCCCAGAAGTCGAACTTCGATTCGGGGCTGGCCTCAAATCCGCCGGGCAAATTGAACTGGCCAGGCATTTGATTGGGAAGAGTTTCCACAGCAATCTCCAAACTTCACAAGGTGGGAATCAACGCGGTAGTCGCCGCGTCGCGACTGATATTGTCGCAGCGCAGCCTGATTACCCGGTGTCAATCACGCAATCGTCGAACTGGCGACGTCTTTTTCAAAACAGCTTCCCTCGCCCGAGTCCAAACCAAAGCAAGTCGGAAACGGCCGAACGAAAGAGGAAGTCACTGAAAGAGGAAGTCACTGCGAGGAACAGCAAGGCGAATCAATCGCTCCTCGTCCTCTCATCAGTAAGCCGCACTCAATCCGCTGGCGCGGAAGGTAGCCGCACGCGGCAAATCCTGCCGGCAACTGTATTCCTCAATATAACAGCGCCGAAACGCCCCTCAACGGCTTTTTATCAAACCTGAACATGGCTTTCCCCCTCGCGAGGTCTTCCCAGTTGGCAAAGTCCTCCCAACTTGTAAGGGGTGGCAAATGGGGCAGGAGCGTCCAGCCAGTGGAACCGTCAGTTTCCCTCCAATCGGACCCTCCCCACCCTCTCGGCCCCAACAGTACGTCGGAAAAGGGAGTTGGTTCAGTCATTCGCCAACCGCTCCCCAGAGCAAGTAAAGCTCGCTAACATTGGCGTTATGACTACCCCCATGATGCAACAGTACGAAGCGGCCAAGGCTTCGTGCGGTGATGCCCTCCTGTTTTTCAGGATGGGCGACTTTTACGAGCTTTTTTTCGAAGACGCCAAGGTTGCCTCGGCCGTCCTGGGGTTGACCCTGACCAGTCGCGACAAGACCGAGAATCCGGTGCCGATGGCCGGGTTTCCGCATCATCAACTGGATAATTACCTGGCCAAGCTGATTCGAGCCGGGCATCGGGTCGCAGTTTGCGAGCAGGTGGAAAACCCAGCCACCGCGAAGGGCTTGGTGAAACGGGAGATTACCCAGATCGTTTCCCCGGGGACGGTGACCGATCAAGCAATTCTCGACCCCGCAATTTCGAACTATCTCTGCGCGATATTCCGCTCGGGCGAACTGGACACTTCGTCTGCCAAACCAGCGCCGGCGATCAAATCGGCCGTACTCCACCCGAATGAGCCACCCGCCATCCCGGCGGCCAAAGCGGCTTTTAACACCGACGCCGTTTTTGGACTCGCCTGGATCGAACTCTCGACCGGTCAATTTGCGGCTGCCACGGTTGATCAGCGGCAACTGCTGGATTTGCTCGAGCGCCTTGCGCCCAGCGAAGTCCTCCTGGCAGAAAGTCAACGCGGCTTGGGGCAGCAACTGCAATTGCCGATCGCATCGACGACTCGTCCCGATTGGAACTTTGGTCCAAAGCGAGCGCGAGAAACCTTGCAGAAGAAGTTTGCGGTCGCCGCTATGGAGGGCTTTGGCTTTGAACCCGAGGATGAGCTCGGCTTGCGGGCTGCGGCGGCCATTCTGGACTACCTGCAGGAAACTCAGGCCGGGTCGCTGGAGCATCTCATTCGCCTGGCGCCGTTTCGCTCCCACCACCATGTCGAGGTCGACCAGGCGACTTGGAGAAGTTTGGAAATCACCCGAACGATTCGGAACCAGGAGCGGCAGGGGTCGCTGTTCGGCGTTATCGATCGCTGCGTGACCCCGATGGGTAGCCGTTTGCTGGGCCAGTGGCTGGCTGCCCCATTGCGCGACCGAAACGCCCTGAACCTCAGGCTGGATGCGGTCGCCGAGTTGCACCAAGATAGTCGACTTCGCGATTCGCTTCGCGACCGCTTGAAAAAAATTCTCGACCTCGAACGGCTGATCGCCAAGGTCGTCACCAGCCGTTGCTCACCCCGAGACTTGAAGCAGATTGGCAACTCCCTGGCGCTGATTCCTGCAGTCCAGCAGGTACTGGGCTCGGCAGTTGCCGAACGCACGCGCCACCTCGCGACGAAACTTGACCCCTGCGACGAACTGCGGGACCAGTTGGAGCGGTCACTGGCGGAGGACTGCCCGGTGCTGGCGAGCGCGGGAGGGTTTATTCGAAGTGGTTTCCATCCACGCCTGGACGAACTCCGCGATTTGGCTGCGGGGGGCAAGCAATGGATCGCAACCTATCAGCAGCAGATTATCGCCGAGACCGGAATCCACTCGCTCAAAGTCGGTTTCAATAAAGTCTTTGGTTACTACATTGAAGTGACCAATGTCCATCAGACAAAGGTTCCTGAGAACTTCATCCGCAAGCAGACCCTGAAGAATGTCGAACGCTACATCACGCCCGAACTCAAAGAGTACGAAGAGCGCGTCCTCAATGCCGACGAACAGGCGCTCGCCCTGGAGCAGGAACTGTTCGTTCAACTTAAAGATGCGGCCCGCCATTTTGCCGGTCGCCTGAAGGGAACTGCCGAGGTTTTGGCTGAGTTGGATGTCTACGGAGGATTTGCCCAACTTGCGGCACAGCAGAAGTATTGCCGCCCGGAATTGCTGGAGTCGCGTGCGGTCGAAATCATCGATGGGCGTCATCCGGTGATCGACGTGCTTCAGCCCTTGGGGGCTTTTGTTCCCAACAGCACCCGCTTCAGCGATGAAGACGGCTGGATTCATTTGATTACCGGTCCCAACATGGCCGGCAAGAGCACTTACATTCGTCAGGTTGCGCTGATTACCTTGCTAGCGCAAATCGGTAGTTTCGTGCCTGCCAAATCGGCGAGGTTGGGCTTGGTCGACCGGATTTTTGCCCGCGTTGGAGCCAGCGACGAACTCTCTCGGGGGCAGAGCACGTTCATGGTTGAGATGACAGAGACCGCGCGGATATTGAATACCGCGACTGCCGACAGTCTGGTGATCCTCGATGAGATTGGTCGCGGGACGAGCACTTATGACGGCGTCTCGCTGGCTTGGGCGATTGTCGAGTATCTCCACGAGCAACAGGGGTGCCGCACCTTGTTTGCGACGCACTACCATGAACTGACTGAGTTGGAGAATGTGCTCGGCGGCCTGAAGAACTACAACGTCGTGGTGCGGGAGTGGGAAGAGCGAATCGTCTTTCTGCACAAGATCGCCCGGGGCGCTGCCGACAAAAGCTACGGAATCCATGTCGCCCAGTTGGCTGGGGTACCCGGTTGGGTCAATCGCCGGGCCCAGCAGATTCTGGACAATCTTCAATCGTCCCAGGGAGATACCCATCGGAAGCAGGTAAGCGAGGCTGGTACCCGCAAAGCCAGCGGACAAATTCAGTTGACACTCTTCGAAGTCACACAGCATCCGCTGATCGAAAAAATCAAGCGGATCGATACCGACCATTTGACACCGCTGCGGGCCTTGGAGGCGATTACCTCTTGGCAGCGGGAGTTGGCGGGCGAAGAGGTTGAAGAGAGCGCCGCCAGTCGCAAGCCTCGCTAGAGCCCGACTCGATTCCGGACGGTGCGGTTACTTCTTACGGTGCGGTTACTTCTTACGGTGCGGTTACTTCTTACGGTGCGGTTGCGTAGCCACAATTCCAGCTCTTGCTGTAACCCGAGTTGACTGCGGAAAACGTTTGGCAGAAATCCAATCGCAGAAATCCAATCGGGGAAAAAGATGAGAGAGCCAGCCGATAAGCCGGGTTCTGTTGCAGCCTGAGCTGCCGATAGTCATTTCTCTGGGACAGCGATTGCTCGCGGCCTCAAGCAGCCTACCCGGAGGTCAACGCGACGGACAGCCGCTTCCCCCTGCTTGGCCTTGCTCCAAATGGGGTTTGCCGAGCCAGGCAAGTCGCCTTGCCTGCTGGTGGGCTCTTACCCCACCGTTTCACCCTTACCTGCAATTGCGCCGAGGCGCGAACTGAGGCGGTTTGCTTTCTGTGGCACTTTCCCTGATCTCGCGACCGGTCGACGTTATCGACCATTTTGTCCTGCGGAGCCCGGACTTTCCTCCAGCCTTTTCGGCCAGCGACTACCTGGCTGGCTCTCTCATCAATGAATTCAACGCTCGGCCGGGCCACTCGTCAACCTCCGGCCAAGCGAAATTCTCCGCGCCAACTCACGAAGGCAGCAGTTTGGGTTGGCTTCGACGCGAGGATGCGCTGCGGTTTCTTAGTTGTCGACCAACTTCTCAAGGAAGTTCTTTTTGGGGCGAATCAAAATCCGGTCGCCCGCGTGCAGGGCGTAATCCTGCTCAAACTTGATCAGTGGCTTGCCCGGTTGGAATTCGCAGGCCATCTTGAGCACTTCACCTTTTTCGGCAACCGGCCGCATCAGGGTAATCTCGGCGGACCTGTATTGTTTTGCCAAGTCCATTTCCTCGAGGGCTTGTTGCACCGTCATGCCGCTCTTGAGTTCCCCAACCTTGATTACATCCTTGGCATAGCTCGAGTCGATCTGAACGCTGTAGGTGTTTTTGGCGGATTGACTCTCAACCGGCAAGTCAGCCTTGCGGGTCGCGAGCATCGATGCGCAGCCGGTCGTTGAGGCCGCGAAACAGGCGAGCAGGATGAGGGCCATCCGACGGGTATTGTGTCTGGTCATGTGGCATAATCCTCGAGAGCGAAAGAGCGACGTCCAAGCCGTCCCGCAAACTTTGTGCAGTTCCCCCATTCCTTGAATCGGGATCGGCAGTTTTTTCCCTCCGGAACAGAAAACTTTTCCCAAGCGGCATATTTTTCCAAAATTCTTCTCACCGAAATCGGGCTCGAGCGTGGTAGCTTGGCTTTGCCAGCACGCGGTAGCCAGCTATCGTTTGGAATTGGCGAACCGTGGCTGCAGGCAGGTGTGACGTGACCTTTTGGCGAGACAAAGTAGTGGTAATCACCGGAGGGTCGGCCGGATTGGGGCTGGTCTTGGCCGGGCATTGGGCACGCGCCGGCGCCAGGGTGGTCCTGCTCGCGCGGGACCAGCAAAGATTGGATTCGGCCCGGGAGCTGGTTCAACAAGGGGCCGCCCTGCCCCCGCTCGGGTTCTCTGTTGACCTCACGCAAGCCGAACAGACACAAACGGTCATCGATCGAATTCAAAGGGAGCTCGGCAGAATTGATGTGTTGGTCAACTGCGCTGGAGCTTCGACCCGGCATGCTTTGGCAGAGACCGCCCCTGCCCTTTTCCAGAAACAACTGGAACAGAACTTCATGACCGCGGTCAATTGTACCCAGGCGGCGCTGCCCCACCTGCTGGCGGCGCGGGGACAAGTGATCGTGGTCGCATCGTTGGCGGGGCGGACCGCCTGGCCATTGGTTGGAGCTTATGTCACCAGCAAGTCGGCGCTGGTTGCATACGCTGCCCAGTTAAGACTCGAACTGGGCGATCGCTTACGGGTTCTGACTGTTCTTCCCGGGCCGATTCAGCGGAGCAATGAGACGAGCCGCTATCAAGCTGAGGCAGAGCGACTGCCCGAGCGTGCGCTCCAGCCCGGAGCGGGAGCGCCAGTCAAGGGCCTGGACCCTGATCGACTGGCAAAAGAAATTCTCAGCGCGGCCGAGCGTGGGCAAATCGAGCTGGTCAGACCTTGGAAGGTCAGCTTCCTGTTCCAGCTGCAAGCCTTGTTTCCCAAGTTTGGTCTCTGGTTGCTGCGGCGATTGACTCGTTGACCGGGACCGGGAGCAGCGCGGAATTTCGAATCGAGCGCTTAACGCCGGGAACACGGAATGTCCCCCAATTGAAGAACCTCAAATGAGACGCGAAACTAGGGGGCGTGCGGTGGATGCTGAGCAGGCTCAAGCAGGCATGCGCTGGACTTGACCGCACGTGACGTAGTTGCTGAACAGAGCATTGCATTCCGAAAGGTTGACGTTCATGGCTTATTTTCCGGAAGTTCCGCAGATTGAATACGAGGGGCCCCACTCGAAGAACCCGTTCGCTTTCCGCTGGTACAACCCGAATGAAGTGGTTGAAGGGAAGACGATGCGGGACCATTTCCGGTTCAGCGTGGTCTATTGGCACACCTTCCGGGGTACGGGGGCAGACCCCTTTGGCAGTCCGACCATGCTGCGACCCTGGGATGACGGGTCGCCGACTCTGGACAATGCCCGCAAGCGAGTAGAAGTTGCGTTTGAGTTCTTCCAGAAATTGGGAGTTCCCTACTACGCGTTCCACGATCGGGATGTCGCGCCCGAAGGGGCGAGTCTTGCCGAGACGAATCGCTTCCTCGACGAAGTGGTCAAAGTTCTCAAGGAGCATCAGGAAAAGACCGGGATCAAGCTGCTCTGGGGAACTGCTAACCTGTTCAGCAATCCGCGCTTCATTCACGGCGCTGCGACCAGTTGCAACGCGGAGGTATTTGCTTATGCCGCAGCCCAAGTGAAAAAGGCTCTGGAGGTGACTCTGGAACTGGGCGGCCAGAACTATGTTTTCTGGGGTGGCCGCGAAGGCTATCAAAATCTCTACAACACCGACATGAAGCGGGAGCTGGATCACCTCGGACAATTCTTCCATATGGCGGTTAATTACGCCAAGTCGATTGGTTTCAAGGGGACGTTTTTGATCGAGCCGAAGCCGAAAGAACCGACCAAGCACCAGTACGACAGCGATGCTGCCGCCTGTATCAACTTTCTCCGCTCGTATGACCTGATTGATTACTTCAAATTGAACCTGGAAACCAACCACGCCACATTGGCTGGGCATTCGATGATGCATGAGATGGAGTACTCGGCCGCTCAGGGATGCCTCGGTTCGATTGACGCCAACACGGGCGACGAGTTGCTGGGTTGGGATACAGACCAGTTCCCGACCAACTATTACCTCACCGCCCAGATCATGCTGGTACTGCTCAAATACGGTGGCTTGGCTCCGGGCGGGGTCAATTTCGATGCGAAGGTGCGTCGTGAAAGTATCGAGCCGAGCGACCTGTTCCACGCCCACATTGGTGGCATGGACACCTTTGCCCGAGGATTGAAAATCGCGGCTGCCATTCGAGCTGACGGCCGCTTGAAAAACATGCTGGACGAGCGTTACTCCAGTTGGAACAGTGGGCTGGGGCAGGAAATCGAGCGAGGCAAGCACGACTTTGTCAGCCTCGAGAAGCTGATGCTGGAGAAGGGCGATGCCGCCCCCAACAAGAGCGGTCGGCAAGAGCTGCTCGAGAACATCGTCAACCAGTTCATTTAGTGAACCTCGGGTTTATTTAGTGAACCTCGGGCGAGTCCGGTTGCCCGATGAACGCCTGCCTGCGGGGCATGGTGTTCTGGCGATTGAACACCGATATCGCAAACACGCCGGCAGGCTCGGTTCCTGCCGGTTTTTTTTGCGCCATCGCCAAGCCCGGAAATGGCCGGGTTAGCGGATCGCTGCGGCTAACTGCTGGGTCGCCAGCCGTGGCGAGCCGGCGCATTTCAACGTGGTAAGGCCGAGGCAGTCAGACCTGCCCGCTTAGAACAGCCATCGCCAGCAACAAAGGTAGAGCATCGTCGCCACCAAGGCGGATGCTGAGTAACTCCAGCCACGAGCCTGGGTTGTTCGAGACAAAAGGCTGAGTCCAACCGCTCCGAGGCCTACGGCGATGACCGACCACAGTCCGAGGTAAACGCCGACCGTGCCCAAGGCTATACCCGCTTCCTGAGAGCGGAGCAGCTTGACTCCCCGGCGATCGGCAAAGAAGCCAAGTTGGCTGCTGAACCAGCCAAGCAGGTAGCCAAGCAAGAGGCTGGCCACGCTCAGGCTCAGCGACCAGAGGGTGGGACCGCCGACGAGTTTCCCGAATTCAATGGGATGGCCTGCGACGCCAAGCCATTGTGTCGCGGCCACGGCCGGGCTGAGGAATAGCAAGCCGAGTCCAGCGACCAAGGCCACGAGAAAAATGCCGATTGGAATCCGACGGCTCTCCAATCTCGTGAGCGTGTAGGCGTAAAGTGCGCTGAGCAAGCAGACATGGCTGGCAAAGATCCAGATGCTTTCCGGAGCGAGCACAAACAGGGAGCGGCTGCCGAACGAGTCCCAACGCACAAGTGATCGGGGCAGGCTCCACCCTCCCATTCCAATCTCCAGAAGACCCACCAGCAGCAAGATCAACCCGAACGCGAGTTCAACCAGGACGTATCGCGCGGGGATGGGTTGCCGGCAGTAGCGACAGCGACCGCCGCAGGCGAGCCAGCCATAAATCGGCAGATTTTCCCTGAGCGAAAGTTGGGTTTGGCACTGCGGACAATGACTGCGGCCGAGGATGCTTTTGCCGCGGGGCAACCGCCAGGCGACAACGTTGAGGAAGCTGGCGATGCAACCGCCAAAAAAAATGATCCAGATCGCCAGAAAGACTCGCAGCAGCCAGATGTAGACCGGTTCCAGCATGGGAAGGAAGCGGGCAAGTTGCGGCGGGACGCCCTGCCCCGCCCATTCGAAGAGAAGGGTCAGCGTCGGGAGCACGACGAGCAACAACAGGCCAAGCCCCGTGAGAATCAGGGCTGCGGTTTGGATTCGCTGGAATCGATCGTCCCAACCCGAGTTCATCGTTTGCCTTTGGACAGCTGCTTGATATTGGTGGGAGACCTTCGGGGAAAGCCACATCCTGTGGTTACCGAACTGATTCATGCTCCCGGTCAACATCGTCTCCCGCCAAGCATTTCGGAGCACTTTGGGAGCGGACGGCTGCAGGCCAGACTTTGCCCTCGTCCATTTTGCAGCGCCGATTATTCGATCGCTGCCGCCGAGGGAGTCGGCTGGGAGAGTTTGTTATGGGAGCCATCGCAATTGGGAGCGTTGCAGGTTTGCTTGCAGCGGCAGAACCAAGCGGACTTGGTCTCTTCGGCGGTGAAGACGAGCGGTTTGAACTCAGTGCCTTTGTGCTTGCCGTCGCAAAATGGCTGCTTCTCGGACAAGCCGCAAGTGCAGTAGGCATACTTTTCACCGGCGACCAAGGAAACCTCTTGAGGGGAGTTGGCAGCAACTTTGGGCAGGCTCATCAGCATTCTCTCTTTGGGGCAATTGAAATTGGTTGTAAGGCTGGCTGCAAAAGCAACGGGCAGTCCGAAGAAGTGCCGCTTGTTTTCCAGCCGGTGACGCGACTGGTTGTTGTCCAACCGACAGTTGTTGGATTAAAACTACCATCCGCCGCCCCCAATTCCCAGTCTCCTGCAGCTGGCGTTTGAGGAAAGCGGTGAGTTTATCTTCGGGAGGGCGATTGGGGTCACTTGACCGAATTCGGCTCGCTCTCGTCAATCTCTGACTCTGGCCCAGCTGAAATCTCCGAAACCATGAAACAGCTTCCCTTTTACAAGTTGCACGGCGCGGGAAATGACTACGTTTATCTCGACTGTTTTCACCAGAGCGAGCCCGAGCGGCCAGAGGCCTTGGCCAGGATTTTGGCTGACCGGCACAAGGGTGTGGGTGGGGACGGGCTGATTCTGGTTGGACCCAGTGCCCGGGCCGACGCCCGCATGCGGATGTTCAATGCCGATGGAAGCGAAGCCGAAATGTGCGGAAACGGCATCCGCTGTGTCGCCAAACTCGTTTACGACCTGGGGATTTGCCGCAAGGAGCGGCTGGAGATCGAGACCGGTGCCGGAATCTTGGGATTGGATATTCGGGCCGAAAAAGGTACCGTGACGGCGGTCCGGGTGAACATGGGTAGCCCAGTTTTGGAGGCCTCCCGAATCCCCTCGACTTTTCCCGTTTCGCCGGTCGTTGACCAGCCCCTCACAGTTGCCGGACGGACGTTTTCCGTCTGCAGCGTTTCCATGGGAAACCCGCACTGTGTTGTGTTCGTGCCGGAATTGACTGATGACTTGGTTTTGGGCTGGGGACCGCGAATCGAGACCTCGGATTATTTCCCGAGAAAGGTCAACGTTGAATTTGTGCAGGTCCTTTCTCCCTCGGAGGTTCGCCAGCGGACTTGGGAGCGAGGCTCCGGGGAAACTCAGGCCTGCGGAACAGGTGCCAGCGCGGTTTGCGTGGCTGGTGTTCTTTCCGGCCGGACCGAGCGAAGGATTCAAAACCACCTGCTCGGCGGAACACTGGAACTGGAATGGGACCAAGCCAGCGGTGTGGTCTACATGACGGGCCCTGCCGAGCTGGCCTTTACCGGAACGTGGGCTGGGCAGTGGTGAGTGACTTTCAGGCTGTACCTTTTGGTTCAAATGGATTGAGCAGGGCGAATGAGTCGCAGCGGAAATTGGAAACAGAGAACGGTCGGTCGGCTGGTCGCCATGGTCTGGCCGCAGCTGACCCGTCTGCAGAATTACCGGGTCGGGTTTCAGGCCGAACCAACTGACCCCGCGCGTGGGCATCTCAACTCGCCCGGCTTGTACATTTTCTGGCACGAGTTCCTCGCGGTGCTTTGTCCCAAATGGGCTCACAGCAACCTGACGTTGCTGATCAGCCAGCATCGCGATGGAGAATGGATCAATCAGGTCGCGTTGGGGCTGGGGTACAAGACGGCTCGTGGAAGTTCTACTCGCGGAGGCACGGCTGCCTTGCGACAGCTGGTCCAGTCGGCCCGGGAAAATTCGATTGTGATGACCCCCGATGGTCCGCGCGGTCCGCGGCGGGAGATGTCGCAGGGGGCGGCTTATCTGGGAGCCAAATTGCAAATCCCTGTCATTCCAGTCGGGGTCGGTGTCCGCTCCTGCTGGCGGTTGAAGACCTGGGACCAGGCGCCGATCCCCAAGCCCTTTGGCCAAGTTCGCGTCTTGTTCGGGACCAAGCTCTGGTTGCCGGAGACTATCAGCCGCGAGCAGTTGGAGCTGAATCAAATTCGACTGCAGGCCGCAATGGATGAGGTCAATCAAGCGGCTCAGGATTGGGCGGAGGGCCGAATTGCAATGGAAGGCTACGCCCCGCGCATGAATCGCAAAGCCGCCTGAGTGTCCCTTTCCCTGATAGACTGGCGGAGGGACACAATCGAACCGATGGCTCGGCCGTAACGCCCGGTATTCAGGCATGTGAGATGACCAACCAAGTTGCAGTTCGCTTCCCTGCCGCCTGTTGGCTGGCAGCCGCAGTGGGAATCGGAATGATCTGGTTTCTGTTGACGTGCCAGGATGTCGAGCGTCGCGCTTTGCTGGCGACGATGGCCTTGGGGTTGGGGGCGGGAGCGATTTCAATCGTTCTGGGAGGCTGGCTCGCTTGGTCGTGTTACTGGCAAGGTGGCCGCGCGTCGACTTTGGGTTGGCTGGTGTTTGCCTTGCTGCTACCGGTCTACTGGCATCTGGCGGCGTGGGATTCACTCTTTGGTCGGCTCGGTTGGTGGACAGCGATTGGAGAGACGCCGCTGCAATTGGCCCTGCCCGGTTGGCTGGCAGCGATCTGGGTGCACGGCATCGCTGGCGTTGCGCCGGCAGCGGCAATCCTTCTGCTGTTTCTGATCAATTCCGGACGGGTCGCTGAAGAGCAGGCTTTAGTCGAAACGAGTGCGGCAGACGTTTTCTGGCGAGTGACCCTGCCGAGAATCTGGCCAGCGATCTGCCTCGCCTTTGGTTGGTGTTTTCTGACCACCAGCCGCGAGATCGCGGTGACCGACATCTATCGAATCGGCACTGTAGCCGAACAGGTCTATCTGGGATTTGCCTTGGGGCAATTTGATCAATTGCTCAGAATCTGGCCTGAGGGCGAACAAGCCTTGAGCATTCGGCTGTACGTCTTGAGCATCCTGGTCTTGGCAACTGTTGCGGGGGTGGTGATTGCCGGAGTCAACCGGTGGCAATGGTCAGGTGAGCACTGGGAAGGATGGCGTCGAGCGGCGAGGCAGCGCGGATTCGTTGGCTGGAGCAGCCCGATTCTGGGCCTGGTCTTGCTTGTGCCTCTGGCGAGCTTGTTGTTTCGCTGCGGACTGCGAGTGCGGTCAGTGGAGGGCGAGCCGACAGCGGTTTGGACGTGGATGGATTTGCTCGCCAGTTTGTACAGGGGCTGGGCCGAGAGCCAGGCCGAATTTGCCTGGAGCGTTGCGATTGGCGTGAGTGCCGCGAGCTTGCTGCTGTGTTTGGGCCTGGGCGGTGTGGCATTGGCTCGCCGCGGGAGGCTCGGCTCCGCAGTTTTTTTTCTCAGTCTCGCGCTCGCCCTGGGGATGCCGGGAC
>Ga0315905_10002988_pt1 | contig 17619 bp, 14 predicted proteins | sample LakEriMetagenome_5_FD_203522 | JGI IMG/M metagenome (GOLD analysis project Ga0315905, IMG submission 203522) | Freshwater fungal communities from buoy surface, Lake Erie, Ohio, United States - Buoy 4 MA121 | ecosystem: Environmental > Aquatic > Freshwater > Lake | place: USA: Lake Erie, Ohio... | reverse complement strand
GGGTGAAAACAATCGAGAGCTTTAACGAGCTTCCGAAAGGAAGGTTCGGCTTTCTGCAGAAAGTTAAATTTTTTAAAATTAAAGGAATTCAAAATGGCTATATTGGTCACTAGTTCAGTGCAAATTGCACGCTTTGCAAATGCGCTCTACGGCGTCAAACTCGGTAGCGTTACAAACGATGCCGTTGTGGAAGACATAAAAGCTCTTGGTGCTACAACAGCATTTAACAGCTACTTCACCGCAAGCTTTGGTTCATCAACCAATGCTGAAGTGGCAACAACCATTTTGGCTAACTTGGGTTTGGCGGGAAATGCAGCTGCACAAGCTTATGTTGAAGGTCAACTCAATGCCGCTGGCTCTGCTAAAGGCGCAGCTGTTTTGTCAATGCTCAATGCATTCGCGAATTTGACATCAGACGCCACATTTGGCGCTGCAGCTACAGCTTGGAACACTAAAGTTACCTCGGCTATTGCTTACACTGCTTCCAATACTGGTGATGCAACAACAGATTACTCAGTACCAGTTACTAGCCAGACTTTCGTTCTCACAACAAGTGTTGCAGAAATTACTGGCGGAGCTGGCGATGATACATTCACTGCTAGTACTGTTCCTGGTTCAATTACCTTGAACGCTGGCGATATTCTCAATGGTGGTGCTGGTACTGATGCATTGGCATTGATTGCTGGCGGTACTTCTGATGGCGTTGTGTTCTTAAATTCTATTGAGAATGTAGACGTGCGTTTGGTTTCTTCTCAGTCGCTTGATGCGCTGGGTTGGGTTGGTGTTAGCAAGGTTGAAATTGCAGATACATCCATCTCTGACAAAACTTTGACAGTGTCCAATGCCTCGCAGTCAACAACATTCAAAATCTCTGATGACGCCAATCTGACAGTTACATATCTGGATGGCACTGGTTCTGGCGATGTTGCTTTGTTGGCAACAAATGGTGCTGGCGTTAGCGGCTCTGCTGCAACTTTCACTATTACAGACACTGAAACTGTAAGCCTGACAACTTCTGGTGTAAGTTATGTTGCTGTGGTTGATTCTGCTTCTACGGTTAAGACGATCAATGTTGCTGGTAACGGCACTTTGACTCTCAATACTGATGAAGCGGTTACTGGTATTTCACTCGCAAACTTCTCCGGAACAACTGCTCTGACAATTTCCGGTACTTCCAACGTTACTGTAACTGGCGGCGCTGGAAATGACACCATCAACATGCTTGGTAGTTTTAACGGTTCAGATGTTATCAATGGTGGTGACGGAACCGACACACTGACTGCATCTGTGTATGGTGTGTTGACTATGAATAATGTGACAAATGTGGAGACTGCTACATTTAAAGCTTCAGGCAACTCTCTTGTTGCAAATGTATCTGGAGCCTCATTCACTACCATTAACTTGAGTGAGACAAGTTCTACAACAGATGTAACAGTCAACAACATTGCAGATGGCGTCACCATTAATTTGTCTGATTCAGGCAATGCAAGAGACTTGACATTGGACTATGCTTCCGGTGCGGCAGCTGTTATTAACTTGAAATCAAACGGAGCTGAGTCATATTCATCGATGACTGTTACTGATGCAGCATCTGTAACGATCAGTCAAAGCGCATTTTCAGGTACACAAACTATTAACAGTGGTTCGTTTGGTGTAAATGCTGCAACTTTAAGTATTGCTGTATCCTCTGGTGATGTCGTATTTGATCGATTAATTGCTTCTGGTGCAACTACATTGACCTTGACCAGTGATGCTTCTGGCTCGGTAACTTTGACGGATGTCTCAGCCGGTACAGTTGCTGGTGTAGTTTTGAGTGCTTTGGGCTCAGGTGCTGCAATTTCTGCAGATGGCGTTGTGCTTGCTTCAGGTACTCAAAGTATCACAATTACAACTTCAGGTGATGCATCTGTTAATTTGAATGATGCAACAGTTAGTCAGTCTTCGGGTGCTATGGCAGTCACGATTAATGTTGGTGATTCTGGTGATGTTGGTAACAACAACGCATTTGACCTAACAATGTCAGCTGGAACTGCTTCAACCATCACTGTCAATGCAACAATTGGTGCCTCTGGTACTTTGGCTTTGGGCAATATCGGCGTGGCCAACTTAACTGGCTCTACCGTTACCTTGAGTAATTTGACGATTGGCGCATCTGGTGTGGCTACAGTTACAACAATGTCTGCAGATACGATCGGTGCATTTGCTATCTCAGTAGCAGCAGGTGCTTCGGCAACTATTGCAGGAATTACTGGTGACAACATTGGTGCTATTGCCTTGACGGGTTCAGGCCATACCATTATGGACATCCACGCAACGTCTGCTGTTGGCGCAATATCAGTTGGCGAAGGTGCTACAGGCTCAACTGTTACGGTTCAAGCTAAGTCGATTGGCGCCATTAGCTTGGCAGGTAACAGCGGAAGCGTGTTAATGTCAGCAACTGGATCAATTGGTAACATCACAATTACTGGATCTGGTGCTACAGTTACCAACTCTTCAGCAGCATCGTTTGGCGACATTACGGTTCAAGGCAATGGAACTGTTTCCATTGACTTGGGACGTGCTTCTGGTGTTGGTTCATTTACTTCAGTTGGACATTCGGGAACAGTTACCATTAACGCAAGTGGTGCAACTGATGCGATGAATGCTGCATTGGGTAATAGTACGAACGAGGTTTATGTTTCACTTGCAGGCTCGCAACGTGCTGGAGCTGGTGATGGAGACATTTATACCCTGGTTGCGGGCACTGGAACTTCAAAATTCCATATGTCAACTACAGGTAATCAAGATGTATCGATTTACAACTTTGACTTGACAAGTGCAACTGATAAGATTTATCTGTCAACAGCTGCATTTAACCTTGGACTAAGCACGGCTGCAACCGCTGGTGATATAGCAGCAGGTGCTCTGTCTGTGATGGCTACTGCAGGAGCATTCGCAATGACTGCAACTTCAGTCATAGTCTTGCGCAGCGGTACATTCACAGATGTGCTTGACATGTTATCTGGAATTGCTTCAGCAGGAACGTATGCAATTACTGTTGGCGAAGTGGGTGTAACTGCTGGACAAGACATTGTGGTGGCTTGGGCCGACACAAATGGCGATACTCACATCACACTGGTTAACTCGGTGGTTTCAGTAAGTTCAACAGCGCTGTTCAGTACAGTGGCAGCAGCTAAGGCTGTAGATACAGATGATTTGGCAGTCCTTTATGGAGTAAATATTGCTACATTCTCTGGCTCTTCATTCACAAGCCTTTTCAATGCTGAATAAGAACTCCTTTAATGCAACTTAACAGGGGGGGCTTTGCCCCCCCTTTTTTATTAAAATGAGTACTTTAAAAGAAGTAGAAAAACTAATTCAAGCAGGTGAATTAGAAGAAGCACAAAAACAAACGGCGCATTTGCAAAACGCCACTAACTCAACTAAGTTGGCGGTATTGGCAAGTATTGCTTTAAAGGCTAACGAATTTCAAAAGTCTGAAGTTTTGTTTGAGAAAGCTCTTAAAGAAGACCCTAACAATATACTTGCTGTCGGGAATTACGGGCAATTACTTGTAAGCCAAAAACAATACAAAAGAGCTTTGCCTTTTTGTGAAAAAGTACATCTAAAAGAACTGAAAAATGAAAGTTATTTGCTGAACTATGTCGCTTGCCTAGCACATGAAGATAAATTTGAAAAAGCTATTGAAGTAACAAAAAACTTTATTGATAAGAATCAGAAAATTTCTCTAAATGTTAAGTTAACACTTGCATCTGTTTATAGGGCCTATTTAAAACCAAAAGAAGCACTTGAAGTTTTAAATAATGCGTTAGAAATTCATGGTGATGATGCTGAGCTAGAAAGAGCTTTAGCAGACGCCTATGCAGAAATTGATCCCGAGATAGCAAGCGAAGCATTTGCGAAAGCAGTAGAAAAAACAAAAAAACCGATACCTTTAAAATGGAATTGGTCATTTGTGGAATTAAGACTACATAACTTTCAATTAGGCTGGGAGTTATATGAATCTGGACTTGACCCGAAAATTGGCAGAGTAGGAAGGCCCTTGCCAGCAGTAATGCGCCAATTCAAGCAAATTACTAAAATAGAAGATTTACATTCAGATAAATATACACTGTTAACAGCTGAACAAGGTATTGGAGATCAAATACTATTCTTGTCAAGTTTAAATGAAATGGTTGAAAAGATTCCTAAACCAATTTTGATATGCGAAGAACGGATGCTTCCGATAGTAAGAAGATCATTTCCGTTGATTGAGGCTAAGACATATGGATTTGCCAATTCTCTCAGTAGCCAGCAAGATAGGTTAAATGGTGTATTCCCTATCGGAAGTTTAATGAAATATTGTAGAAATACAAAACAAGATTTTATAGACAATAGAAAACCTTATATAAAAATTAATAAGGAGAAACAAGAAGAATATAAAACACTTTTAGAAAAAAAATTCCCAGGCAAAAAAATTATAGGTGTCTCTTGGAGTGGTGGATTTTGGGACAGGCAAAAAAGAGCAAAATCAATAGAATTTGAAGAATTAATTGAACTAATAAAAATGGAAGATCACGTTTATGTATCTCTTCAGTACGGTGACATACAAAACTATAAAAAAATTGCGATAGAGAAAAAATTGCCAATGGTTTTTATTGACGGAATTGACTTTAAAAAACAAATTGATGAGTGGGTTGCACTAGCTGGCGTATGCGAACAGATAATTTCAGTATCAACAGCTTTAGTGCATTTTGCAGGAGCTGCTGGCAAAAAAATTGATTTAATTTTGGGCCAAAGTCAATCACCTTTTATATGGGGGTTAGAAGAGGGTATATCACTGCCGTATGAAAGCGTTAAAATATATCGACAAAACGATAAAGAGACTAGAGAAGAATATATAGCCCGTTTAAAAAAGAATTTATAAATGACAAGTTTATACAAGCAATTAAAAGAACACCTTCCAAAAGGTGGGGCAATTCTTTCTGACAAAGAATTTATATTATTAAATAGGAAAGACTATAATATAAATCAATTAGCACCGGTACAGGCGATATTAGAAAGTATAAATATAACCGTTGGTTATCCATTTAGAGTTCTATTGTCCTTTATTGATTCCCTGGCAACTGCAAGTAAAGTAAATGATTTCAATATCATTTTGTCCGACCCTTCTATGGCGGTGGCAGCTTATGTTGCATGGGTAAGATGTGGAGGAAATATAAATAAAGGTAAAATTTATGCTCCAAAAGGTATACCAACATTCCCCTCGCAAACTGGAATAGTTGGGGATATGTTATCAGAATTTACAAAAAGTGTTAGTACAAATCCTAAAATTGATATCAATAAGGATATTTTTACCTTTGTAATTGGAAATACTAAAACAGCAAGTCAAACTGCTTTTGCTGCTACAAATTTCAGCGATATTAAAAAAGGTATTCTGATACTTAAGGATTTTGCAAGAACTGATGCAGAGCAAGAGCGCGAATATATGGAGGAATTAATGCTTTTTCCAACCGTGACCTTTGAAGGGCATGGTTATATAATTCGATATTAATATGAAAATCGGAATTTTATCATCAAATAACCCAACAACAAGAATTGACGAATTAGAAAAGTCAAAGCTAGCTAGTAATCGCTTACGATTAGCTGTAGTAAAAGAAGCAGCATTATCAATGGGTTACGAAATATTAGCATTAGATTTCTATAATACTAAACAATTAATTGATATTTTAATCATAGGAAAGTACGTTCAAAAAAGCGGAGCTAATATATTTTTGGATGACGATGGTTCTAGAATGAATCGGTGGTTGGATTATATAATATTTGCTAGGAAAAATAAAACCAAAATAATATTGGACTATACAGATCATTTAATAGAAATAAGTGATGAACGATCAATATTTTATAAAAAAGTTTTAGATTTCGTAGATTTAATTATAGTGCCATCATTAAAAATGAAAAAAAACATAGAGAAATACTATAAAGGTAAAATTCAAATAATAGAAGAACCTTTAGAAGTTGATGTTTCGCATTTTAAGCATCAAACATTTGAGGAAATGAATGCATTATGGTTTGGGCATCCTACAAATTTGATGTATTTATTTAAATATATAGAAAAAAATAAAAAAATAGCAAGCTTAAAAATAGTAACTAGCGAGTTAAATGAGAAAGATAAAAAGGCCATTAGAGGTTTAAATCATGAACTAAGTATGGATTTTTTTACTTGGGAGCCTAATTTTTATAAAAAATACAACTTGAATTGTAATGTGAGTCTGCTACCAAGTAATTTAGCTGATGGTAGAAAAAATGGAGTAAGTAATAATAGATTAATTACTTCATTTGCTCTTGGATTAGTACCAATTGCAACGTTGGTCGAATCTTATTCAGAATTTTCAGAGTATATTGTTAATATTGATAATGAAAATCATTTTGACAAAAAAAATTTATTAAATTTGAATGAAAAGCTTTTATCTAAGCAAAAAGAAATCATATCTTCTTATGACTTGGTAAATATTAAAAATAAATGGAAAGAAATAATTTAAGTATTTTAATATATTCAAATTAAAAATATTTAAGTAGTAAAAATTGTGGAAAATTTTTTAGAAACATTTAATAAAAATCTTCAGGAAGGTGAGAAGGCTTTTAATAAGGGTGATCATGCAACCTATTTGAAAGCATTAGATATAAATGGGAAAATGCTTTCGTACCTGTGTCGGCATGATCATGCTGAGATGGCACTCTCTTTAGAAATACCATGGTATTTATTAGTCAAAAAGATTGAATCTGACGATCATTATTTCAAATCTTTTAGTAATCATGCTTCAGCAATGTGGACACTTGGCCGGAAGAACTCGTTAGGCGAGCCGATAAAAGGTAATCCTAATTGTATTTCTTTTATTTTACAAAACTCTGTATTACTTGGCCACACAGAAGTAATGCTTGTAATAATGAAACAATGGCGCAAAATTTATCCGTATGTTCGATTGCTATGTGTGGGATTAACCCCAAGCCATCCAAACTTAACTAATCGCTTGAAACAAATCGGTGTTCAAATAATAACCCCTCCTGAGGATAAGAAACAAATTCTGTCAAGAATTCATTGGCTAAGAGAAGTCTTGGCTGAAAATGATGTTGGAACTTCTATATGGGTTTCTGTACCCGTCTGGATATCTTATATTTATGGTTATAGAGTAACTGCAAAACAAATATTTTGGTCCCTAAAGTTTCATCCAGTCCACATGGGGCAAGAAGTAATTCACATAGGTATGACAAAAAAAATCAATGGAATTGAATTGATACATGGTAAGCCGTGGAATGCATTTCAACCTCCCTTAATTGTGACTGTCAGTCAACATCAAAAGCAGGATATAGAAAGTATTCGAAATAAATTCGTTGGTGCTTTTATTTTTGCTACTTTAGCTAGAGAAGAAAAATTTAATTCAGAAAGATTTGCTTTAACTATTGCTAAAATTCTTAAGAGGTGCCCTGGTTCTGTGTATCTTTTTACAGGAAAAAAGGTATCGACTGTTTTTGAAAAAATTCTAATAGAGCAAGGAGTTGCTAAACAAGCGCATTTCATAGGCTGGGTTAACACAGATATCTTTTCAGAAGCAATTGATTGCTTTTTAGAAAGTTTTCCATTCGGCTGTGGTGTTACAGGAATGCAAGCCTTATCGCACAGAACTACGATGATTTCTTTATGGGATCGGGATACCTTACCATCATATTATTTTGAAAAATATTCTGATGCGGATATATTTAAGCCCGTATGGAATGTTGTAAATGATGAAAAAAAATATGAGGATGTTGCTGTTAAGTTTTTCTCAGAATGGCAAGAAAAGTTAACAATAAACGTTGATCACGAGATAGACTTTAAAATCCTAGATAAATCAAAGTTTGAAAAATTCTTTTATTTGGTTAATGAAAGTTGAATATGTACATACATCCTAAGGCGGAAGTCCAAAGTAATCATATTGGAGAAAATACAAGGATTTGGCAATTTTGTGTAGTCTTAGCAAATGCAACAATAGGAGCCGAATGTAATTTATGCGCAAATGTTTTTATCGAGAATGATGTTCAAATTGGTAATAGGGTAACAATCAAATCCGGAGTGCAATTATGGGATGGTATTAGAATAGAAGATGATGTCTTTATCGGGCCAAATGCAACTTTTTCAAATGATTTTTTCCCTCGCAGTGGACAACGACCTGAAATTTTTTTGCAAACCAGAGTATGTAAAGGGGCCAGTATTGGCGCGAATGCTACGATATTTCCTGGGATAACTATAGGAGAGAGCGCAATGGTTGCAGCTGGAGCCGTAGTTACCAAAAGCGTTCCTCCTTACGGAATAGTTGTAGGTAATCCTGCTCACATTTCAGGCTATGCCGATACTGGTAAAATGCATAGATTAACTGCTCCAAAAAATCAAGCTAATTTTGATCAAAATAAATGTACAGAGTTGGCTGGTTGTTTTGTTCACTTACTGCCTGAGATTGAAGACTTGAGGGGTGACTTATCCGTAATAGAATTCGAGAAAAATTTGCCTTTTAAGGCTAATAGATCTTTTTGGGTTTACAAGGTACCTGGCCAAGAGGTTCGGGGTGAGCATGCACACCTACAATGCCATCAATTTATGGTGTGTGTATCAGGCTCTGTTCAATTAGTAGTCGACAATGGTTATGAACGAGCTCAAATTAGCTTAGATCGACCTTCAATAGGTGTACATATACCTCCCCTGAGATGGGGCATACAGTACAAATATTCAAAGGATGCAGTACTAATTGTATTTGCATCGCATCAATACGACACAGCCGACTACATTCGAGATTATGATATATTTTTAAAATTAGCTCATGCAGGTGTCGCTTGAAAACCAAAATACCATTTCTAGATCTGAAGGAAATAAATCAGCGTCATAGGCAGCGACTTCATTCAGCGCTTGACCGAGTTCTTGACAGTGGTTGGTTTGTATTAGGTAACGAGGTAGAAAAATTTGAGCGAGAATTTGCTAAGTATTGTGGTGTAAAAAATTGCGTTGGAGTTGCTAATGGACTTGAGGCGTTACACCTAACGTTAAGAGCGTGGCAAATTGGATTGGGAGATGAAGTAATCGTACCAAGTAACACTTATATTGCAACTTGGTTGGCTGTAACTCACTCAGGTGCTGTTCCAATACCAGTAGAGCCAGATAAAGAAACACTCAATATAGATCCGGAAAAAATAGAAGCGGCAATTACTTCGCGAACTCGTGCAATCATACCGGTACACCTTTACGGTCAAACTTGTGACATGGATCCAATTAATGTCATTGCAAAGCGACACGGCCTTAAGGTACTTGAAGATGCTGCGCAGTCACATGGTGGCACATACAAAAATAAGAAGGCTGGGAATTTAGGAGACGCTGCAGGCTTTAGCTTTTATCCAGGAAAAAATTTAGGTGCATTAGGTGATGCAGGCTGTGTGACAACCAATGACGATTTCCTAGCGGATCGAATACGATTAATGAGAAATTATGGTTCTAGCGTAAAGTACTTCAATGAGGTAGTTGGCTTTAACTCGAGATTGGATGAATTACAAGCAGCTTTTCTGTCTGAAAAACTAACATTTCTAGATGATGACAATCAAAGACGAACCGAAATTGCTAAGCTTTACATGTCGTCTTTAAAAAACGTACCAAACTTGATTTTGCCTAAAGTAATCTCTGGCAGTAAAAGTGCTTGGCATCTTTTTGTCATTCAACATCCTGATCGAGATAAATTGGTAATCAAATTAAATGAATTAGGAATAGGTACATTAATTCACTATCCATTGGCGCCTCATCTACAAAAAGCATATGAAAGTAAAGCTGATCCGTACCGCAAACAACCTATTGCTGAAAAGTTACAGTCGAAAGTATTAAGTCTTCCTATTGGGCCTACGATGTCTATTAAAACTGCTAAAATAGTTTGCAATGCCATTCAACAAACTCTACAAAAATAATTTAATTAAATGGCAATAGATCAACTGTATTTTGAGTATTTGTCTTCTGCAATTAAGTTGCTACGTGAGGACCAATTAAAAGTTGACTCGCCTCTACAAGTGGGGTGTCTCTCGTATCCTGATCTGCTAGTGACCAAAGAGCAGATTGTTTCAAAATTTCCACATCTTGCAAAGAGTGACTTCGTGGTACGCAATGATGTAGAAAAAATTCGTAAGTGGCACGGAATGCCGCACTTGGAAGAAATTATTGAAACTTCAGACTTTTTTAAGAAATTAAATTGTGATTCTGATTATTTTGATTTTTCTGAAATTAGGGGTGGAGAAATAATTACTGATTTAAATATGCCGATTGATGAAAAATACCATGGACAATATGACTTGATTGTTGATACTGGGACATTAGAACATTGCTTTAATGTTGGAGTTGCTTTTAATAATATGTGCAAATTATCAAGTGTTGGGGGACTAATATTATCAGCAGCTCCAATGACAAAAATAAATCATGGATTTTGGAATTTTTCTCCATGTGCATATGAAAATTATTTCTCGCAGAATAAATTCAAGATATTGTTTTTAGGTGCTTTTTATAAGGAAAAAGGTAAAATTATAAAAATTCAGATCTCAGCAAATACTAGACAAATTTGTCCAGCAGAATCGGCGCTTTTGTGTGTGGCGCGTCGATTAGTGAGTTCAACTTTCAATCTGCCCATACAGCAGAAATATTTGTAATATAAAGAGTAAATCATGAAATCCTTAAGAGAGCTTCTAGTTGTAAAAACGGTTGACACTTCGAATTATTTACTTTCCTATGCTCGAGACCCAAATACCGGTTACTCTGAGATTATTTTAGAAAGTAAAACTGCAGGACATCATAGAGCAAGGCACGATTCTGTTGATATTTTAGACGATCATGGTGCACTGATTTATACCGCTAAGATAGATGAAAAAATTGCACATTTTGTTCTAGATAACTTCAATGTTTTTGGGGATACCCAGTCATTTAGAATTTTTCAAAGTGATCTACATTTAGGTTTCGCATCAAATCGTGATGATTTAACAGTAAATCCACTTGAAGTAAGACATCAACTCACAGAGCAAGAGAAAAGCTTTACAGCGAATGGTGCAAAGCTTGTTTATCATAAATCTATTTTTAACAAATACGCTCAAACCGGATTTGGTAGCATCATAAGAGCTACTTTAACTAATCATCAGGTTTGTGCTAGTAACTGCCAGTTCTGCTCCACTATTTCACGCAATCGTAAAGACAGTATTACTTTGCAGGAAGCCAAAGACTTTGTTGATCAACTTTATTTTGATCAAGCAGAATATAATCGAAAATTTTTTCCAGAATTCAATGAAGCCTACAAAAAAGAAACAGGTTCTGACATTAGATTGAGAGGATTGATTTTATCTGGTGGAGGGCAACCTAATCTTTGGCCTCATTTCACTGAATTTGTTGATTATCTTTCATCTCTTGATATAAGTCTTGGATTGATTACAAACGGATTCCCTCAAAAAGTCCCTGAGTATATTTACAAAAAGTTTGAATGGATTCGTATATCTATTACTCCAGAGAGTGCATCACCTTTCTATCCGGGGGGGCGATTTGATAAGCAGTATATGCCTCAAACAATTAAGCATAATTCTGATATTACAGTTGGGTATTCGTATGTGTTCGGCCCTTGGACAAATGACGGAATCTTAAATCGGATCGCATCTTCTATTGAGGAAAATGGGTTTCAATATTGTAGAACGTTAACGGATTGCAACCTTACCAGAAACGCCCAACTCAAGGCACATAGAGATCTAGCTGAACGTCTTTTTAAGTTGAATCACATTGATGAAAAAGGTAACCCAGTCGGTAAAATTTTTCATCAACTCAAATATCATGGAAGTAAGTTGGAGGCCGAGAATCTCTGGGACGATGGACAATGTTTTTTGCAAACATACAATTTATTTTGGGACACTACGGGACACGAAGAGAATGGATATTCTTATTGTTACCCTTGTGATTCAGTTACAGTACTTGCCGAGATTGATACTGACGGCTCCGTCAACGCATCTGAAAGAAAATTTAACCCTGAAAAATGGGGCACCGTCAAAAATACTGAGGTAAGTCGATTGTTTACTGAACAAGTTAAACCATTTTTTGACCCAAGGAAAATTTGTACATCTTGCTTGTTTATGAAGAACAATCAAATGGTAAAAGATTTAGTAAACAAACCGAATAATCAATTATTTAGTGAATTCCAATCATTAGAACATATTAACTTCCCATAAATTATTACATGAATAAATCTAAATTTTCAAACACGAAGTTTGATGATATTTCTTCAGAAGTGTATGACGAAGATTACTTTGAGCATGGTGTTCAAACAGGAAAGTCTGGTTATCAGAATTACTCATGGCTGCCTGAGCTTACTATGAAAATGGCACATCACCTAATTTTAGAATTACCGATAAATCAGAACTCTTCAGTACTTGATTTTGGATGTGCAAAAGGATTTTTGGTCAAAGCTCTAAGGTTATTAGATATTAATGCTTATGGTGTTGATATTTCATCTTATGCAATCCAGCACGTTGACCCTTCTGTTCGAGAATTATGCAAGCTTATAAAAAGTGTCTCCGATTCCAGTATCTTTGATCGAGACTACGAATGGTTAGTATCAAAAGATGTATTTGAACATATGTCAGAGGATGATTTACGAAAATTACTGTTATCGAGTAAGGCTCATGTAAATAATATATTTGCTGCTATCCCACTTGGCTTGGACGATGGTAGTGGGTATATTATTCCTGAATATGATCGAGACGTTACGCACATCACAAAAAAACCACTTGTTTGGTGGATAGATTTGTTCGAAAGTTCTGGATGGGTAGTTGATAAGCCAGCATTTAGTTTTCGTGGAGTAAAGGATGCATGGACTGCCGCGTGGCCTCAAGGAAATGCTTTCTTCACATTAACACGACGTTCATAATGTTGACCGTTTCAAATATTGCATGGCCTGATGGTGGGGATCCAAATTTCTTGCAGTTAATTGCTAATGCCTTATTTGATGGTGTTGACATAGCTCCAACTAAAATCTGGCCAAGTTGGAGAATCCCTACTCATGGTTGTCGCGAGTTCAGGAAATTGTTAGAGGGTTATGGGCTGCAAGCTGTTGGAATGCAGTCTTTATTTTATGGTGCTGGTCCACTTAATCTATTTTGTCGTGAGCAGCAAGACTGGCAAAATTTCTTAAATCATTTTGACCGTTTGATTGATATCGCTAATGACACTGGTGTCAAAAAATTAATTTTTGGAGCGCCAACAAATCGAGACCCATTAGATCTTGATGATCAAGAAATAAAAGAATTAGCACTTAACCGTCTATCCAAAATAGGAGACGCGATGCTAAATGCCGATTTAGTACTATGCATCGAGCCAGTACCGAAATCAATGGGTGGGAAATTCCTTTGTACTACAGAAGATACAGCCAGATTCTTGGCTGAGATTAATCATGGAGGTGTCAAGCTTAATCTCGATGCAGCAGTGTTGTTGCATGACGGTGTTGACATTCCGTTGACCATCAAGCGTTACGCCCCATTGATCTCTCATGTCCACAGTAGTGAGCCTGGATTAGGAAATTTCACAGATCCGAAGGCAAATCACATTGCTATTGCCTCAGCATTACGTGAAATCAACTATTCTGGAGCCGTCGCGATTGAGATGAACTCAGTCCCTGAGTATGCACATACCAATCTTTTGCAAGCGTTACAATTTGTTAAGTCTGTATATGGATGAAATGTTGTTACGGATTGGCGTTATTGGCTTTGGACACTGGGGGCCAAACATCGCGCGAAATATTTACAATAATAATGCCTCGATGCTGGTATCAATCTGCGACGCAAATGCGGACAACCTGCAAAAAGCCAAAGTATTATATCCAGACGTCCTACTTAGCGACGATCCATTTTTATTGATTAAATCAAGTGAAATTGACGCAGTTGTAATTGCAACACCCGCTGTAACTCATTTTGAATTAGTTAAGTTAGCCATTGGTTTTGGAAAGCATGTACTTGTAACTAAACCCATAACTTTAAATGCATCTCAATCGAGACTTCTTACAGACTTGTCTTGTGAAAAAAACAAAGTATTACTAGTAGATCATACCTTTGTGTATACGCAAGCATTTAAAAAATTAAAAAATATGGTGGACTCAAATTCACTTGGAAAAATTTTGTATTACGACTCTATGCGAAGCGGTTTAGGAATATTTAAGACTGATGTAGATGTTATATATGATTTGGCTATTCATGACATTGCTATTGCACATCATCTTTTCAGTGAGCGCCCCAATCGCGTTTCTGCTGTTTCGCATGCAAATATTATAGGTAATCTTCCAAGCCAAGCGTATATAAATTTTTTTTATAAAAGTGGACTAAATGTGCATATTGCTTCGCATTGGCTTGCACCTGTTAAACAAAGAAAAATTTTAATTACAGGTAGTGAGCGAATGATTTGTTGGGATGACACCTTGGATGAAGGGATATTGACACAATATGATAGTGGCGTATCAGTGAAAAAAGATCCAGTAGTCGCTGGAAGAGCCCAACTCAGTTACAGGAATGGTGTGCCTTACCAAATTGAGTTAGATGATAAGGAAGCATTAGCAACAGAAATTGACGAGTTTATCGGATCAATAATCACCAAATCTTCCCCTATTTCGGATGGAGAAGCTGCTTGTGCAGTTATGAAAATGGCCGATGCAGCAATTGAGTCTACAAAGCTATGCGGTACGCCCGTTAACATCCAATGGGATAAATAATGAGTTTATCGAACCCGGAATCGATTATTGACGAGATTCTAGAAGCGAAAGCTGATAACCGCTTTGAGCATGCATTTGTACTTTTAATGAGGATGTTGGACACCCATACTAATTTATTTTTAAATCCAAGAACTTGGTCAAACTTAATCAACCAGCCTTCTATTTTTAAATCAACCCCAGCCCATGAGTCTAATATTCAATTCATAACTGCTGTGATGCGACTTTTGAATCAAATTAGTATCAATGGGCAAGCTGAATTAGGAAAAAAACTAGCTAATTCTTTTTTACAAGGTGCACATTTTCGTTTGACTGCTCATAGCAATAGTAATCTAAAAAAAATGATGAGCTTTAGGGCCAATCTGATTCAAAAAAGTGATTTCATTCTTGCCGAACAAGAGTTTTTTTTCAAATCCCCAGTTGCACATCCAACTATACCGCGTGTTGGAATACTTTTCCGCCATCTAAAATCAGATCCTGAGACTACGTCATTAATTCCTTTTATATCTCAAGCTAGAAAAAATGGGATAGAGGTTGTTATCTTTGTATTTGATCAAAGTTCCTCAAATGATTTTAGTAATTTGTTGAATAGTTATGGAAATCGAACCGTACTTTTGTCGCAAAAATTATCTGAAGCAGTGCAGCAACTGCGCACGGCTGATTTAGATATCCTAATTTATGGTAACGATGTTACAGCAAAACTTTCTCTTGGTGCATGCCTGTCTTTTCACCGGGTAGCTAGAAAGACTATTATTACTGTTTCAACTTTGGCGACTACAGCCTCGAACTTTGTTGACATATATTTTGGCTGTGCATTTCACTCAAATAGAGGGGGGGCACTTGAGTTCACCGAACAATTTGTTTCACTGCCCGACCCAGGGTTTGCATTTTTATTTAATGAAACTGAAACAATTAGACACGATCAACCTATTAGAGAAATTTTTACTATTGCAAAAGAAACAATAATTTTTGTATCAGGTGCTAACCAAACCAAACTTCATGAACCAGTTTTGAATGCTTGGGCTGAAATTCTTAAGCGTGTAAATAGTTCTATTTTGATCCTTTATCCTTTTCCTCCTCACTTTGGTTCTACTAATAATTCTTCAGCAGTTAAGGTAAGGGATTATTTTATAAGTTTAAATATAAAGCCTGAAAGAATAATTATTTTAGCTCAACTCCCAGGTCGTCAGGCCGTAAAAGCGCTACTTCGACAGACTGATATCGCACTAGATTCATTTCCTTACACTGGTGTTACCACTATAGTTAACTCTCTCGAGTCTGGTGTACCTACTGTGACTTTGGCTGGTGATACGCTTCGCAGTTCTCAGGGTGCTGCAATTTTAGCTAGTGTCGGATTAGATGAACTAATTACCAGTAGTATTGAAAGCTATATTAATTTAAGTGTAAAACTTGCAATGCATAGTGATTATCGAAAGGGTATCAGACGTCAAATTCAAGCCCTAAATGAAAGTAGTCCACCATATACCGATGAAGTCAATTTCGGTAATGCAGCTGTGGTGGAGTATTTTCGAATTCACTCTGATCTTAATTCAGTCACGGAGAGAATATGAGTCGTCGTCATCTAATTTCTGGGGCTACTTCTGGGATCGGTGCGGCTATCGCTCAACGTTTATTGAGCGAAGGGGATGAAGTCATTCCAATTGTTCGAAGTAAATCTGACGCTTTACGTATGGGTGCACAAAATTTTATCCTTTGTGATTTCAATCATCCTGAAAAAGTCCGGCAAGCATGCCTCGAACTTGATTTTGAAATTGATTCGTTTATAAATGCTGCGGGTATAGCTATAGGTAAACCGATTTGGGATACTGACGAAATAGAAGCAAGACAGATGCTTAATGTGAATTTGATAAGTCCAATGTTTGCTTGTGGAGCCCTTCGAAATAATTTGCGATCAGGCGGCAGTATTATTCTATTTAGTTCTCAGTCTGCGTTTCGCGGAGGGTGGGATGACTTGTACAACGTATCAAAAGGCGGCATAAATACATTTATAAAATCATTTGCAATCAAAGTTGCGCCAGATATCCGTGTAATTGGCATTGCCCCTGGAATTACTGAAAATACAAGAATGACCTTGGGTCGAAAAAATGATGATTTAGATCGGATTCGAGCAACAATTCCCCTAAAACGTTTTGCTAATGTCGATGAAATAGCTGCGCTTACGTTTGCGCTCCTAAGCGATGCTGGATCATATATGACAGGAAGTGTAGTGGATGTCAATGGCGGAAATTACTTAAGATAAGGAAAAAAATGAGCATTCAAAATACCCCTGGGATTAGCCAAATTTCTGAAGCAGACAAATTGCTAAAGACGATTAACGCTCTTTTAGTCTCTAATCGCACAGCAAAGGCCCATCAACTGGCAATTGAATCAGTTGATAAATTTAATAGTGATTTAAATTTTTTTAACATCATTAGTAGCTTAAGACAAGATCTATTGACCTCACGAACAACGGATCTATTGCAAGAAATATCTCAAACTCTAAAACGCACAGCACAAACATCATCGCAGAACTTAGTAAGAGAAATTTTGAAAGATCCAAAATACGATGACCCAAAGCGCTTAGAAAGATATGGATATAGTGTTGCTTCTCAAAATGAGGAAGACGGAATGCTGGCTGAGATCTTTCGAAGAATCGGAGAAACAAATCGTATATTTTTTGAATTTGGAGTTGGAACTGGTTTGCAAAACATCACCTTCCATATGTTACTTAATGGATGGAAGGGTTGGTGGATAGAGATAAATCCTCCTAAAGTTGCATTTATGCGTAACTATTTTGCTGGGGCCATTAAAGATGGTAGATTAGTTATTGATGATTCACGAATTGACGCAGATAATA
>Ga0315905_10002983_pt1 | contig 17630 bp, 8 predicted proteins | sample LakEriMetagenome_5_FD_203522 | JGI IMG/M metagenome (GOLD analysis project Ga0315905, IMG submission 203522) | Freshwater fungal communities from buoy surface, Lake Erie, Ohio, United States - Buoy 4 MA121 | ecosystem: Environmental > Aquatic > Freshwater > Lake | place: USA: Lake Erie, Ohio... | reverse complement strand
CGAAGGCCGGGGGGATCTGGAGCGGGGCGAGGAGAGAGGCGGAGGGGAGCCAGATCCAGCCGAGGGCGCCGGGGGTGGCGGCGGGAGCGGCGACGGCACCGACCGGGAGGGAGAGTGTTAGGGAGGCGGAGTCGGCGGGGGCCTTGGAAAGAGTCAGGGTGGGGCGGAGCGGTTCGTTGGAGATGGAGATGGGGGACTCGGTGTTGCCGGAGCGGATGGAGAGCCTTGGGTGGTTGGCGATGGCGGCGAGGAATGATTGGAGTTCGCGGTCGGCTCCGAGGACGAGGTGGGGCGGGACGGCTTTTTGTTTGAGGGAGGCGAGCCAGCGGAGGAAAGGGGTGTCGTGGGACGTGTCGCCGGTGGCTGGGCCGACGGAGACGGCGAGTTTGCCGCGTTTGAGGCCGTCCATGAAGGCGGCGTTGAGGACGAAGCGGAGCGGGCCGGGTGCGGAGACGATGGGGGGTGCGGCGGGCGTGGCGGGTGTGGAGGTTTTTGCGGTGGGGGATGGGGAGGATGGGGAGGCGGGTTTGGCTTCGTTGCGGCGGATGCAGGCGATGCCGACGGCGATGGAGTGTTCGCAGATGCGGCCGTCGCGTCTGGCGAGGTAGCAGGAGCAGAGGTTTTCGACATCGGTGCGGCCGATGATGCGAAGGCCGCAGGCGAGGGCTTTGCCGCCGGAGCGGACGATGCCTTTGAGGAGACCGTCGGCGTAATCGAATTCGGTGACGGCTCCGGCCTGCCAGAGAGAGCGAGCGGTTTTCATGGCCTGCCAGCCGCCGATTTCCATGAGCCAGCGCTCGTTGAGTTTCATGAGACCTGCCATGCGCGGGGGATGGCTGGTGTCCATGGGTGAATTGAGGAAAGGGTTGGGGAGCGGTTGGGGGAGGGGAGAGGTGGGGTGGTGAATTTCACTTTGCGGCGGGGATGGAACGTGCACAGTGACGGCGAGCGGCCTGTGACGGGCGGCGCAAATTTTCTGATATGAGAACGATGACCCGATTGGTGCGCGTGTGCGGATGGCTGCTGGCGATGGCCTGTGGGTTTGCTGCGCCGTTGAGGTCGGAGACTCCGGCGGGAGGGCAGGGGGTGGCGAAGCCGGTGCCGACGAAGCCATTGCCGGCGGTGCCGGGGGGTGGATTGAAGGCGCATGAGAAGGCTGGCGGGCATTTGCTGGCGCGGCATACGGGGAAGAGCGAGGCGGATCTGATCGAGCGGCTGGAGCAGCAGCGAGGGATCCGGTCGGCGTCGTCGTTTCCTGATGCGGCGGTGGCGGAGGTGGTGGTGGGGGTGGTGATTGCGTCGAGGCAGAAGCAGATTGCGAAGTGGCTGCGGGGGGATGAGGAGCGGTTGACGCTTGATTTCACGGCGAACAAGCCTGTTGGGATCATGGTGACGCGGCGGAACATGACGGCGGTGCCGGTGAGTTCCGTGCGGCTGGTGCTGGAACGCGACCCTGAATTCGCGCCGCTGGGTTGGCGCATACTTACTGGATATCCACAATCATGAAGAAGCCTTATTCCGAACTGAAGAAGTACCTTGGCACGACGTTTCACCAGGACTGGTGTGATGACGGGGAGGATTGGATGGACGTGACGAACCAGTTCATGCACCGGGTGGATGAGGCGGCGCGGAAGAAAGTGATTGCGGACATTCAGCAGATCACGAAGGATTTTGAGGGAGAGGAAGAGCTGGAGCATTTCTGTGCGGAGGAATGCCGGAGTGATATTTTCCCACCGGGTTTGGGGCTGACGTACCGTGAGTGGCTGGGGATGGTGCAGGAGAAGATGGTGGGTGGGCCGAAGGGGCGGAAGCCTGCGGCGAAGAAGGCGGTCAAGAAGGCTGCGCCACCGAAGGAATGATGGCGGCGTGGGATGTGATGGTGCAGTGGCTGAGTGAGCCGTCGCAGGAGAGTTACACGACTCCGCGTGGGTGGAAGCTGCTGGGGTTGGCGGGCGCGGGGATGTTTGCGGCGCGATGGGTGCTGCAGGCGCATTACCGGAAGAAGACGGGGACGGCGGTGATGCCGACGTCGTTCTGGGTGGTGTCGCTGATGGGGGCGGGGCTGACGACGGCGTATTTTGTGTTTGGGAAGAATGACGCGGTGGGGATCCTGCAGAATGCGCTGCCGGCGTCGGTGGCGTTTTACAATTTGTTTCAGGATCTGAAGCACCGGCGTTCACGGGACTTGCCAAAAGGAGGCTGAATCGGCAGGTTTGGGGAGAAATCAACATTTCCCCCTGATTCCGATGAGCCAGTTTCCTGACACTGCGACCGTTGCATGGATTGACGGCGTTGCCTGCGGCGTGCAGCCGGGCGAGACCGTATTGAAGTTTGTGGACCGTTACAAGGGCCGCGGGCATGTGCCGACGCTTTGTGATGCGCCGCAGTTAGAACCGTACGGGGCGTGCCGGGTGTGTTCGGTGGAAGTGGCGCTGCAGGCGGACGGGCCGCGTCGGGTGGTGGCGTCTTGTCACACGCCGATGGCGGCGGGGATGCATGTGTATACGGAGTCGGCGAAGGTGCTGCGGTTGCGGAGGAATATTGTGGAGCTGGTGCTAACGGATCACCCGCTGGATTGTCTGACGTGCGAGGTGAACGGGAATTGCGAGTTGCAGACCGTGGCGGCGAAGACGGGGGTGAGGAAAGTGCGTTATCCCGCGGGGGCGAATCATCTGGACCGGGCGAAGGACGAGTCGCATCCTTACATGACGAGTGATTTGTCGAAGTGCATCAATTGTTCTCGGTGTGTGCGGGCGTGTGATGAGATTCAGGGGCAGCATGTGCTGTCGATGCACGGGCGGGGGTTTGCGGCGAGGATCATCAAGGGATTGGACACGACGTTCGAGAAGTCGCCGTGTGTGTCGTGCGGGGCGTGTGCGCAGGCGTGTCCGACTTCAGCGATCAGCGATGTGTTTCAGTCGAAGAGCATTGAGGCGACGAAGAAGACGCGGACGGTGTGCACGTATTGCGGGGTGGGTTGCAATCTGAGTGTGGCGACGAAGGGGAATGAAGTGCTGAGCATTCAGGCGCCGCTGGATTCCGAGGTGAATCATGCGCACACGTGTCTGAAGGGACGGTATGCGTTTCGTTTTGTGAAGCACCGGGATCGGTTGAGGAGCCCGCTGATCCGGCGGGACGGGAAGTTCGAGGAGGCGACGTGGGACGAGGCTTATGATTACATTGCGGCGAATCTGGGGAGGATCAAGGCGGAGCATGGCGGGAATGCGGTGGGGGGGATTTCGTCGGCGCGGTGCACGAATGAGGAGAACTATCTGATGCAGAAGTTCATCCGGACCGTGTTCGGGACTAACAATATTGATGCGTGTGCGCGGGTGTGTCACAGTCCGACGGCGTGGGGGATGCAGAAGGCGTTCGGGACGGGAGCGGCGACGAACAGTGTGATCGACCTGCAGTACACGGAGTGCATCCTGGTGATCGGGGCGAATCCGACGGAGGGGCATCCGGTGACTGGGAGCAAGATCAAGCAGCGGGCGATGAAGGGAGTGCCGCTGATCATCATTGATCCGCGGGAGATCGAACTGGTGCCGTATGCGAAGCATCATTTGCAGTTGAGGCCGGGGACGAACGTGGCGCTGCTGGATATGTTTGCGTATTACATCTGGGAGGGAGGGAAGATTGACCGCAAGTTCATCACGGAGCGGTGTGAGAACTGGGAAGCGTTTGAGGAAGGGTTGAGAGGGTTGGATCTGGATGAACTGGAGAGGATTCACGGTGTGCCGCGTGAGAAGGTGAAGGCGGCGGCGCTGGAGTATGCGGGGGCGTCAGCGGCGATGGCGTTTCACGGGCTTGGGGTGACGGAGCACAGTCATGGGTCGAAGACGGTGATGACGATTGCGGATCTGGCGATGATGACGGGGAACATTGGTCGGCCCGGGGTGGGTGTGAATCCGCTGCGGGGGCAGAACAACGTGCAGGGGGCGGCGGACATGGGTTGTCAGCCGCACCAAGGGGCCGGGTACCTGGCGGTTAACGATCCTGAGGTGCACCGTTTGTACGAAGAGTTCTACGGAGTGCATCTGTCGGATCAGATTGGGTGGAAGATTCCGCAGATGTACGAGGCGGCGCTGGATGGGAAGCTGAAGGCGATGTGGATCATGGGAGAGGACGTGGCGCAGACTGATCCTAACACGGAGCATGTGAAGGCGGCGCTGAATGCGCTGGAGTTTCTGGTGGTGCAGGAATTGTTCATGACCCCGACGGCGGAATTTGCGGACGTGGTGCTGCCGGCGTCGTCGTTCCTTGAGAAGAGCGGGACGTTTACGAACGGGGAGCGGCGGGTGCAGCGGGTGAATGCGGTGATTGCGCCGCTGGAGGGGACAAAGCCTGACGGCGTGATTATAGCGGAGATGATGCAGCGGATGGGGTGTGACCAGGCGGCGTACACGCCGGACGGAGTGCTGGCGGAGATTGCGCAGATCGTGCCGTTCTTCAAAGGGGCGACGTGGGAAGGGCTGACGGATCAGGGGAGACAGTGGCCGATTGCGCCCGGGAATGTGGGAACGGAGCGGTTGCATCTGGGGACGTTCAAGCGTGGGCTAGGAAAGTTTCACTTCTTTGATTTCAAGGAATCGAAGGAGATCGAGCGGCATGGCGGGGAGTATCCTTTCATTCTGACGACTGGGCGGCTCCTGGAGCACTACAATTGCGGGACGATGACGCGGCGGACGGGGAATGCGGAGATTGTGACTGGCGATACCCTGGCAATTCATCCGGAGGATGCTGCGCGGAAGGGGATTGAGGATGGGGATGAAGTGGTGGTGCGGTCGGCGCGCGGGGAGATTCCGATGGTGGCGCGGATCAGCGGGGAAGTGAAGCCGGGCGTCTTGTACTGCACCTTCCATTTTCCGGAGGTGCTAGTGAACATTGTGACGAGCAGCGAGTGTGATGAAGACACGATGTGTCCGGAGTACAAGGTCGTGGCGGTGGACATCGCGAAGGCCGGAAGCAAGGCGATGGTCGGGGCGTGAGGTGCGGGTGCGGTGTTGCGGCCTGTACCCGCTGGGGGGCTTCACCGCTCGTCCGACCTCGCCAACTGGACGCCGAGGGATGGGTCGGCCGTGCTTGCCGGTGAGGCCCTGACATGGTGCGAGCCGACAGGAGCGGAACCCCGCTTCTATCGGCTCGCGAAACCGCGAGGCGCCTGTGCTGGCGCGCGAGCGGTCAGGGGAGGGTGCCGATGGCTACTGGGTGGCGACGAGTCGACCTGAGAGCCGGGGCGAAGAACCAGCGGTAATGGTCATAGTGACGGTGACGATGCCATTTGCATCGGGCGCGGAAGCGGAGATGGCCGTCTGGACGCCCCCGGTGTTGGACTGGCCGCTCGATTTCCATTCTGTCAGGTCGGTTGACCACTGGTAGGTGTAGGAGACATCGCTGGCGAGGGCCGGATTCAGCTGATGGCGGAAGGTGAAGGAATTCGGCGTGGCAGTGACCTGATTGAGGCCGGCGCTGGGGGTGTTCGGGTTGGTGCCGAAGACATGCTCGACGCCATTGGGGACGCCGTCGTTGTCGGAGTCCGTGGTGAAACCGGTGGCTGGGGCGTTGGCGGCGAGCCATGAGGCGTAGGTCGTGTTGGACACGATCCTGATCTGGCCGGTGGAGTAGTCGAAGCGAACGCCGCCACCGAAGTCCTGCCATGCGAGGCCTTCCGGCAATTCGGGCAGATTGATGACGGCGAAGGTGCCGGTTGGTGCATCGATCCAGTCGAAGAGGTCGTAGCTGGCACCGGCGACCGGGTTGAAGGCTGCTGCGGAGGTTACGTCGAGGGTGCCGTCGAAGGTCAGGGTGCCCGTGGTGTTCTGCACCAATTTGTCGCTGTCGTTGGTGGCGGGGCTGAAGAGGCGCATGGCCACTGTGGAGCCGGGCAGGAGGGTCACGCTGTTGTTGACCGTTAGGGTGCCCCTTGCGGGCGATTCGAGGGTGCGGTCGCCCGGAGCGATGGTGATACTGGTGTTGGCGACGATGGGGCCTGTGAGGGTGCCCGTGCCGCCGAGGGTGCCTCTGGTCAGGGTGAAGTTCCGGGTGTTAGGCGCGCTGCTGTTCTGCATGAACGCTGCGGTGGCACCATTGACGGTGATGCTGCTGGTGGTGTTGACCGTGCCGGCCCCGGAAACCGCCAGCGTGCCGCCGGTCACTGTCGTGGTGCCGGTGTAGGTGCTGGTGTTGCTCAGGATCACTGTGCCGGTGCCGTTTTTGGTCAGGCTGCCGGCCCCGGCGCCGCCGTTGACGACTGGCCCGGTGATGTTGGTGACGCCGGTTCCGGTGATGGTCTGGTTGCGCGCCGTGGCATTGTCCGTGAGCCGGACCTGGCCGGCGAGCGTGAGGGCTTTTCCGGCATCGAGGCTACTGTTGAGCGTCCGGTTGCCCCCGCCGCCGCTGGCGAAGGTGAAGTTGCCATTGATTGTTAGGTTGTGGGCGCCGTAGACCGCGCCGGTGCCGCCTGCCGATGCGTTGTAGGTCAGGACGACATTGTTGGAGATCGTGCGGTCGCCGCCGGTGGGCTGGATCACGGTCTCGAGGAGAGCGCCGAAGGTGAGGGTTCCTGTGGCGAGACCGCCGTTGATTGCGCCGCCGAGCCAGATGCCGCCGTTGTTGATGGTGGTGGCTCCGGTGGAATTGTTGCTGCCGTTCAGGATGAGGAATCCTGAATTGACGGTGGTGGTGCCGGTGTAGGTGTTGGGTCCTGAAAGTGTCAGGACGCCGACTCCGTTCTTGGTGAATCCGAAGCCCGTGCCGGTCACTGCTCCTGCGAATTCTGCGTCGCTGTTCAGGTTGATGACGCGGTTGGCGGTGCCGAGCTGGGTGGTGCTCGTGAAGGTCAGTTTGCCGAAGTTGGCGGGGTCGCCGAGGTTGGTGGTGGCTGCGAGGACGAGGTTGTTCGGCAGGGACCGGTCGTCCATGCCGGAGGAGGAGATCGAGCCGCCGTTGACTGTCAGGGGGCCGGTGCCGAGGCCGGCATTGTTTCCGATGGCAAGATTCCCGGTGTTGAGGGTGGTGCCGTCGGCGAAATTGTTGGCGTTCTGCGGGGAGACATTGCCGCTAATAACAAGGGAGCTGCCCGCGCCGGAGATGGCGTTGGCATTGACCATGTTCAGGGTGCCGCCGCCGCCGCCGAGGCGGTAGGTGGTGCCGTTGGGTGTCAGGCTGCCGGAGTAATCCACCACGCCGACTGCGCCGAGCGAGGCGGCTGTGAGGCCCGGTGTGCTGAAGTCGAAGGCGGTGGTCGGATAGTTGTCGGCGGCGATGGCGCCGGTGGAGGTGGTGGCGATGCGGTTGGCCATGGCCACGGGGATGTTGGCGGCACCGAAGGTCGGGCCGAATTCCACAGCGCCGCCGGAATTGACGGTGACATTGCGAGCGTTGCCGTTGATGGAGGCCGGAGATTCGAACCGGGTGACGCCGCCGTTGAGGTTCATGCCGCCGGTGGCAGCGGAGTTGGTGCCGGAGAGAACGAGGGTTCCTCCGCCTGGTGCCACGGTGGTGTCGCCGGTGTAGCTGCTGTTGCCGACGAGGGTCACTCTGCCGGGGCCTGCTTTTGTCAGGCGACGGCCGGTGGCATCCTGGCTCAGGGGCGGGACGACCGTGGCTGAGATTCCGGCGGCGGCATTCAGCACTGAAAAGCCGCTCAGGCGGAGGGCGGAGCCGCCGGTGATGGTGACTTCGCCTTCCTCGAAGTTGAGGCCCGTGATGTCCCGGGTGCCGTCCAGCGTGACAGTGTAGGTGCCGGTCGCGTCCGTGCCGGCGGCGAAAGTGGCCATGCGGCCATTGATCCAGGGAAAGCCTGATCCCGTGCCTTCGAAGCTGGGATTCCAGTTGGGGGAGAGTGCGTCCCAGTTTCCTGAGGGAGCCCCGGCACCGCCGGCACCGGGAACGGCGCCGTCGAGATCCCATGCGAGGGTTGGCACTGCGACGCCGAAGGATGCGGAGATGTTAGAAACGGCGTTGGTGCTGGCGTAGGTGAACGTGGAGGTGGCACTGGCCAGTCCCTGGATGAACTGGTATCCGGACCCGCCGGCGCACCAGAAGTTGGCGGGTGTTTTGCGCCAGCTGAGAACGGAAGTCTGCGGGGCCGCTGCAGTGGGCTGGGTCGCGGTGTTGCCGACGCCGTTCACGGTGGCGCCGATGACGATGTTGAATTCGGTGCTGGTGTTGACGCTAACGGAGGAGCTGGTGGAAGGGATGATGGTCTGGGAGAAGTTGGTATTGCCGACGCCCGGGGCGGTGCCCACGAGCGACATGGCTGACGCGGCGAAGCTGTTCCAGTTTCCGTTATTCGTGAAGACAACGTCGCCCGATTCGCCGAACTGACTCGGGTTGTCGAGGTAGTAGATGCCGACGACCCCTTCGCGGTAGGCGGTCTGGCCATTTTCCAGCTTGATGGCGGGCGTGAGGGGTTGGCCGGCGAAGGTCACGTTGGTGATGGCGCCGAGACCATTGGGGAAACCATGTTCCCCGGAGATTGTCACGACCAGCTTGTCCACGTCGGTGACAGGGTAAGCGCTGAACACGGTGAAGGTGTTTCCGCTGACGCTGTTGAGGTTGAAGGTGCCGGTGTTGACGACCCGAATCGGACCATTGCGGGCTACGGTGAGCGTGTAGGTCTTCGTCGCGGAGGTATCTGCGGAAACGACTGTCGTGGAGATGACGTTGTTGCCGAAGTTCAGGCTGATCGGACCGGAGGGCGTGCCGGAGGGGACCGCGATGCCGTTCACTGTGATTGTTGCGCCGACCTCTGTCGCGGTGGGCGTCACGGTTACGGTGTCGCTGCCGGGTGGCGCGGTGGCCGTGTAGGTTTCATTATCGCTGGTGAAAGCTGGGGACAGCGGACCGGTGCTGGAGACCAGGCCGGAAAGCGTCGCGTTGCTCTGCGCGAAGGATGCTGCGACGGTGGCGAAGAGCGACAGGACCGCTATGGACGAGGTGGCGAAGGGTCGTCTGGTTGTTTTGGGGATGTTCATGGTTTCAGGATGACGGGAGCGATGATGAAGGTGAAGCGATTTCATGGGGCGGGCTCTGTGGGAGCATTAGGTGGTGCCACGGGTATGGGGCGCGGGGAGTGTCCGGGTCTGGCGATGATGCAGGCCGGGTGGCGACGCCTTTAGGCGAGGCTGAAGGCACCGGTGGATCGTCTTGCCTAACGCATCAGATGCTGCCATGTGACACAGAGTGCCGGTTTCGGTCCGGATTGGACAGCCTGATGACGCCGGGGCGGTTGACCCGTAGATGGCGAGGTTCCGGGGTCGTCACGGTCGGCGCACGGCCCGGATGAATTTCGCGGGAGCGTCGGCTTCGACCGCGAGTGGCGGGAACAGCAGCGGTCCGGCCTCGGTGAGCGAAATGGAATCACCGACGGGCACCCAGTTCGCGAGGTCCGTGCTGGTCTCGAGGAAGTAGGAGAAGCGCGGCCATGCCTGCGGGAGGAGCAGGCCTGCCGGGCTGAGTTCCAGCCTGCCGATGGCTGCCGCTGGGCCGTTTACCGCTCCGGGTGTGACGTCGGAAAGCAGGTCGTGGTCGAGGGCACCCGGGCCCGTGCGGCCGCTCGTGAATCCGCGCGGCTGCGGGCCGAAGGAGACGCCGTCGATCAGGGTGCCGTCGGGCGCGTGGAGCACGAGGCTTTCGCCGCGGGCATTGAGAGCGAAGGACGCGTGGACATTGCGGCGCCGCGCGAAGTCCGTCTGGTCGGGTTCGCCGTCGGCCCAAACGAGCAGAAAGCCGCCGGCGGGAATGATTGTCCCGGGCGGAAAGGTGAAGCGGGCGGGCTGAGCGGGATCATCGCTCAGGGTCCAGCCTGAGAGATCTGTGGCGGTGGCGGCGGGATTGTGCAGTTCAAGCCAGTCCTCGAACTGTCCGTCGGCGGGGTCGGCTAGACCGCCGCTGCCGTTGTCGGCCGCCCATTCGCTGATGCGGACCGCCGGCCAGTTGGAAGCGCCGGTGAATGTCAGGGTCAGGGTGGACTGGGCGAGCAGGGTGCCATCTGTACGCAGCGCCTGCATGGCCAGGGTCTGTGTGCCGGAGCGGAGCACGAACGGCAGTGACCACGCCTGCAGCCCGGACCAGTCAGGTTCGAGGGCACGGCCGTTGATGACCAGTGTTGCCATGTCGACCGGTGCGGTGCCGCGCAATGTGACCTGGGCGTTGCCGGTGCTGGTGCCGTCCGTCGGCGATGTGACGGCGAAGACGCCGCCCGACGCGCCGCGCGCCGTGAGTTCTGTCAGGATGAAGGTGCGGCGCTCGTCGATCCATTGCGTCACCGACTTCGCGTAAGCACCTGACGCTACGAACGGCGAGGTGACCCCGATGCCGGCCGCGACGTAGGCATTGTGCCGCTCCGTGAGTCTCGGCGTGACGGCGGCACCGCTGAAGAACGACCCGGTGGCCTCGCGGAGCGCCCGGTAGTAGTCGCGGAGGAACGCCGGTGTCTGGTTCATGCGCTCCACTGCGTCGTCGTCCACCTCGAACAGCGGTGCATTGACAGGATCGCCGGTCACGCCGAGGCCGACATCGCAATCCCATGTGAAGATTGTCCACCGGCCGCCGTTAGGGCGAGCGAAGAAGCTATTCTTGTAATTCCGGTTTCCGAACGAGTCCCAGAACGATCCGAGGTCGCAGAATGCGAAGGTGCGCATCCAGTTCTCTGTGTCCACGATGCGGCGCAGGCCTTGCACGTAGGCTGTGGCGTCGCCTTGCGAGGCCGCGCAGGCGTCGACGAGCCCGAGCAGTGAGGTCCAATCATCGAGCGTCGAGGTGCCGCGGGCGCGAGGTCGGAACACCCAGCGGTAGCGCGGCACATGGAGCTGACCGTCCTTCTCGAACCGCTGCAGCTGACTGCGGCGGAACGGTTGGATGCGCATGCCGGCATCGTTGCACTCGTCGTCGTTCGTCAATTTGTAGAGCTCGCCGCCTTCCGGAAAATGGCTCTCCATGAGGGAGTCGTCCGGGCGTTCCGCATCATGATAGACGACACCGCGGCGGCTTCCGTTGATGAAGAAGTGGACGTCGCGCCGGTGCAGCGACGGCAGATTCATCTGGTCGAGGAACCAGTACTGGAGTTGTTCCCGTTGGTTGGTGACGTCGCGCACCGGGTAGTCGAGCGAGATGGTGTCCGCGCCCAGCGCCTCGTCTCCCGGCGGCAACTGGAAGCCGAATCCGACAAGGCTGCCGACTGGCGAGTCCTGGGAGTCCTTGTTTCCCCGGTAGAAGGCCCTGACATCGTAGATCGGGCGCGTTCCGAGAATGACCGTGGCGGGGAAGGTGCGGTTGGCGCGGAAGGGCGTCGCTGTCCATGCGGCGATGGTGCTTTGTGTCAGGAACAGGCGGACGCTGTCGAACGGTCCCGATGTCGCCGGTTCTTCGATTCTCACAAGGGCCTCGCCGGTCGGGAACTGCGAAGCGGCCGACGCGGTGTCGCGGGCGACGATGCGGAAGGCGGCGAGGCTGCCGGCTGGGAATCCGCCTAGCTTTGTGGAGAAGACGCCGTCGCCGGCGAGGAGGTCGCCGTTGGTGCCGTCGTCAGTCATCGCCTTCTCGGTCCATGTCGCGGATGGATCCAGCCGCCACGCGCAGCGGACGGAAGCGACGCCGTCCGGATCGTCTACTCTGGCGAAAATGCGGAACGGGACACCGGCCTGCGGCAGCAGCGGAAAGTGCCTGACGTCGCGGATGCGGGGCGGTGTCGTGCTGGCCAGCCGGCTGTTGGGAGCGCCGGGCGTGCCCATGGTGCGGGGAATTGGCAGACGGGCCACCGTTTCCACCGAGCCTCCCTGCAGCCGCAGGCAGAACTCGGGATGCCCGGCCTGCCATCGGGCCCGCGCGCGGAGCGTTATCATCGTGCTGGCGGTGGTCGGGACCGCGGTGCTCAGTGGCGTGCGGAGGCGGTTGGGATTGCCGTCGCCCTGGCCATGCGCGATGAGCTGCAGGAGGCCGTTGCGCCATATGCTGTCGAAGTGAGTGCCCTCGGCTGACCATCCTGACAGGTTCGAGGTGAACGAAGGATTGGTTAAGAGATTCGCCCCGCCATTGAGGCGTACTTCGACGTCGTCGACCTCGCAGCGGCCGGCGTTGAGAAGGAAGAGCTGGGCTTGGGGGGCGGGATTGAGCGCTGTCGCTGTGTTGCCGTGGGCGGGTGTGGTGGTGATCTCCACAGTCGTCCACGGTGCCTTGCCGGACTCGTCGCTGTCGGCCCATGCCGCCGGATCCCCGCCTGGTGCGTCAGGGTGGATCTTCTCAAGTGAAGAACCGCCGCCGTCGGCCCAGCGGCGTTCCCGGGTACGGTCCGCATAGCGCAGGCTGTCGACGGATACGAATCCGGCCGGTGTGGGCGAGGCAAGTGTCAGGGATTCGCCGCCGTCGTCGAGGGTTCCGGTGAACTGCCCTGGGGCCAACCGGGCGGCCGCGGCCGGATGGTCGGCGAGGAACCGATCCCGGTTCCCTGACACCACGAGGAGGGCCCCGGCGGCCAGTTGCACGCCGGCGGGGAAGGAGTAGTCCACGCCTTCGGTGAACCGCCATCCGCTCAGGTCGACAGTCTGAGCGGAGCGATTGCAGATTTCAAGCCACTCGGCCGGCGGCGGGCCATCGATCACTTCGGGCGGATGGAAGAAGATCTCATTGATGACCACCGGGGGCTGGCCGGCAGCAGTCAAGAGGACCTCCGGGGTAAGGTGGTGGTGCCATGATGCAGGGTCGCGCCGCAGCCACGTGCCCGGCGTGCTGGCACCGGATTCCGCGCTGTCGATGACCCGTCTGCCGTCCGGGGCCACCAGATGGAGGCGCGCGCCGCCGGGCGGCAGCGGGAAGGGGGGAGTCAGGAGAAGAGTGCCGTTTGGCTCGAGAATCGTGGCGGCCGGCAGCGCGGGATGAGTTGTGAGGGCGGCGTCTGCGGCGAGGCGGCAGCCAGCGAGATCGATGCGGAAGGAGCTGTCGTTTTTCAGTTCCACACGCGATTCGGCGGCGGTGTCCGCGACGGCGAAGCGGCGGATGCCGACATGATCGAGCAGGGAATCGGGGCTGGATTCCGCGGTGCCCGGCGAGCCTCCCGGGAGTCGGCTGGGTTCCCATGCGTCGGGAGATCGCTCGCCCAGCGACGGGCGAGCGAGCACGAGCGAATGCCCCGTTCCGTCGGCTGCCCGCGGCCACCGGCCGCCGTCGTTGTAGGGGACTTCCAGCACTACTGCGCCTGACGGCTTGCGGAGCCGCACGGTGCCGCCGGAGTTGTTCAGCGAGCCCGTCCATGGCCCTAGCACGGTGGTGAGGCCCGTTGCTGACTGCAGCGCGGCCGGGTCCGCCGCCACCACGCGGTATCCCAGCGGCGGCAGCACGGTGCCGGGCGGGAACTCATGGCTGATCTCGCCGGTCAAGCGCCAGCCGCTCAGGTCCTCGCTCCATGGCGCGGTGTTGTGCAGTTCCACGAACTCGAGATCCGGTCCCGATGCGTCGCCTGCGGGGTGATAGTGAATCTCGGAGATCACCAAGCCGGTCCGCCGCGAGGAGACGCCGAGCGGTTCGTCGTGCCGCTGACGCCGAGTCGGATAGACGACCTGCAGCACGGCCGACGAGGTGGCCGATCCCTGGGCGTTGATCACCGTGACGGCGTAGTTTCCGCCATCGCCGACGTTGGCTTCGGGCAGTGCGAGGACGGGCCCGGTCACATTGGTCAGGGGAGCGCCGTCCTTGGTCCACACGTAGGTCAGGGGGCCACTCGATGCCGTGACCTGGAGCGTCACGGTGTCTCCCGCCCACACGGTCCGCGGTGTCAGGCCCCCGACGATCACCGGTGGCGACGGGACGACCGGAGTTGTTGTCAGGAGAAAGTTGTCGAACTTCGACTGACCGGCGCTCTCGCCGATCAATCCTGCGCGCCCCGCGTTGAGCGTGGCGTCGTTGAAGGTGCCGGAGTAGACGCTCGCGCCCGTGACGGCGTCGGTCGCGGTGACGGTGAACAGTCCGGTGGCTGCCGCGCCGTCGACCCGCAACTCATACCAGCGGTTCCGCGCGAACCGCGGCGAGGCATCGTCCACGAGGATGAGATTTGTTTCCGCGCCTGCGGTGCGGCGTTTCACCCGCAGGTCCGCCTGATCGCCGCCGCCGGTGCCGTCGTTGATTTGGAGTGAATGGAAGTTCGCGTTGTCGATCCAGCCGAACACCAGGCCGGCCCAGACGGTGTCCGCCGCCATGAACACCTGAACGCGGAGTGAGAGATCTTCGCCGGTCGCCCACGACAGCGGGTCCGCCGTGCAGATGGCGAGAGTCCCTGCGGGCAGATCGATCCGCTGCCCGCCATTGCCGCCGGCTTCGTAGAGGAAATCGGCATTCGACGTGCCGAACGCGCGCGTTGACCACGACGGTGACGCGTCCAGCCCGCCGCTGCCCGCGTCGAAGTTGTCGGCGAACGTTCCGGCTGTCGACGGAGCGGCCAAGATCAGACAGGCAGCACATGCGGCGATCTGCTGGCGATGGGATGAGGGCGGCGCTGGATGCATCGGGTGAACTTCGATGGTGGCGGGCGCGCCGGGAAATGTCGATCCTCGGAACGAGTTCTCGCCGCGCATGGTGCCTGAGTTCATGGCCAGCGGCGTCGGATTCGGCAACTCGCCGCCGTCGGCGTGCCTGACCGCCTGCCGGTCAGGTGCGGGGATGAGGCCCTCGTATTGAGCTGGGGAGGCCGAAAGGTCGCGGATCGCGCGCTCCGGATGCATCGGAAGGCACGCGCACCCGCGGTGTGAGTTGGTGGTGGCGCTTGCCCATGATGTGGGCAGACTGGGGGACGCAAGGCATGAATTTTCTGTCCATCGCTGATCAGATCGCTGCCCATCTGCACGCTGAAATCCTGCGTGGCCGGTGGACGACGGCCATTCCCGGGCGGCATCAGCTGGCCGCCGAGTTCGGGGTCAATAGCAAGACCGTGGAGGCGGCGCTGCGGCAGTTGGAGAAGACTGGCGTTCTTGTGTCGCAGGGAGCCGGTCGCCCGCGCTTGATCGATGTGAAGCAGGCCGAAGCCATCCGGGAACTCCGGATTGGATTTCTCCATCTGGAAAGGCATGAGGAGCAGCGCGACGAACATCTCATCCAGCTGTGGCATGCCCTCGAAGAGGCTGGTCATCAGGTCTTGAGCGCCCAGCAAACCCTGACGGACATGCAGTTCGAGGTGAAGCGGGTGGCCGCGGTGGTGGGCCGGACCAAGGCGGATGCATGGATCGTCTGCGCCGGATCGCGCGGGGTGCTGGAATGGTTTGCGCGCCAGCCGCTGCCGACGTTCGCTCTCTTCGGTCAGCGCGTCGGCCTGCCCATGGCGGCCGTCGGTCCTGACAAGCCGCCTGCGCTTGTTGAGGTCACGCGACTCCTTGTAGCGCTGGGGCACCGGCGCATCGTGTTCATGTGCCGGAAGCTGCGACGGTTGCCCACTCCCGGCACCAGCGAGAAGGCATTCCTCACCGCCCTGCACGAGGGTGGGATTCCTGCTGGCGACTACAACCTGCCGGACTGGGAGGAGACGCCCGGAGGATTTCATGATTGTCTTGACTCGCTGTTCCGGCTCACGCCGCCCACGGCCCTGATTGTCGACGAGACGGCGTGGTTCATCGCCGCCATGAACCATCTGCTGCGGCTGGGGTTGCGGGTTCCTGACGATGTGTCGCTGGTTTCCACCGACGACCATCCGACGCTGCACTGCTGCCATCCGCCGGTTGCCCGCATTGCCTGGGACAGCGGTCCGGTTATCCGGCGCATCCTCAAGTGGGCGCACAACATCAGTCACGGCAGGCCGGACATCCGGCAGTCCCTGACACCTTCCCGATTCATTCCGGGAGGCACGATCGGGCCGGCACCGGTGCCGCGTGCCAAGGCGTGATCGCGGGTAGGTGTGCGGGTTTTGTCAGGTGCCTCGGGTCGGACCAGGGGTCAGGAGGAGCCGCTTCATGGGAATTTCAGGAAGGGCGGCGGGCGGATCAGGCCATGATGCCGGGCACCAGTTTGCCGGCGATGCCGGTGAGGCGCATGTCGAGGCCCTGGACGCGGAAGTTGAGGCGCTCGTGGTCGAAACCGAGGAGGTGCAGCATGGTGGCGTGGAGGTCGTGGACGTGGATCTTGCCCTCGACGGGGCCGAATCCGAGGTCGTCGGTGGCTCCGTAGATGCCGTTCTTCACGCCGCCGCCGGCCATCCACATGGTGAAGGCGTCGACGTGGTGGTCGCGGCCGAGAGTGGCGCGGACTTCGCCCATGGGGGTGCGGCCGAATTCGCCGCCCCAGATCACGAGCGTGTCTTCGAGCAGGCCGCGCTGTTTGAGGTCGATGACGAGGGCGGCGGAGGCCTGATCGACGTCGCGGCAGACCTTTTCGAAGTCGCTGTTCAGGTTTTCGCCGGGGCCGCCGTGGCTGTCCCAGTTGGTGTGATAGAGCTGCACGAAGCGGACGCCTTTTTCGATGAGGCGGCGTGCGAGCAGGCAGTTTCGGGCGTAGCTGGGTTTCGCGGGGTCGCAGCCGTATAGGTCGAGGGTGGCCTTTGATTCCTCTGACAGGTCCATGAGGGCAGGGGCGCTGGTCTGCATCTGATAGGCGGTTTCGTAGGCGTTGAGCCGCGTGAGGATTTCGGGATCGCCGGTGACATCGAGTCGTGCGCGGTTGAGGGCCCCGACGACGTCGTAGAAGCGGCGCTCGCGTTCCCGTGTCATGCCGGCGGGGCTGTTGAGATTGAGAATGGGGTCGCCGCTGCCGCGGAGGGGGACGCCTTGGAACGACGTGGGCAGGAAGCCGCTGCTCCAGAGTTGCGCTCCGGCACGCGGGCCGCGGGGGCCGCTCTGCAGCACGACGAATCCTGGCAGGTCCTGCGCCTCGGAGCCGAGGCCGTAGGTCACCCACGAACCCATGCTAGCGCGTCCGGGGGCCTGGAAGCCCGTGTTCATGAAGAGCTTGGCTGGGCCGTGATTGAAGACGTCGGTGGTGACGCCCTTCATCCAGCAGACCTCGTCGACGATCTTGCGGTGGTGCGGGAAGAGATCGCTCAGTGTCATGCCGCATTGCCCGTAGGTGCCGAACTTGCGCGGGGAGGCGAGCAGGGTTTCGTTGCCCTTGAGAAAGGCGAAGCGCTTGCCTGACATGAGGCTCTCGGGCGGTTTCTGGCCGCTGTATTTTTCGAGGAGCGGCTTGTGATCGAAGAGGTCGAGCTGCGACGGGCCGCCGGCCATGAAGAGGTAGATGACGCGCTTCGCCTTGGCCGTGTGATGCGGGCGGCGCGAGGCCATGGGATTGGCTGGGTCGATCTTCACTGAGGCCTGACTTTCCCCGGCGAGCAGCTGCTGGAGGGCGAGCGAACCGACGCCGAGGGAGCAGCGGTTGAAGAAATGGCGGCGCGTGATGTCGCGGAGCTTATGGTCTTGAGGGTTCATGGGCGGCGGGTCACTCGCGGGTGATGAAGTTGTCGGTGTTGAAGAGGACGCGCGCGGCGCAGGTGAGGGCGGCGGCTTCTGGCAGAGGCAGGTCTGTCAGGGCGGCGGGTGCGAGCGCCTTGGCGGCGGCGGTGCCTTCGGGGTTCTTTGCGAAGTCGGCGGCCTGGGTGGTGGTGTAGTCGCGGAGGGCGGTTAGTTCCTGGGCCGTGGGCGGACGGCACAGGGCGAGGT
>Ga0315905_10002982_pt1 | contig 17633 bp, 6 predicted proteins | sample LakEriMetagenome_5_FD_203522 | JGI IMG/M metagenome (GOLD analysis project Ga0315905, IMG submission 203522) | Freshwater fungal communities from buoy surface, Lake Erie, Ohio, United States - Buoy 4 MA121 | ecosystem: Environmental > Aquatic > Freshwater > Lake | place: USA: Lake Erie, Ohio... | reverse complement strand
GAAGGGGCTAAAAAGAAATCTAAATGAACAAATCATGAACGAAATCGATCTTGGTGCAGCTTTGTGAATAAACCATTAAGTGTTGACTTGGCTTTCAAGTAGAAATGGAAATTATGGTTTTTTGGTAATACCCAATTCTCTGAACATTGTCTCAATGACATTTTGCTCGCGAATAAAAGCTTGAATCATCTCCGGGAAAGGCAAACCACCAATTTGCACTGCCCGTCGAATTAAATAAGGAACCGGGCTATGTGGCTCAATACCAGACAGTATGTCGGCCGCTTTAGTCATCATCTGATATGCCTGATCGCGAGACGCCACAGGCAAACTTGCGCCGGCCCCTGCTTGCCCGTCATTGGCTTCAGCCACACCGGATCCTCCGGTTGAAACAGGTGCTTTTCGGGCAATCATTTGCCCAAGCAAAGCCTCGCATTGATCTAAAATAGACCTAACCTGGACCATCGAAGGGGCTAAATCTTTAAGTTTCTCTGAAAGCTTGGTAACAATTCTGCCAAGAATATCCCTACACCTCACCACATAGGCATGGCGTTCGGTCATTTTTTCCAAACTGGTTCCTGCCAAAACCTTATCCAAAGTTGCAACGCCAGCCTGAGCCCCTCCCGCCTGGCCCTGCTTCCATTGAAGCATCCCCATTTCGGGCGTTTCCTTGGTGGCATCCACCAAAGTAATTGCACCTATCGTGCTGGGAAAACGAGCCCCCCGATCAGCATCATCTAACCATTCAAAAGGGGCAGAGCGAATATCCAAATCAGAGGGGTCCTCAATAACTGGAACCAACCGGTCCCAAGCCTGATCAATTAAACCCTCCATCAATTCCAAACTATCGCCAAGACCCTTGAATCCCAAAGTCCTAGTCATGGCTTCAACGATTCGAGCACCAATCAGAAGATCCTTGCTGGTTTGGATCAGGGTTTGGCTACCCAATTTGATAATCCCCGGCCAATCAGCCTTCTTGAACTCGGTTGGCCGCAAGGGGTCGTCCTTGGCAAAGCTTTCGGGATCAACCTCTTTACGCAACTGCTCCAGTTGGTCCCTTACTTCATACGAGGTATTCACACCACCCGGGCTCGGCCCAGGAATCGGGGCTAAAAGTGCAGGAAGATCCAAGCTGTTAATAATTTCCATAATACACCTGTCTTTTCATATTTTTAGATATCAATTAAACAGCACAAAATACATAATTAATAATTAGCAACTTATCTTTTTTAACATAAAAAACCAAAAATCCCTCAAGCGCTTTGCAAAAATTGGGTAATTTGAGTAAAGAAGAAGCCTTAAGTAGCGGTTTTGACGGGGTTAACGTTAAACTAAAATATTCACAATGAAACTATGTTTTTCCGCGATCCCCTTGAAGACCGATCATCATACAGGGGCATCTATTCGAATCTAAGTTAAAAAGCCTTCAAATTGTTGGGGTTCCACATTCCATGGCTGCCAATATTTTTGCCTCATGGCGTTCAGGGTTGGTCAACGGGATGAATACCCGGAACCAACCTCTTTGGAACTGGATATCTCCCACTCCATTCCGAGACATTAACTACGGTTGGATTGGCCCAATAGCACGATTAAGCCTATGGCTTGTCGGCTTATCAATGCTTTGCTGGATGCTACTTTGGCTCAAGATTTCACCTAATCCAACCATCCTGCAATTTGTTGCCGGCTATGAGACCAATTTATTATTACCGGCCAATGTGGCAGGAGTCCGCTGTGCTCAAAATATGGTGGATTTAAAAAATTACTTGAAGAACCCGATCCTTCAGATCGGTAACGCCAAAACAATTTCTGCTGCAGACCTTCGCCAAAATGAAAAAGGACAAACCAACCTATCCAGCGCAATCGAGGATAAAAAAAACGAAAAGGTTCTTATATTAAATTTCTTCATGAGCGGTTCGGTGGATGCCAAGGGACCGTACCTATTGCCTAACGACGCAGATTCAGAAAATAACGATGAAAACCGACTATATGTGCGAGACATTTTTAAGATTTTAAAAAATAAAATGAACCATGATCAAATAAAAGTAATTATTTTCGACGCTGAACAAGAAGAACCCCTTTGGCGGTTTGGAATGCTGGAAAACCTATTTGCAGAATCTCTTATGCAAATGGAGGAAGAAATAAATGAAATACCAAACTTAGTTGTAGTCAATTCCTGCAGTCCGGGGGAGTTTTCTTGGCGCAACCACAATGTCGGACTATCCAATTTTGGGTTCAACCTAGTGCGGGCTTTTTCAGGAGAAGCCACTGATCAAGACAGTGATGGCCAACTGACCTTGGCGGAAATGTTCAAAACCGTGCAGAAAGAAGTATCTGATTGGACAAAAACAATCCTCAACCTGCGGCAAGAAGTATTAATTCTTCCAATCCAAGAGAAAAAAGGACAAAAATTACTAGCCAAAATTAACATCACCCAAGCGGGAAGAACATCATTCAGCCCACCGCAAATAAAACAACTTGGTGACGATCCGGAGCTTCGATCGCTATGGGAAAAACACGAATCACTAAACACAGGAAAGAAATCACCAGCGACCCTTTGTCCTGATGTTTGGGATCGATACCAGCGTTCCATTTTACGCTACGAGGAATTGCGGAGAATGGCTGAGAATGACAAAGCCAAAAACATAAAAGAAGACATACTGATACTCGAAAAAAGAATCGAAAAGGAAACATTATTGGGACTTCAGTCAACAACCACCAATCTTTGGATGGCAAACATAGCAGGGACTGACCTTAATGAAAAACCAGATGAAACTAAATCCCTAACAGACTTAATCCGCGCACCTGTTACAGAAATGGAGCCACGGCTTAAAGCAATTCTTGAAGCCAATCAAAGCGCCATTGGATCCGGCGCAGAAATACGGATGAAACTGATTCGCCAAGTCCTTCAAAGCGGAACTACCACTCCACAGCCCGACTGGGAAAAAATTAAAAGACTTATCGTGCTTTTGGAATCCCCAGACAAATTACGACCATTGGAATCGCAAGCCTTGCAAATCTTCCTTCGCGACAAACCTGACACTGAGAAATCAAATACATACCTTCAAGTTTATTTGCAAACATTAATGCTTGCTGAACGAACAGCTTGCGGTTTGGATCGATCAGGCAGTCCGGTTCAGGCAAGTGAACGCGGGGCTATGTTTTTACGCAATAAAATCCATGCACTTGATACATCAAGGCAACTCGCACAAGACAAGCTTTTCTCCACCGACGAATCTGTGAGGGCATTGGCAGCTTCTGAACTTGTTCAGATTCAAACTGAATACACCGCATGTGGCCAACAAGCCACGATTATAAGCCAGACCCTAAATAATCATGATCAAATGATTTCTAACATGCCATTTTACACAACATGGGTAACCCGCTTTGGAAGGAAATGGGCAGGCAAAGATACAGACGACAAGGAGGCTCTTTTATACGAGAAATTAGCAGGTGACATATGGAAAAGTCTGCATGCTGCAAACGCTAAAAAAATAAGCGCTGTCAATTCACTCATGGATGGGAAAGATCCATCCCAACTTATTCAAGAGGTGATTTCGGATACAAACACAGCTTTAGCCTTGTATGAAAAATTAAAAAACTACCATTTGGATTCTTGCAGAACCTTGACGAACTCCAATACTTATGGAGAGAATGAAAATATGGACAATGTGTTGCAGGTTCCATGCCTGGACACAGCTTTAAGAATGCAGATTATCCGCACAACATTTACTCCAGAAAACATAACTGGCAAGGAAATAAATATTGATCTTGAGACTAACAAGATTGAGTACGATAGATGGCAAAAGAATTTACTGAAACGCAAAGCTATTTTATCCCTCCAATTAATCGGTAAAAATCTTTTTGATGAAAATGATTTTTCACCGTACAAACCACCTGAAGAATTCGGGAAAATTAAAAGATCATTTGATGACTGCATGGCACTATTAAAGCCCAATTCAAGCAGTCATTTTCTGGATATGGTAGAAGTTGGGTCGCAGGTTGGAATGCGCCTCAGTTTTTACCAAAACGCCTGTGACACCATGCTTGATTTGGCAAATACACTTGAAGAAAACGGGGGCAAGGGAAAACTTGGGCTTGTATGCAAAGCCGACAGTCTGGATCGAATTGCGAATATTGACAGCAAAGGCATCCCTGAGGCAGGCAGCATAATTCGGCGCGCTTGGATCAATCATTTCATGGTTTACCAAGCAAAAAGGTCGTGGGAAGAACACCTTTTCAACGTAAGCACTAGTTTAGCATTTCCTTACTACCAAAAGGCAATGGACGCGATGATTGGGGATGCTTCAGCATCTAGCATAATTCCATCCGGGCTATCCGAAGTCAAAGCATTGCGGAACCTAAACGGCGAAATCAAATTGTCTCTTGCAGGTTTAAATATCTCAGGAGTTCGAACTCGGTTTAAATCCGAAAAAGAATCAGCATCGGAAAACCAGATTGAGAAAACAACAACCCTTAACTGGACCACGGAAAAAAAACAAACCATTGAGTTCGAGGTTTACCCAAATACCAGTGGCTCTGTCCCTCAGGGCGTAGTTCAACTTGAAGTCAACCAAGACCGTGAATTGATCCAAACTATTCCCAAAGAAGGGATTCGCAGAAGTTTAAAAATGAACTTAAACCAGGACAAAAAAAATTCAGCAAGTTCTGATTTGATAAAGGTTGAATATTTAGCCCCGATTGTCGAAGCCGGGCAGGACGCGACCAAAATAGTGGAACCACAAAGAAGAAAATCTCGGGTCGTGGCCACCGCCCTATTCAGGGGCCAGCGAATTGATTTGGAGGTACCTTTTGATCTATATCCAACTGCACCAATCATTCGTTCTAAACCAATTTTTCAGGGAAAAGGAACACTGGCCATCCGAGCTAACAAGGAAGCCATAGCCAAAACAGGACTGGCAAAGGGCAACATATCTATAATTGTCGACTGCTCGGGTAGCATGGGACCAAAAGGAGATAGCAAAGGTAAAATAGCATTAGTTGCCGAGGCCCTTGAAAAAGTCATTTCCAAACTGCCGCCGGGCATCAATTTTTCCGTTTGGGTTTTTGGGCAGGCTGAAGGGCCTGCTCGTACTTTAGAAAAGCCAGAAGATGCTATCAGATTGGTTGCTGGCCCTTCAATATTGGGCCAGGACACTGAGGAAGTCGCCAAAAGCATCAGTAGCCGTTTCCAAAACGGGGAATTGGTTCCATGGAATAAATCCCCAGTTATAGCAGCTATGGCTAAAGCTGCAAAAGTTTTAACCGGTCCCATTGCACAAGCAGGCCCAAGCACCATGCTTGTCCTTACCGATGGCAAAGACAACCGCGCCTTGGAAGACAAGGGGCTTAATCCCCAAAAACTTTCCATACCCGCCTTGCTGGGCAAAACCTTCGCCGGAACAAATATAAAAATTAATGTCATCGCCTTCCAGGCGGGCGAGGAGGAAAACCAAGCAAAAGAAGATTTTGAAGGGTTGCCTAAAATGGAACCCCCAGGAAGTTTTATTTCGGCAAATGACCTCGATACCCTCATCAATCAAATGGAACGGGCTCTGCGCCGGGAATTCCTATTTCAAATTGAAGACAACCAAAACTTCTTTTTGACAGGAATGCCAGCAGATGGTTTTGCCGCATCGCAAGTTGGGTTTTCGGACAAATGGATTCTTCCGGGAATTGAGCCTGGTGAATATCTCATCCGCTCTGGGCGCATGCGTCCCCCATTGGGCATCGCAAGATTGCAAGCAGGAGATGCCCTGCTTTTAAAGCTGGATGAAAATGGCAAGCCTGCCAGGTCTGGAATTCTGGAGGACAATCCAAACAGGCCCCAAGCCCAACATGGGGACTGGAAAAGCGGCCTGATCTACAACCGAAGAGACAAGTCATCTATCAAACGGCTTGCTGTACTTGAAAAGACATGGAATCCGACAGAAGTTGACCTTTTGCAAGTAAGGCCAGGTATTTCTTGGTGGGAATGCGAACCGTTGGAATCCGGGATTTATTCTAACAGAATAACGGACGAGCCGGGCTTTGCTTCTCCGGCATGGTCAATTGATTCACCATGGTGGCCAACCAAAGGAGATGGCAGCCCTTCTGCTGCATCCCTAAGTGTTTGGTGGCTTCCTTCAACTGGGCCAATCCCCTTCCTGATTTTAAGGCAAGGCGAAAAATCTAAAGCTGATTTTACTGTTGCCACAGAATTGACTGGAAAGTCAATGATTTTTGATGAGGAAATCTGGCTTTTGGAATCAGTGACCCTTGAAAGCAGATCTGTTCATCTTGGCAGTGATCGTTACGAAATAAAACCAACCTTAGTAATACGAAGCCGAACTACCCCACCACCACCGGGGAAATCACCCAAAAGTTATCCCATTGCCAGTCTGGAAGGAATTCAAGGCATTGGAAGAGAAGACATTATTCATCCTCAAGCAGGGAAAATTGCCAGTGTTTTCTGGCCAATTGATTCAACCACTGTGAATAATATCTCATCCATACAGTTTTCTTCCTTGGCTCGCCTGAAGAAGGAAGCAGAAGAATCGGGCAGGTTCATCCGTTTAAAAAGCACTGGGGAACCTGATGGAAATGACCAGGCCCCGCAAAAATCAATTGAATCACCTGTTGCCCCGATAAATCCGCAGGACAAAGGTAAAACAACCCCATGAGCCAGGAACAGGATCAAACTAACCTGCCCAACGGCAACCTACCACCAGTGAAACCAGTTGAGGAATCAGAACCTGTTGAAGGCTTATGGCTGAATTTTCATGAAAATAAAACCAAACTTATCAGCAAAAAAAGCATAGCTTTAATTTTAGCAATAGTCTCGGCGTTATCCTGTTTTGGCATTTTAACGGGAATCGTTTCTTGGTTTGGAAACCAAAAAACCCCAATTCTCTTCACAATATTCGTATCTGATCAGGAAGATGAAGGTATTGCCCCCGTTCCGTTTGGTCAGGAAGACCTGCAAATTCTAACTTCTGGGAATGTTTTTGACCGAATAAATACAAATCAATCTGCCTCAAATAATCACGAACAGAACATCAACATCCTTCAAAAAATAGAAGAAGTTCCATCATCTGAAAATATTGTTTTATACATATGCGCCCGTCCTGTGATAGATGACAAGGGCAAAGTTGCAATTCTTTCGTCAGATTCAAGACTTGAACAATCTGTAAATGGAGGAATAATTACAAATACTATTCAGCTTAATGACATTTTCATTCGTTTAGCAAATTGCAAAGCCAGTCAAAAACTTTTAATTCTTGATATTTTTAATCCAATTTTAAGTATTCCTGCCGGTATTACCAACAAAGATGTCCCACAACGGGTGGAAGATGAGTTTTCAGAAGGAAATTATGGGGTTTCAATCCGAGAAAAAAATCGTACTGCATTTAAAATGCTCATGAGCTGTTCACCAGGGCAATCCAGCATGACAAGCCCACCTCTTGGCCATAGCGTTTTTTGCTATTTTTTCTCACTTGCATTGAATGGAAAACTCCCAAGCTACAAAAAATCAAATATCAATCGACTGGGAAAGGTTTACTTATCTGATCTTAATAATGTTATGTTTCCTCATGTGGACCGCTGGGTTGAGGAAAACGGTCTTGAACGACAGATACCGCAAATATTAGGTGAAAGCTTTCCAAATCAAAAAGATATGCTCTTGGCGATTCCAAAAGTTCGATTCGTTCCAAGTCAGGCTATTGCAAGTACGGTAGCAACCACCTTTGAGGACAGTTTGAAAATTCTACCTAACTTGAAAAAAAGATGGATTGGAAACGACAAAGACAATGCTACAGATGATGAAACCAAAACAACTCAAAAACCAAATCCCGATGGAGTAAAAATTAACGAAAATTTGGTAAAAAATGACAAGGATAAAGAATCACCTTTACCAAAAAGTGACAAAGGCAAGGAAAAAGACCAAAGTAAATCGACAGACCTTGTCAAAGACAAGACTAGTGCAGGCTCAACTGTGCCTAACAATTCAAAAGATAATGGTGACAACCCTTCTAAACAATTATCAAAATCCGTTCCTACAATCATCACAGAAGCTTGGGAACTTCATGACAGGTGGGTATCAGAAGGCAAGCAAATTGAGTATCCGAGGATTCTAAATCGTACCGCTTCAATTGCTCGCAACGCACTTCTTTGTTATTTACTTGGTCTTGAACCTGAACGCTATTCCGATCGCATAACCTTTGCTTTGGAACAGATCAAACAACAAATGCAAAAGGCTGTTCAGACTACCACGGTTCCCAGCGTCTATTTTAATCTTGGAATGCTGTTGGAGGCTGGATTAATCCGGGATAATCCTGCTGCTATTGCGAGTATTTCCACATTGGTCCAAACTCAAAAATCTTTTCCGACAAATGAACAAGAATGGAACCAATTAGTTCCGAAGCTTGTCCAGGAATTTACCAAGTCGCACCCTAATCTTTCCGGCAATGATATTGAAAATATTTTTGTCAACAGCACCATCGTGATTCCTAATTTGTCGGTAAACAAGTTCTTATTGTTGGCCAAGATGCTTCGATTTGCAATTGATGACAAGAGCCTAAAGACCTCTGAGGCAAGACTGCTTGATCGCCTTGCCTTACTATGCATTTCCCCTAAATTTGATCCCAAAATTGCAAGGGAATGCATAAAAGTCAATCTTTTATGCTCAAAAGTATCATCAAAATGGCGTGTATATTCTCGCATGCCTCTAATCATGGATAAAATGACCGAACAGTGCATGGCAGGAACTTGGTTGACCGAAAACTGCATGGCCAGTCATGGTGTTGCGGCATTGGATCTTTTTGCAGATGCAGAAAGATACGCAACTTTTCTAGAAGGGATCAACACTGTATTGCTAGATGCCTACCAGATCTTATGGCTTACCTTGCAGGATATTGCCTCCTATCAGATATCCCCAATTGAATTTCCGGCCGGTTGGTATAATTGCAGTAAAAGTGCAATCGTGGTTTTTGATAGGCTTTCAGACCTAGATTCTATCAAAAATGAGAAAACACTCAGTAAAGCAAATGCAATTGTTTCACTTTTGAGAATTGCAGTTGATGATTTGGTTAAAGCTTATGAAGGGGTTCACATACTTGTTAACTCTTCAAGCATTGCCGATTTTGAAAAATTATCAACGAATGACCTAACATCACCGGCCGTTCTTCAAGACCTCAATGCAAACTTGAGACTAGGACGAATCAGCCTTCAGGATCGATTAAGGTTGATAACTGTATATTTCCGAGTTGCCGACAAAACTGCCCAGCTCACCTTGAAGAAAGAAGCCAACGAAATGTTGGCCGGGTTCCCCCCACCTAACCCAACCCCTTATGACAAACCATCCCAAGGTGGCTTGAATCAAAGAGATATCCCATTTCTCCAGAGAATTCTTTTAGGAATTATATCATTAAAATTTATGAATCCCGACTTAATCCGCTCTTTTTCAATCGACCCTGAGCTCGAAGTTGAAAACATTCTTTATGAGGCAAAATCTGGCAAGAGATTATCCTTAACTTCAGATGTCAATAATTCAACTCAGAGCTCACTCCTGCAAAAAAAAGATATCTCAGGCAGGGACAGTACAGCCCCGGGTAACGCCTTCCATTTCCCCAACCTTGGAAGCCGATCCCTTCGGGATCAATTGAACAACATTATAGATAAAAAAGCTTTATGGGCATCGTGTAATAAATTTTTCCGTGATTCCTTTATGTACGACATACCTGTAGCCCTCCTAAAAGATAAACGGATGTCATTTCGAATAAATATGGCATATCCTGGTTGGATTTCTAATCTAGCTCTTGACGACCCTGAAAAGAACCCGTTGCTTATCAAGGATAACGAAGACCGTCTAAACCATCTTGGCTGGGTAGTTTCAAAACTTCGGCATAGTAGTCGCCTAGGGATAGACCGTGAATTTAATGCTGATATTGTTGGCGTTTATGGAGCCAAATTTGATTTACTGCCCAACTATGGACTTTCTGTGGATTCTCCAAAACCAACAGCTCCCCCTGTCACCTCAAAGCCTGCAATAATCACTATTCCCTGGTCTAATGAGGGCATCTCTGAAACAGATCTTGCAAAACTTGAAGTCAGGCTAATTCCTGGTGAAACTTTTCCTTTTAGTGGTCAAGTTCTTTCGCAAAAAAAGACATCTACTGGTGGCACTTTGGATGTTGCAATTGAAAGGCTTCCGGAAACCGACTCAATTGTCACCAAGATGCCCATTGTTTTTGTTCTGGAATTTAGAATTAATCAAAAAGCTTGGTTCAGTCGAATCACAATCGAAGCGGAAGACGATAGCAGCAAACCTAATATTTTTGTTTACGACAAAACAGAAGGCGGAATAGCACTTGGAAGCGAGCTTAACCTGCGCGGTTCGGGTTCAATTCAATCGATCTTTCCAAAAACCAAACAAGAAAGTGGTAAACCTACTTCCTATACTCTCAGCGTTCAACAACTTGGCGTTGGTGTTCTTCTTGGCCCTGTTCCCTTGAGTACCACTTCAGGCATTGCCACACCAATCGCTATTTCGTCTAAAACGGTTCTGGATAATTCTAAAGATAATTCGCAATCTTCCCCCCCAGCGGTGAAAAGTCTAGATGCAGTTCAGGGCGGTTACCCAATCCAACTTCCCGGCCAGATTCAAATTGAAATTCGCGATCCGGCATTAAGTGAAAAACCCGTGGCCACACGAACCCTGCGAATTAACCGTATCGATCCTGCTGACCTAGTTGAGCTAGTCTCTGTTGAAACTAATACTGATTCATCTTCTGGTGCGGGGCCTTCCCGCAAAAGTCGCTTGCGCGTCAGCCTTCGCGCCAAACGAGCACTTAAGGACTCACCACCATGCCGAGTCCAAATCATTCTCGATGGTGACCTTCCAGGGTCTCCAATTACCTCCGCTTCTGGCAACATTTCCGGAATTGTGCCTCCTGATGGCAAATCAATTTTGGTTCTCGAGGCATTCGGTGTTTCTGTGGCAGGCAACTCATCCGAAATGAGCCAGTTCACTTTATCTGTTGATGGCTTACCTATGACCTATCGTTTTAACGCCGATTTTCAACCGGGTGGACCGCTACAAAGCGCTGAACTGCTTCGCTTGCCGGCGCTTGGACTCAGGGCCAAGTCTGCTATTCCCTCAAAACCTTCAAATCCTGCCGAATCAACCATCAGCCAAGACCCCGTTTTGTCCCTGGAAGCCTGGGCAAGTCAAGCTCCTTCTGGGTCCACTATGCGCCTTACATTGTTGGGAGGCGATCAATTCAACAATCCCGAAAAAATTGAACTTCTTCCCAGCCCAATGAAAACCGTTGCCATTCTCCAACCTGGGGAAAAGGGAGCTTGGGACTTTTCCTGTGATGAAGGCCCATGGAAACGCGAATGGCAAACGACCGGGCTTCGAGGGCGCAAAAAAATTCGGCTCGAACTTTTAGATGCTCAAGGCGCCCTGATTACCGCAAGGCAATCCGATATTATTATCGACCCCACCCCACCTCGATTCGGGCAATTCTTCGGTCTACCTGAAATCGTGGGCCCCGGGTCCACTAACCGGTTTGCCTTCTTGGTAACTGACCCTGAATCAGGCATCACATCTGTTAGCGGTTACATTGGATCGCCCACACCTCCGGCACCCAGTGGAACCATGCCGCCTTCGCTCGCCCCACCTGCAGTTCAAGTAATTCCTTCGGGCAACACCTCCGAAGCAGTGGTCATTATCCCTGTGGACGCGAAAGGGTCAGTGACCATCAACCTCAAAGCAGTTAATGGTGCCGGGCTCGAGACTGCATGGGTAAAGACCATTGCTGTCAATGAAAAATTGGCTCCGCCAGCTCCTGCAGTACAGGGGACCGTGACTGAAGCAGGAAGGCCCCAAAAGGGGCTCACTGTTATCCTTAAGGATGACAAGGGTAAAGAGCTGGAAAAAGCTGTAACAGATGAAAACGGAACATATTTGCTTGCCAACTTGAAACCAGGCAAGGGCACAGTAGAAGTGACGAAGCGATCATCAGGCCGGTCCGCCAAAAAACCGGTTATTTTGCAACCAGGCCCCCCGATTCAAGTTGATTTGGCAATGTTGGAATAAAACTATGTTGAAACTAAATTGCTTTTAGAAATCTCAAGAAAATTTTCCTAACGAGCACCTTTGGACCCCAAGGCGCCAACTGGTTGATTTTCATCAAAATTTGAATTTTGGCCCTTCAATCCCATTTCTTTACCTTCTTGGCCTCCGATCGATCCCGGCGAGGTAGAACCATAAATTGCATGACGAAAAATCCCAACCACGCTTCGCTCGCCTTTGCCAATGGCTTGGTGCGCCGGTCGGTTGGCCGCCTCCAATGGTGCCCTATTTTTTTTGATTGCCAACATCGCCCTGGACAGAATCGCCTCGGATGATTCTGAATTATTTCCCCAGCCTTTAGGCGGCTGGCTTCCACTTGTTTTTACTTCAGACTTCTGTTCGTTTTCTGTGCTACCACCAGCTTTTACAGCCATCCCCTTTTGGGCACCTGCTTCAGTTTGAACAATACCCTCACCACCCTGCTTTAGGGTTTCCAATGCCGCAGTGATCACCCCGCTCTTATCCTCAATATTTGAGGCTTTTTCCCGCGTCGCGGCTTTTTCAGGGGCCTTTTCAGGTACTGATTTCGGGGCCGGCAACCCACCAGGCAATTCGGGGCGCTGAGGTTCTTCCCGCTCCACATAACATTCCAAGGCATGCTGTAATGCCACCAAAGCCATCTCCCGAACACGGGGTGAATTCTCCGGCGGATTACCGTCTTTTGAACTAGCATTTACCGTTATAGTCAAAGCGTCAATTATCTTTTTGGTTCCACAGCATCCCACCGATAAAACCTTGGCCGCCTCAAGGCGAACACACTCAACTTTGTCTGTTCTCAAAGAATTTATCAGTGCCAATTCTGCTTCGGGGTACCAATTGCAATCTACTCGGGCAAGGCAACGAACAGCTTTGCGCCTCTCCTCCATTTCCAACTGATCCTTGGTAATGCGAGCGCACGCTCCAGCGGCACTATCTGCCGGGGCTTTCAGGGCCTCTTGGGAGACAGGTGGGCAGCAAGGCTTAATGCAACCTCCAGACATCATGGTCAAGGGCATGGTCATGCTGCTAAACATTTGCCCGATACAGCATTTGCAAAATTTTTCTTTACAGGCAGCACATGCCGCCTTAAGTGCTTTGATCTGGCTACCGCTTGGCAATATGAATCCGGCAAGGTTCTGCGGAGAAGTCGGAACTGCCGCTGTTGTTGCTGTGGTGGTGGCATCTTGGGCTCCAACCGTCTCAACGCATGCAACTACCAAAGCGAAAGCCAGAAACCCGAATTTCCTTAGGTTCATCGCATCATCCCCCAATTTAATTCATTTCCGAAACTTTCATCGTCGTTAAATTGGGCAAAGGTTTAGGATTTTTCCATCGACAGCGTCTAGGCATTCACAAAAAACCGGTTTGTAAAATTTTCACTCCCAGCTAGCCAATTAATCCTAACAATGCACATTATCGCCAAAGTCTACCTAACCTCACAGTCGATGAATTAGTCAGACAAACCAATTAAGGCGTATCCCATGACAACGATATTACTAAAATTGGCCACCAGAATGCTTAAGCCTTGCCAGCTTTGCGCCTTAATTCTTTTGTTGGGTGGTTCTTATCCATGCTTGGCACAAGATGAGCCTGCTGGCCTTGGCGACTTCCTTCTACCAAATCAGATCGTGCAAGATTTACCCCGTATTGGCTCTGTTGCCCCCAGCTCTCCTTTGGATGGCAACATTCTCCAAACCAGTGGCTGCGCTAGTTGTGGCACCAGTCCTATGGGTAGCGGTTTGGGCAGAATGACCGGGGGAGGAATTGCCCCGAATATGTACGACCCTGTTGGCTGTTGCGCTGGGAGCGAATGCGGCCAGGGAAGATCAACTTGCTATGGTTGCGAACATGATGGAGTTTTGGCACGCATGCTCTGCGGAATCTATGAGTGTTTGGCTTGCCCAGATCCCTGCTACGAACCAGGCTGGCGACCAATCATGGATGTCGGCTTCTTCACTGAGTGCGCCAGACCGGTTAGCCAGCAACGCATTCGGATGACAAGCAGCCAACACATGACCAATTACACTCGCAACAGCTACAAAATTGCCGGCTACCCTCTTGGCCCGATAGTCCCCACGAACAGGCAAGGCTATTATCTAGTCGATCCCTCGGTAAGTATCAACGAAGCCTCTATTTACACCGAAGCCGCAGCAGGCAATATTGGCGTGCTTTTTGACATACCCATTGCCCTGACAAATTTTGAACATGGACTCGCAAATGGTGGCGGTGGTTCAGGTATTGGAAACATGATGGTGGGCCTCAAATCGACTATATTTGATAGTGAATTACTCCAGGTTGGCTGGATGACCAAGACTTTTCTCCCAACAGGCAATATGACCATGGGGCTTGGAAATGGACTGACCTCTATGGAGATCGGTGCGTTGGTTGGCTTAAAAATTGCCGAGTCAACTTATCTGCAAGCAAATTTTACAGAATGGCTGCCTTTTGGCGGTGTCCCTGGCTATGCGGGTGCCATGTTTATCAATCGTCTAAGTTTGAATCATAAAATTTGGCAAGCTAATCCTAAAGTGCCGGTATTTTTAAATGTTGAGTATTCTGGATATTTTTTCCAAGCTGGTGGATACGCCCCTTACGAAAATATTATCGATAATCCATCTGCAGCGTTGCCAACCACTTCCCCGGGTTACAGTTACCACCAACTTGGACCAGGAGCACGCATTTACATGACCGAAAAAATCGACACCGGTTTTGCTGCTCAATTTTCCCTTAACCCAAGTCAGGGTAGCTGGGGAGACCAGCAATACCGTCTAGATTTCAGATTTCGCTATTGATCCGCCATTAGTTACCGCATGAAGAACTTTAGCTGACAACAAATCCCGCCTCCTCAAAAACTAAAATAGGCCACAGGGGCATGGATGCTATCCCCGCCAAATTGAAGCCCTAATCCCTGCCACTCATTTTACAAAAAACAAATTAGGCAAAATAAGCCATTAAAAAAGCTGGTAATTCATAAAAATAAGAAAATTTTATATTAACAATTGATTTAAACCTAAGAAAGCATGTCACAACTGATTATTGGCATGTTTTATTCAATAAATTAGGTGGAATCAATGCACCGTTTATCATGGCAACCACCGCTTGCCATGTTGGCATTTTTGGTTTCCATTAGCTTCCAAGCTGTGAATGTATATGCCCAACAACCTGACCCATCCGACCTTCTACAGGAATCTCTTCCGCCAAAGTATGTAACATTGGGTGAATGCCTTGAAGTTGCACTTACCTTCCAACCACGCATTTTGGCTGAACTAAACAGCCAGCTATCCACAGAAATACAAGCCAATTACCTGAACAAATTGCGACTTGTTTCCCATTTCAGTAAACCTCTCAATGCCAGGATCGGCCAATCCGAAATCGGAATTAATCGAGCCCGAGCAGCTATTGATCAGCAAATTGAAGACACATATTACATGATAAGACGGGCATATTTTACCTATATTTTCGCCAAAAGGCTTGAATCGTTTGCATCTCCCATGGAGAACTTAGTGGCAAGGACAGAAAAGGCCCTTGCGATTAAGAAACTTATTGAAAAACCTACAGGCAAATGGACATCCGATCATGAAAAACAGTTGTTGATTTTGCGAGCTGAGCACACTCTTATTAAGGAAAAATTGAATAATGCCAAGGCGGGTATTCGTGAATCGATTGCCCTCCTAATGGAAGAAATGGGTGGCGGAATAAAACTTGGTTATCAACCAATCCCCAACACAACAAAATTCCCTACACTTTCGCCCAATTTATCCTTGGAAAAACTTCTTGATATGGTGGAAAAATATTCAGGCGATTTGCACCAGGTACGGGCAGGGAGGGCGGCTATGGAATTGGAGGTATGTGCCCAAAACCAATTCACCTTTTTCCGCAATTCGGTTAGTACCTTCGCCTCATTCGTTGACACAAAAACAATCCCATTACCCGCTGCCGAAAGAAGTGAATCTATCGTGCGTCCTACTGTCCCGGGTATTGAGACGCCGCACAACCTTGCAGGCCCAAGGCATGTCCGCATTGCCCGCGCCAGTGCTTTGGCCGAGAGGGCGCGGCATGTTGAGGATTCGGTTAGAAATCTACTTCGCTTGCAGATGAGACGCACTTACGAAGAGTATGTTGATATTCAAGAAAATATATCCATCCTCGAAGATAATGCGCTAGATTCTCGTAATTATCTCAATGGACTTTCTGATAAAATTTTTACTGAAAAGGATGTCCCGCTGATTACTTCATCTGCCCAATTAGTCCAAAGCTGGGAAAGGGCACAATTCCTCAGATGCATACTGCTCGCAGACATGGTCCGCCAAACATGCGGCAATTTTGAGCTGGACTTTAACCCACCGCTTGACGCCCCTCCTAAATAGCCAACCTTATCGCTTATTTATGTACTGTCTCTAACATGATCTGACACTGAGTAATTACCTATAAAAGAATCTCAATGAACTACATAAAATAAGGCAAACCAAGTGCCTCGACAATAACCCCTAACTTGAAAAATATCCGTCAAATTCCATCGTTAGAATACTCTTAAGTGGAACGAACACAGTCAATGCACATGAGACGAATTCCATCCCCAGGTCCAAAAAGGCTAAGAGTGTTTGCCAAAATCGCAATTAAATCTTCTATTACAACAATTATAAATTTTTGACAAATTCAAAAAAAACAAAGCAAAGCAAATGATTATTTTAATGGATAGCGAAAAGCTGCCGCTGTGTCCCATTCTTCCTCACCTCTGGCAATCGCCTCATCTTGAAGCGCGGCAACCTGCGTTGTCACTCGCAAAGCATGCCCTGCCTGGGTGGCAGTTTCCAGCATAAGTCGCACATCCTTACGGGCCATTGGAATGGTGAAATCTGCAGGCACATAAACGCCTGAGGCAATCCGATTAGCTAATTGAGGCAAAAATTCACCAGGGTTAAAATGTTCAAATGAAACTAATGTATCCTTACTGGGAATTCCAGAGGCATGGGCCAGACGGAATATGTCCGCAGCAATCCCGTACATTCCTAAAAAGGTAAGGTTACCAATTAATTTATGGGCGGCCGCCAGATCAGGCCTGTCCCCCAAACGAATAACCTTGCCGGTCATTTGTGCCAAATCCGGCAAAACCTTTTCCACCAAGTCGGGCTTGCCTGAAATCAACATGTATCCTTCGCCAGATGCGGCATTTTGGGGAGACATCATCACAGGGGCATGCAAATAAACCCGCTCTCGCCCAAACCAACGCTCCGCCCGTTCTCCGGTTGCCACAGGAGAAGTTGTTGAGTGGTCAATTATCCAGGTGGTAGACGGAATCAGAATAGCCAATGGCTCCAATGTGGCATCTACAACCGGATCGTCAGACAAAATCAAATGAATTCTATCCACACCCTCTATTGCTTCGGCTGCAGTCTTGAAGGCCGCAGCCCCAAATGCCTCCAAATCCCTTGCTTTTTTTTCTGTCCGGTTCCAGACTTGGACTCTATGCCCGTTTGCCAAAAGGCGCTTAACAAACCCTGCTCCCATCAACCCAGTTCCCAAAAATGCGATTCTCATCAACAAT
>Ga0315905_10002981_pt1 | contig 17636 bp, 16 predicted proteins | sample LakEriMetagenome_5_FD_203522 | JGI IMG/M metagenome (GOLD analysis project Ga0315905, IMG submission 203522) | Freshwater fungal communities from buoy surface, Lake Erie, Ohio, United States - Buoy 4 MA121 | ecosystem: Environmental > Aquatic > Freshwater > Lake | place: USA: Lake Erie, Ohio... | reverse complement strand
TCGCCCGCTCTATTGTTTCAAGAGCCCGGTCCAGGGAACCGTTATGGTTTGCCGACAGTTCGGCCACGATATAGGGTGGCTCGCCGTCTCCAATCGCCCTGCCGTCTATCTGGATTTTCATTTTTTTCCTTTCGCTTTCGGAGTGTGCGTGCGTGGACACATGCGGATTTGCGCGAGAATTTCGCCTTTCTGCAGCTCAGCCTGGCAAAACTCGATGCGAACGTTTCCATAATCTATAAACGCCAATGGATAGCCAGGCGCGTCCAACATCCTGATGTGGTCATAGATACTCTTCAAATCGTCTGTCATTGGCAATTTACTCTGCTCGGGTCGTCGGCGCAGGAACACGGTCGCCTTACCTTCCTGAGGCTGCGGCTGCGGTCGGGTCTCGACTATCAAGCGAATTAGGTCAAAACTCAGCCGACCGGCTGCGATGTAGATGTCCTCGGCGCGCCCTTGCAGCGGTAGGGGACGTTTGGCGTACACGGGCCCCGCATCCATTGCCTCAACCATGCGCAGGGCGGACAGCATCGTCTCATCATGGCCGGCGGCGATCAAATTTTGTAGCGGACTACCGCCACGGCCGTAAGGAACGTCAGTCATGTGGAAGCAAACGCATTCGAAGCGGGACCAGATTTCCTGCGCCACCTTCCAGTTCCAGTGCAGAAAGAACACGTATCTTGGCTGAAGGCGGGATACAGCTTCGGTCAGGGCCTCTGGCGTAGCCGCCCACTCCCAGGAACCAGCATAGAGTTGTAAATTTGCGAAACCCTCTCGATTCCAATCACGCGAACTGGCGACGATGTAGTTCATCTGCAATCCCTCAGGCATGGTTCCACTCACGGGCCAGCAGGCCAAAGCGCACTACATCAACATAGGTGATGCCTTCGAAGTGATGTTCAATAAAGACCCCCTCCCTGCGGAAGCCCAGACGCTCGTGGAACCGCAGGCTACGTTCGTTGCCAGCCAACACTTCGGCGTTCAGCTTGTGCAACGCCAGCGTTTCAAACGCCAACTTAAGGCCATCGGCACCCAACAGCAGTCCGGAGCCGCGCGGCGCGGCAGGGTCCAAGTAGAAGCCCCAGAAAGCGCTACGGCCCGGCACGCACTTAGTGAAGTAAACCACACCATCCGGTGAACCGGCGGCATTCTCATGCATGAACCAACGGGCCATCAGATCATCCTGAATGCGACCGAACCAAGCACGATGCTCTTTCTCGTCGATCTCGCGGGCGTTGCACATGCCTTTGCGAACGAATGGGTCGTTGCGCCAAGCAAGCATGGGCATTAAGTCTTTTTCAGTGAGCGGACGTAACGGCATTTTCGTTCAGCCTAAAAAGCGTTTCCGCGACCCGCTTCGCTCCGTCGGTGGACACCAGGGCCATCATGCGCGCACTTGTCGCCGCCAACGCGACGGGGTTGGTCAGCGCGACGGTAACGGCGCGACGGATGGTGGAAACGTCGACCACGTCCATTGCTCCAAGGTAGTCGATGTAGCCGGCTGCCGCCAGAGTCCTATTCATGACCAACTGGTTATCAGCAATGCCTATGACGATAGCCGGCAGACCCAGTGCCATCCGCTCCCAGGTGGTAGAACCACCAGCGCCTATCATCAGGTCGACGTCGCGCATGATCCCCGCAAGGCTCGGCAGTGCGCTGCGCGATGTCGTCAACGGCCGTTGCGCTACGCGCCGCGCAACTCCCTCCGGGTCAGGATGGTTGACGCCGACGATGACGTCGACCGTCAGCGATGCAAAGGCTTCGTAAGACAGAGCGTCGAGAACCTTGGCAGTCTGGTTATCGGGGTCGCTGCCCCCCATAAATACGGCGATGCGGCGGATACGCCCGTCTCGCGGGGCGGTGCAAGCCCGGGCCGCGGCATATTCGGGCCTCAGCAATGCATAGGCGGGACCAAGCAGCAACTCGCAAACCGGCGGCACAAGAGCTTTGTAACGATATGCCCCAGCTTCGGCGAACCAGTTTTGGTCGAGCAGCACGTCGCAGTCATGCTGTCGGTCGGCCAGGTCGTCTATCGCCATCACGTGTCCGCAATCGCCTCGCAGCCTAGCCTCCCAGCGGGAGTCGATACCGTAGTGGTCAACGACAAGCCAATCGGTCGGTTGCTTCGCCAAGCGCGCGGTGGTTTCGGCCGCGTCGTCGGTCCAGTCCGCACCCAACCAGTCATTGCGCACTTCCATCAAATCGAGTGCCTCGACCTCATGCCCGTGCGCTTCAATAAGGGCATGGAGATGCCCCGGATGGGTGCGCGACACGAAACGGCACGATGCCCCGCCTTCGCTCAACCGATCGGCAAGCGTGAGGCAACGCATCACGTGGCCAGTCCCCAGTCTCAGCGATGCGTCGGCGCGGAAGACGATATGCATAGCCTTAGTCTCAGACCTTCTTGCGGAAAACGGGCTTCGCCGGAGGTCCGATAAGCAGCCCATCAGTGGTGCCTGCATCAATAGCCTTGCGGTAAACAGTACAGGCGAGGTCAAACGCCATGACCTGCTGATTGAGTTCCGCCTGCTGGTGAGACCATGTGGTGTAAAAAAGGCCCTGAAACAGGACCCCTTGCGCGATCATTTCCTGCAGCATCAACGTGCGAAAAGCGTCGTCCATTTGGCCAACATGATTGCGGCACGCCAGAGTGAACAGGCAAGGATAACCAAGCAATTGAAGGCTGCCTTCCAGTCGGTGGCGGCGAATCGTCTCTTCGATTTGTTGCTTGAGTGCGGCGCCGCGGGCCCAGTTGCTTTCCACCATGGCGTGAACATTGAACTCACGGATAGTCGCAATCATTGCGGCTAATCCGGTGGTTTCAGCCCCATGCGTAGTCGAGATCAGGAACAACTTGTCGGCGCCCTGATTTCGAATGCCGCCAAGCTCCATAATTTCGGCTCGCCCAGTAAGGGCACAGGCCGAGAAGCCGTTAGCGATGCCCTTGCCCCAAGTCGCCATGTCTGGTTTTACACCGTAATAGTTGTGTGCGCCTTTCAAACTCCACTTAAACCCCGAAATCATCTCGTCGAGGATCAGGAGAACACCCCTTTCCTTGCAAAGACCAGCCACTTTGTGCAAAAAATCGTCCTTGGGTGGGTCGAACTTGACAGGCTCCATGATCAGACAGGCGATGTCGTGGTCGTTGTCAACTAGCAGCGCCTCGACGGATTCATAGTTGTTGTAGCTGAAATTAACAGTCATGTCCCGAGCTTGATCGGGAATACCGCGGTCGCACTGCGTGGTCACGATGAACCAGTCGTCAAAGCTAAAGAAGTTGTGCTCGCGCGCGACGGCTACGCGGTTGCGGCCGGTGAATGCGCGGGCCAGCTTGACGGCGGCTGTTGTAACTGTGGATCCATTTTTGGCGAATTTAACCATGTCACCGGACTGAACGGTTTCGAGAAAAAGCTTGGCCGCTTCCAATTCAATGGTGGCGGGACGCTGAAAGTTTGTTCCTTTGTAAGCGGCCTCACTCACCGCCCGCGCGATAGGCTCGTAGCCATGGCCGATGCAGACCGAAGTGAGCCCCATGCTGCAGTCGATAAATTCGTTGCCATCCACATCCCATACGTGGGCGCCCTTGCCGTGCGTGATACCGGCCGGCGCATTAAGGGGGAATTGATCGTCCCCCTTGGAGTAAGTGTGTCCACCGCCTGGAATGACATCGTTGATAGCTTTAGAGAAGTCCCTGGATTTATGGAAGTTGCTGATCTGTTTCATGGTGGCTCTGGTTGTCCTTTCTCTGATTTTGAATTCAAAGATACATGGTGGCGTACCCTGCTTCCGTAAAAGGCGCGGTAAGCTTGATTAACTCCGGGTGTCGATCGAGGAATATGACGATGTCGCGCACAGGCACGCGCGGCGCGACGTGCTGGAAAGCGCGGTAGACTATCCGGCACACTACCAGATCTTCTGGATTATCGACTGTCAGTCGCAGATCGTTGCGCACAAGAGCAGCGGGCGGGCGTGGCTTGAAAATCCTGAATCGCGCGGCGTTTTCGCGTATGAACAAGGTGCACAGTTCTGAACGATGTTTTCGCTCACCTTCGCGGTGGGAAGTCGCGAGAGCGGCCAGCGATATGATCTCGAAACCACAACCGTCGATGATATCGTCCATGAAGGTGGCATCAACGCTTTGTTCGCAATGCTGGCGCCATAGAGACTCAACCTCCTCAAAATAAAGAAAAGGCGATTCGCTGGTAACACGGAAGACGTCGGTTGCTTTAGCCATCCGGCCGCACGCCACCAGGCGGGACAAAACATCGATTTGGTCGCCGATCACATAACGCAAGCTCTTCTCCTCAGCCAGCCTAACAAAAACTTCGTTTTCTACGCCTTCCGCGATGCCGAGGACAATTTCGTCGATGCAGTCTAGTGTCCGCAGACAGTCGATGATGTTGTCAATTATGCGCACGCCAACCCCGACATCGAGGTTCTGCAGAGGCTTGCCGTAGAGGCGAGATCCTTGGTTGCGGCAAGCGATTGCGGCAGCGAGTCGTCTCTTCATGCTTCAGCCCTGGAGGTTGTCGACCGTGATAGGGGCATTCTTCACTACATCACGCTTGAGTGTCTTGCCATATGCCGCGTTCAAATCGGTGACCGGGTCAGTCGCCGATGTGCGTTTCAGGATCACGTCTTGAGGTGCAATGAAATCGCCGATTTTTAGGTCACTGGCAGCGACGACATGTCTGCGGATCATGGTGCGATAGCCCTTTTCGAACTCGGTCATCCCAAAGTCCTCGGTATCGCTAGCGTTCCCGAGAGCCGCTATGCAGCCCCGCATGGTCTGCGAAAACTCAAGGAACTCGTCTGGGTTCAGGGCCGACTCGTGGTCTTCGATCTTCATGATTCGACCGAGGGTCAGGTGCTTTTCGAGCACCTTCGCCCCTGCCCCCAACGCCATAGCCGCGAGCGCATAACGCAGTGTGCTGTCTGGCAAGGCATGGTCGGCAAAACCTATTGTCACGTTTGGATGAGTCTTGTAGCGTTCTACAGCAAGACGTACACGCTCGATCTGGTTACCTTCAACAGGAGTAGGGTAGCCCTGATACCCTAATAAGATAACTACCTCTTTACCCAGCAAAATATCCACGGCCTGTTGAATCTCACCAGCATTGGCTCCCCCCGCGCCGATTAGCACCTTACTAACGGGACTAGCTGCGAGCTGGTGCAAAAGGGAGATGTTGGCGATGTCGGTGCCATGCAGTTTGATCTCCGTCACGCCGATTTGGTTGGCCAATTCCAGGCTGCGACTACCGAAGATGTCAAGCTGTAGCCGGATACCGAGTTCGCTCGCATAGTCGACAAGCCCTTGCCATACTTTGTCCGACATTTCCAGTGTTTGGAACAGCGAGTAATACTTGTAGTCAGGCGTCGCCAATTCGTCCGCAAAGACCAGCTGATACTTGGCGGCATCGGCGCCGGCTGTGGCGGCGGCCCGCATCATGAGCCGCGCCTGTTCAGGGTGGCCTTCGAAGCCTTGGGCCAGTTCAGCGATGATTTCAATGGACATAAGTACCCTCAGTGACGTTGCCAGTTGGAAGGATTGATCAGTTCCGGGTCGCCCGATCGAAGGTCGTCCGGCACTGGGACGCCCTTGGATTGAGCGGCAAGCAGAACCTCTTCGAGCTGTGCAATCCCATCAACGCCAAAGACGAAGCGGTCAACCTCAGGCTGGGCGAGCACGAAGCCCAGTGCAGCCTGCAGGGGCGTTTGACAGGTTTCCTTTAGCCAACTATCCCAACGTTGCCAGAGCGGGGACCATTTCGCAAATTGCAGCGGGCGAGCGGCGCCCGGCATGAGCAGTAACCCCTGCAAGAAGGGTGAGCGCGCGTGCAACTCGACGCCACGGTCCTTGAGTTGAGCAGCCCATCCTGAGTCAATCAACCGCCTGTCTAAAAAATTGAGTGGTGCCTGCACCAGATCGACTGAAACTACTTTAAATACCCTTTCTAACTCTTCTGGCGCGTAGATGGATACGCCGATCTTTTCTGCCAGCCCCTTGGACTTTATTTCGAGCATAGCTTGAACAATGGCGGGGCCGTGGGCACCGGTGAGAATCTCAGAGCGATGGAGTAGTAGCCCGTAAACTGACGGCACTTGCAGCCGCGAAAGAGAACCGCGAAGTTCGCGGAACGCCCACGCGTAAGGATCCTCAACGGCGGCCGGCATGGGTGGCAACTTAGTGACAACTTGAAAGCCCGTCACGCCAGCCTCGCCAAGTCGGGCCTCACTCTCTCCGTAGGCGATAGCGGTATCCAGGGTGTCGATACCGCTATCGCGGGCGCTACCGAGTATCTCGATCACGTCATCTGTTCCGACCTGACCACTGCAATTGGTAACGCCATATTCCATACCAAATTGCACTGTGCCCAGCGCCAATCTCATCTTAAAAGCCCTCCAAGCTGAGAGACAACGCAATCCTGATCAGCGTAAGGCAATGTCGGAAACATGGGAAGGCTAATGGCCTCCGTGTAGAAGCGCTCTGCTTCCGGAAATTGTCCTGCGCGAAAACCTAATTTCTCGTAATAAGGCTGCGTGTGCACTGGAATGTAGTGGAGATTCACAGCGATGCCGGCAGAACGCAGCGCCTCGAATACGGACCGGTGCTTTCTAGCGTCCTGAAGTCGAACCACGTAGAGATGCAGGGCCGAAAGGGAATCGCTCGGACGTGTGGGCAGTACTAGCGGCAGGCCGGCCAACGCAGCGTCGTAGCGCTTCGCCAATGCGTGCCGACGTGCCACGTATTCATCAAGGCGAGTTAACTGGCTAATTCCGAGGGCAGCCTGCATTTCGGTCATGCGGTAGTTGAAGCCCAGGTCGATCTGCTGGTAGTACCAGGGGCCGTCGGGTTCGCGGGTCATTTGCTCAGCGTCGCGGGTGATGCCGTGGCTGCGTAGAAGGGACATTCGCTCTGCCAGCACTGGGTCGTTCGTAAGGGCCATGCCCCCTTCGCCGGTGGTGATGATCTTGACTGGATGAAAGCTGAATACGGTAATTTCGCTAAATCGGCAACTGCCGATGTATTCGCCGCGGTATCGCGCGCCGATGGCATGGGAAGCGTCCTCTATTATGCGGAAACCGAAGCGACAACCAAGCGCATGGATAGCTTCCATGTCACATGGCAATCCGCTCAGGTGCACGGGAATGACAATCTTCGGCAGTTCGCCCGCCTTCTCCGCTATTGCTAATTTCTTTGCAAGGCAATCGACACTGAGGTTGCCGGTACGCGGATCGATGTCCACGAAATCTACCCTGGCGCCGCAGTACAGCGCACAGTTTGCACTGGCAACGAAGGTGATTGGTGTGGTCCAAAGGTAATCCCCTCGCCCTAGGCCAAGCGACAAACAGGCGGCGTGAAGCGCAGAGGTTGCGCTGTTCATGGCTACCGCATGAACTGCACCGGTGTATGCGGCCACCTTTTCTTCAAAGCGGGGAACAACCGGGCCCTGGGTCAGCAAGTCTGATCGCAGCACTGCAACAACGGCTTCGACGTCGTCGTCGGTGACTTCCTGACGTCCGTACGGAATCATGAGCTCAGATCTTTCCCACTTTTTCCTGATTGGCGTCGATCCATGCGCGAAGTGCATGTACGCTCATCCAATCGGAATTGCAGTCTGAGGTGTAGCTAAAGCCTGGTGGTACCGGCCTGCCGTCGCTGATGCGAAGAGGATCCTCGCTCCAACTGTGGATGGCGGGGAGAATTTTGTAGTGCCTTTCGTACTCGAAGGTATATTGAGCGTCTTCGTGGCTAATCATCTGCTCGTGCAACTTCTCTCCGGGGCGTATGCCGACCGTCTCATGCCTGGCGTCAGGCGCTACCGCCAGGGCGATATCGGCGATGTTCATCGATGGAATCTTTTTTACGTAAATTTCGCCGCCAATCATGTCATCGAACGCATGCCAGACAAGATCGACGCCCTCCTCCAGCGTGATCATAAAGCGCGTCATGCGCAAATCTGTGATGGGCAAAACGCCCTTCACAGATTCCTCGATGAAGAACGGAATCACAGAGCCGCGAGATCCCATCACATTGCCGTAGCGCACGACCGCGAAACGGGTGTCCTGCGATCCGCTGTATGAATTGCCAGCGATAAAAAGTTTGTCAGAAGCCAACTTGGTCGCGCCATAGAGATTGGCGGGACTACTCGCCTTGTCAGTTGACAGCGCGACGACGCGCTTAACACCGGCGTCGATGCTGGCATCGATCAGATTCATGGCGCCGATAATATTGGTCTTCACGCATTCGAAGGGGTTATATTCGGCAGTCGGAACTATCTTGGTTGCAGCCGCATGCACAACGAAGTCGATGCCTTGGAGCGCGCGGCCGAGACGCTCCTTATCTCGTATATCTCCTATGAAGAAGCGCACACGTTCGTCGCCCTTGAAGCGCTTCGCCATTTCCCATTGCTTCATCTCGTCGCGAGAAAAAATGACCAATCTTCGCGGACTGTATTTCGCAAGTGTGAAGGGCACGAAAGTGTTACCAAACGAACCTGTGCCACCGGTGATAAGGATGGATGAATTGTTGAGCATATACGTAGGTAATATTTCGCTTCAGAAAGCCTGTCCGATGATGTCGTTGTAGTTTCCGATTCGCGCAATACGCCCACTATGTAATTCAACTATGTGAGTGCAGTTGCGCAAAGTCGTCAGCCTATGGGCTACGATTAGCATGGTGGGCTGATTTGCTAGACTTTCAAGTGAATGCATGACCGCCTTTTCCGTATCATTGTCTAAGGCGCTCGTGGCCTCGTCAAGCACGATTACGTCTGCCTTCTTGTATAGGGCGCGGGCGATGCCGATGCGCTGCCGCTGTCCTCCGGATAGGCGAATTCCGCGTTCGCCGACCAAGGTGTCATAACCTTTGGGCCAGCTTTCTATCGTTTCGGCAAGCATGGCCTGCCGCGCGACTCGGCGAACACGAGTGTGATCGATCGCGTGCGTAGGTACACCAAATGCAATATTCTCCGCAATCTTCACGTCCGCTAGGAATATCGACTGCGGCACATGAGCAATATGAGCCTGCCAGGCACGACGGTTATGCGCCAACAACTGAACCCCATCGACTGAAAGCAACCCCTCGTCGACTTCGAGCAACCCCATCACCACGTCGATGAGCGTGCTCTTTCCGCTGCCAGTGCTGCCGATGAAGCCAACCCGAGCACCCTTGGGAATTACCAAATCAAAGTTTCGCAGTACCCACGGGCCGTCCGATGAATAACGGAAGGAGATGTCGCACATTTCGATCTGGCTCTGAAACGGGATGGGCGGCGGCGGCGGGAGGTCTGCGTACTCAGGCAAAGGTTGGTCAAGCAACTCCAGAGCGTCACTGAGCGACGCCTGCCCTCCCTTGATCGTGGTCCACCCCGCATAGCCCTGGTGAAGTACCGGCAGAAGTCGCTGCGCTCCTAGGGCCAATGCGCCAAGGATAGGAACCGCGTCGCCAAGCCCACCGGCACGACTGACAAGTGAATATGCCAGTCCCGCAATGAGAGCCATGCCAAGCGCCTCGATGCCATAGCGGGGACTGGCGCTGATGAACTGGATGTTCGCCAACGCCTGCCTCAGGATCACGTCAGCACTGCGATATGCTTTGCAGTGTTTACTCTGTGTACCGTCGATGAGCACATCGCGGATGCCACCTAGGCTTTCCTGGATGATCTTCAGCGTTTCGTTGTGCTCATGGTTGACCCGTGCGCTGTCGATTGCTAAGCGTCGCCGCGTGAAGAAAACGACAGTCGCGTAAATTAGCCCAAAACCTGCGAAGGAGGAGGATGCGACCACGGGATCGATTGAAAATAAAGTAACCAAGATCGCAACGAGCATCAGGAGTGCGTTGCAGAGTGCAAGACTTGGAATCACCGCCTGCGTGACGATGGCATGTGCCTTGTTAAGCATTGCGGTAATAATTTCACCGCTGTTACGCGAAATTTGCACGGCGTAGGATTGATACAGAGTGCGACGAAATATGTCTGTGCTGACATCAATACCAATCGCGTGGCTCAAACGAGTCTGAACGTAAAGATGTAGTAGTCGCATAACGCCCGACAGCAGAGCGGCCGCGATGAAAGTTGCCGTCAGCGGCGCTAACAATTGACCAGGCTCAGCGATACCGAGGAAGGCTATTAGTGGCTGCAGGTGAGCGTTATCAAAGACTCGTTGCGGAGAGGAAAGCACTGTCAAGAATGGTAAGACTACTCCAATCGCCGCGATTTCCGAAAGCGTGGCGGCAATCATCAGGAGGAAAAGTGCGGCAAGCTGCGTCCGACGCCGAGGACTTATGTGTCGCCAAAGCCGATTCAGCAGACTTGAAATTGGCGGCAGATTCATTACGACTACGTTTGTCATTCGTAAAAGTCCATTGCCTTGAAGCCGTGCTTCTTCATCAGTTCATCTGGAACCACTGACAAAGTGTCCCTGCCGTTTCGCCTCTAAGCAGACATTTGTTTATTAAGCCCAAAATCACGCTATCCCTTCGATAAAAAATTAACGTACCATTCCTTGGCCTCATTAAGACCCTGTTCAACTCGGTGTGTTGGTTGGTAGCCCAGCAACTCCTGGGCCTTTTGGATATCGGCGAGCGAGTGACGCACGTCCCCTGCTCGGAAATCGCGATAAATAGGCTGGGCTTGTTTCAAATGCAGAAAGCTTTCCGGGAGCGCATCCCGAAGCGAAAAATAAAGCTGGTTCAGGCTCGTGCGCTCTCCAACAGCCACGTTATAGATCTTATCAATGGCTGATTCTTCACTAGACATTGCAGCCAGCAAATTTGCCTGAACGGTGTTGTCGATGTAGCAGAAGTCTCGGCTCGTTTCACCATCTCCGTTGATGTGAACCGGCTCACCCTTTATCATTGCGGCGATCCACTTCGGGATCACTGCGGCATACGCTCCCTCGGGGTCCTGCCGCCGGCCGAACACATTAAAGTAACGCAGGCCGATCGATTTAAAACCATAGGTTCTGGCAAATACCTCGGCGTACAGCTCATTAACCAGTTTAGTCACCGCATAGGGTGATAGAGGCTTTCCGATCTTGTCTTCAATTTTGGGCAAGTCCGGATGATCACCATAGGTTGAGCTACTCGCGGCATAGACAAGCCTCCGGACCTTAGCATCGCGCGCAGCTACCAGCATATTCAAAAAACCGTCGATATTGTTTCGGTTGGTCCTGACAGGATCTTCTATACTACGTGGCACTGAGCCTAGTGCGGCCTGGTGGAGCACGTAGCTTACCCCGTCACAGGCATGGTGGCAGATTGCTAGGTCGCAAATGTCTCCCTCAATAAACCTGAACCTTGCCCACTGCGCTGCTGTGACTAATCGTGCCACTTCGTCTAGGTTGCGTTGATGCCCGGTACTAAAGTTGTCAAGCCCAACAACCTGCTGATCGAGCTTGAGTAATGCCTCGAGCAGGTTGCTGCCGATGAAGCCGGCAACTCCGGTGATTAGCCAGACTTTAGGTTGCGCTCTTAGTTGCGTCTGGAGCAGTTCGAATGCGGTCATATTTATAGTCTCAAATCGGATTCGCTTGCAGTCAGCACGTACTTGAGATCGTAGAGGACTGCATTGGGTTTTCCCAGCGCGCGGATTCCAAGTGCCCCCATGGTCTTGAACTGCTGGTGGGCAACTGCAAGAATGATTGCATCGTAGCAGTCTGGGACGGGTTTAGTGATCGACATGATGCCGTACTCATGCTTAGCTTCATCTGTAGAGACCCAGGGGTCATAGACATCCACTTCGCAGTTGTATTCTTTAAGCTCAGCGACGATGTCGACAACACGGGTGTTGCGTATGTCGGGACAGTTTTCTTTGAAGGTGAGCCCCATGACCAGCACTTTGGCGCCTTCGACTTGAATGCGCTTTTTGGTCATAGCCTTAACTAGTTGGGCGACGACATAGGTGCCCATGCTGTCGTTCAAGCGTCGGCCGGCAAGAATGATTTCGGGGTGGTAGCCAATGGCCTGGGCTTTGTGGGTGAGGTAATACGGGTCAACACCGATGCAGTGGCCACCAACCAACCCAGGGCGGAATGGCAAGAAGTTCCATTTGGTTCCGGCTGCCTTGAGAACGGCCTCGGTGTCGATGCCCAGTTTGTTGAAGATGAGGGCTAACTCGTTGATCAGGGCGATATTCAGGTCTCGCTGGGTGTTCTCGATCACCTTGGCGGCCTCCGCGACTTGGATGCTCTCTGCAGGGTGGGTGCCGGCGATGATGATTTCTTTGTAAAGCGCGTCCACCAGCAGGGCGGTCTCGGGGGTAGATCCGGAAGTGATTTTCTTGATGGAGGTGACACGATGCTCTTTGTCACCGGGGTTGATACGCTCGGGGCTGTAGCCACAGAAGAAGTCAAGGTTGAACTTCAACCCTGAATGCTTTTCCAATACGGGAACGCAGTCTTCTTCCGTGCAACCGGGGTAGACGGTGGATTCGTAGATGACGATGTCGCCTTGCTTGAGTACTTTGCCGACGGTTTCACTGGCTTTGATTAGCGGCTCAAGGTCTGGGCGTTTGTGCTCGTCGATGGGGGTGGGGACGGTGATGATGTAGCAGTTGCATCCGCGAAGATCGGCGGCGAACGGTGTGTAACTAAGATGCTTGGCGGCCTCAAGTTCTTCTTGCGTGGTTTCGAGCGTGAAATCATTACCTACTTTCAATTCATTGATGCGGCGCTGATTGATGTCGAAACCGACTACTGAGCGCTTGCGACCGAACTCAACGGCTAGAGGAAGCCCTACGTAGCCCAGGCCAATAACGGCGAGTTTTATATCTTGTAGTTGCATGATCGTGCTTAAAAATTGAAGTAATTGCATTTCAAAGACGTGAAATCCACTATTCCCTACTAAATTGGCTTGAAAGATTTTTAGTGGGATGCGCTAGAAGATTAAAAGTGCACGCGAACTCTCTGGGATACCACCAGACTCTTCGATCGCAAATTAGGTTGCCTTCTCTGAGGGCAGTCTTCAATTTACGAGCCATCAATGACTCACTTATGTTAACGCTTTCAACTTTTTGATAATCCATATCAAATAGCGCCACCTCTTTGTGCTGAATTGGCAATACAGCGTTGGGAAAAATGAAATGCCCAGCTTCGACAATAGAAAATGTTACAAAGTAGGCTCCAAATATGAAATAGATTTGAGAGGCTCGCTATTTCCCAGTATCGGGATAGCGTTACAAGAACCAAATTTGAACTCATTACTCGCTACTAATGCCCGCCTGAAATCCATGACTCTTAAGTAAAGCAACCTTGCGCGCCTCTTCCAGGTCCGCACTCACCATCTCAGCACACATCTGCTGAACAGTAATCTCCGGCACCCACCCCAACTTCAACTTTGCCTTAGCGGGGTCCCCCAACAAAGTCTCCACCTCAGTAGGCCTGAAATAGCGTGGGTCGATTCTTAATACAACATCCCCAACCTTCACCCCTGGCGCCTTATCACCACGAATTGCAACAACGGCCGCGGTCTCGTGCACCCCTTTGCCAGCAAATGTCAAGGAAATTCCTAGCTCATTAGCACTCCACACAATGAACTGGCGGACACTGAACTGCAACCCAGTTGCCACGACAAAGTCTTCTGCAACATCTTGCTGCAACATCAGCCACTGCATGCGCACATAGTCCTTTGCGTGCCCCCAGTCCCTTAACGCATCTATATTGCCCATGAACAAACACTGCTCTAACCCTTGGGCGATATTCGCAAAGCCTCGGGTAATTTTGCGGGTCACAAACGTCTCGCCACGCCGAGGGCTTTCGTGGTTAAACAAGATGCCATTGCACGCATACATGCCATAGGCTTCGCGGTAGTTCACCGTAATCCAATAGGCATACATCTTGGCCACTGCGTAGGGGCTGCGTGGGTAAAAGGGGGTGGTTTCTTTTTGCGGCGTTACTTGCACCAAACCGTATAGCTCGGAGGTAGAGGCCTGGTAGAAACGGGTTTTCTTCTCCAAGCCCAAAATGCGTATCGCTTCTAGCAAACGCAGGGTACCCATTGCGTCTACATCGGCGGTGTATTCGGGGCTCTCAAAACTTACCGCCACATGGCTTTGCGCGCCGAGGTTGTAGATTTCGTCTGGCTGCGTTTCTTGCACGATGCGAATCAGGTTGCTGGTGTCGGTCAGGTCGCCGTAGTGCAACTTGAAGTTGGCGTTATCAATATGTGGGTCTTGGTAAATATGATCTACGCGCTGGGTGTTGAACAGAGAAGCACGGCGCTTGATGCCATGAACGATGTAGTCTTTTTCTAACAAAAACTCAGCAAGGTAGGAGCCGTCTTGCCCTGTGACACCGGTGATTAGTGCGACTTTTTGCGGTTGATTCGGTTTGGCTAATGTCATGGTTTTTATGCGTGGCGGTTCACAAAGTCTTGGTAGGCTGTGGCGAGGCCTTGTTTTAAATCTATCTGCGATTTCCATCCCAAGGCGTTGATAAGCGAGCTGTCCATCCACTTGCGTGGAGCGCCATCAAGTTTGCTGGCGTCAAACTTTATTTGACCTGTATAGCTAACGGTGTTTGCGATATGGCGCGCCAAGTCGGCAATGGTCACGTCCGAACCGCTACCCACGTTGATGTGGCTATGCATGGGCTGTGTGTTCTGGTCATAAAGCGCTCTTGGCAATTGCATGACATGCAGACTGGCCTCAGCCATGTCATCAACATACAAGAACTCACGGCGTGGTGAGCCTGTACCCCAAATGACAACACTCGTGGCCTGCGTTACCTTGGCCTCATGGAACCGACGGATCAGCGCGGGAATGACGTGGCTGTTCTCTTGGTGGTAGTTGTCACCAGAACCATAGAGGTTGGTTGGCATAACGCTGCGGTAATCCACACCGTGGCTGTGGCCGTATTGGCGGTTGTAACTTTCACACAGTTTGATGCCAGCGATTTTGGCGATGGCATAGGGCTCATTTGTGGGCTCTAAAACGCCTGTGAGTAATGCGTCTTCACGCATTGGTTGCGCTGCCATCCGGGGGTAGATGCAACTCGAGCCAAGGAATAGCAGTTTTTTCACGCCGTTTCTAAATGCTGCATCGACCACATTGGCCTGCACCATAAGGTTTTCGTAAATAAAATCTGCCGGATAGGTATTGTTCGCAAGGATACCCCCCACCTTGGCAGCGGCAAGGTAAACCTGTGTGGGCTTTTCTTGCGCAAAGAACTGTTGCACGGCGACTTGGTTAGTAAGGTCTAACTCGCCATGGGTCCGAGCAACGATATTTGTTTCGCCTTTTTTCTGTAGCGCGCGAACGATGGCAGATCCGACCATTCCATGGTGGCCAGCTACATAAATTTTTTCCGGGCTTTGAGTTTCTGACAAGATTTATAGTTGACAACTTTTGAAATAGGCGAAATACGACTACCGCACCGTCAAGTGACTAACATTTGCTATTGTTGCAGATCTGAGGAGAGTGAAAAAATGGCTCTGTTCAAAGAAAAAACTGGTTTATTTAGGATTCAACCTGCCCAAACCGCCTCTGCCGCGTCTGGTACCAATCCAACGCAAACGCCAACTGCTCTGAATCAAACTCCGGCCACAACACATCGGTGAAATACAACTCCGCATAAGCCACTTGCCAAAGCAGGAAGTTGCTAATGCGTTGCTCGCCGCCAGTACGAATCAGTAAATCGGGGTCTGGCATGTAGGAAGTACTTAAATATTTGGCCAACTCCGTCTTCGTGATGTCACCTGCATCAGCTTTTTTATGTTCCGCATGCCAACGCTGCACCGCCTGCACAATGTCCCACTGCCCCCCGTAATTGGCAGCAACCGTCAACACTATGCCATCGTTACCCGCCGTAGCTTTGAGGGCTTCGGCGATGCGCTCTTGTAACTCTTGCGCAAATCCCGTGACATCACCAATAACCTGCAACCGCACACCGGCTTGGGAAAGGTTTTTGAGTTCTTTTTCTAGGTACTGCAGAAAGAGGCCCATGAGGGTGGAGACCTCTTCTTCAGGACGACTCCAGTTTTCGGTGCTGAAGGCAAACAGGGTGAGATATTTCACACCCTTGTGCGCACAAAACTCGACCAAATCGCGCACACCTGCAGCGCCCTTGGCATGCCCAACAGTGCGCGGCATATGACGCTTTTCCGCCCAACGGCCGTTGCCGTCCATGATGATGGCGATGTGGCGGGGAACTGTGTTCATACAAACAAAAACGCCCAACCAAGAGCGGTTAGGCGTTTCAATGTGGTGGCCTGGGGCAGAATCGAACTGCCGACACGCGGATTTTCAATCCGCTGCTCTACCAACTGAGCTACCGGGCCTGAGAGGTAATATTGTAGCAGTCGCCAACAGACAACTAGCCTAACATTAGGTATCAGGCGCACTCAAGCCACCCGCTTAGGCTTAGACAAATCCACACCCAATTGCTTCAACTTGCGATACAAGTGCGTACGCTCAAGCCCAGTCTTTTCAGACACGCGGGTCATAGACCCACTCTCTTGCGCCAAGTGGTATTCAAAATACGCACGCTCAAAGGCATCGCGCGCATCGCGCAATGGCAACTCCAACTCGAAGGTCTGCTGGGTAGCAGACAAAATAACCGCCTGGGGTTGCGCAACAGAAGCGCCAGCTCCATTCCCAGACAAGGAATGCGCAGTACCACCTGAACCAGACTTAGAAGCTGAAGCGCCAACAGGCTTACGCGACAACCCCTGATCCACCGCCTTAAGCAATTTCTGCAAGGTAATAGGTTTTTCTAAAAACGCTTGCGCGCCAATACGCGTGGCTTCAACGGCGGTATCAATCGTCGCGTGCCCACTCATCATGATGACAGGCATATTCAACAACCCCGCGCCAGCCCATTCTTTGAGCAATGTGACCCCGTCGGTATCTGGCATCCAAATATCTAACAACACCAAGTCAGGTCTGGCGGTTTGTCTGGCGGCGCGCGCTTGGGCGGCGTTTTCTGCGACTTCTACGGCGTGGCCTTCGTCGTTCAAGATTTCGAACAAGAGGTCTCTAATACCTAACTCGTCATCGACTACCAATATGTTTGCCATGGTTGCGCGTATCTCGTGTACTTATAAAAGTTGGGTCTGTTTCGAATCTACAACTTGGAATGATAACGACACTTGGGCACCGACGACCAAGCCGTCGGTTTCGCGGTTTTTAAGGTCGATGCGGGCATTGTGTTCTTCGGCAATTTTCTTGACGACCGCCAGGCCTAAACCCGTGCCGCGGCTCTTGGTGGTCACATAGGGCTCAAACGCGCGCTTCAAGATCTTGGTAGGGAAACCTGCGCCGTTGTCTTGCACGATCAAGCGCACACGCCCTGTTGCGGGTACCCACTGCGTAGCGATTCGCACCTCGGGTTGCTCGCGTCCTTCGGTCGCGTCTTGCGCGTTTTGCAAGAGGTTGTGGATGACTTGTCGCAGTTGCTGCGCATCGCCCAAGATGGCGGGGCATTGCGGGTCTAACTCGGCACGCACAGGGACTGCCGCGTTTTCATTGCCGTAGAGTTGCAACAGGTCTTGCACCAAGGTATTGAGTTGCAAGGGCACTAGCACCGCGACGGGCAAACGGGCGTAGTCGCGGAACTCGTTGACCAAGCGCTTCATCGCATCGACTTGCTCGACGATGGTTTTGACGGACTTGTTCAGTATCAATTGCTCTGGCTCTGCT
>Ga0315905_10002980_pt1 | contig 17642 bp, 19 predicted proteins | sample LakEriMetagenome_5_FD_203522 | JGI IMG/M metagenome (GOLD analysis project Ga0315905, IMG submission 203522) | Freshwater fungal communities from buoy surface, Lake Erie, Ohio, United States - Buoy 4 MA121 | ecosystem: Environmental > Aquatic > Freshwater > Lake | place: USA: Lake Erie, Ohio... | reverse complement strand
TCCGCCAACTCGGCGGCAACCGTTCTGGCTTCGGATAGGTGGCGCTCCGCTGCGTCTAGGGCCGCGCGCGCCTCGTCGCGCTGGTTCTCAGCCCTGCCCGCGCGCACGTCGTTGTAGCCGCCCCAGAGCGCCACAGCGGCAAGCGCGCCGGTCCACAGCATCCAGGGGCGCAGCGCGAGCCCTGCGACGGCTGGAAGCGCCGGGAGGAAGCGCCGCGGCGGTGTGGCGGCTGGCGCGGCAAAGCTCTGCCGGCGCGCTGAGATCGCACGCTGGATAGCGTCGCGCTCGCCCTTCTCCTCCATCGTCAGGCGAGCCTTGCCCAGAAGCACGGAAAGCCGGTTCTCGGCGCCGTGCTCGATCTCCGAGGCCATGCGGACGTGATCTGGATCGTCGCTGGCGCTTTGCATGAGGGCCAGCGAAATCTCGGTTTCGCGAAGCTGCTCAGCGTGGGCCGCTTGCTCGCCTTCGAACCGATACGCTCGAGCGCCCAGGATGAGCCGCTTGGGCAGATCCCAGTAAAGTCGGGTGGCACCCCGCGCTAGACGGGCCAGGGCGGGGTGTAGGGTCATTGCAGGGCCTCGTTGTTCACCATGCCGCCCGTGGGTGACGGGTCGGGCGCAGAAGGCGGCGGCGATGGCCCTTGCGAGCCAGAGCCAAAAGGGACGTGGGGCGCCTGCCCCGCCCGGATTTGTTCGACGCGCTCAATGCGCCGGTCGCGGAACAGCGACACGATGAAGGGAATGACCACGCCAAGCAGCGAGGCGGCGGCGGCAAGGACGGCAGCGAGGCCGTTCAGGTCCACGCCTTCGCCAGAGGCCCAGCGGTACAGGCCCGTGCTCATGGCGTCGCCGAAGCGGATGAAGAACCAGACCAGCGCCACCATGAGCGCCATCGTCGCCAGCCTGGTCAGCGGGCGCGCGATCTGGTCGAGGAAGTGGAGCATTAGGGCCAATCGCTCTCGGGGTCGAACGCCTCAATCTGCTCGCGCGTCGCAGCGACGAGGAACGCCGTCTTGTCGTCCCGCGCTGTCTCAATGGCCCGCCGGCGGCGCTCACGCGCTTCCAGCTCGGCAAGCTCGGCCTGCGCTGCGGGGTTGTCAGGCCAGCGCCCCTCAGCCACGCCCATCGCGAAATTGCGCGCCTCGCTCAGAACGGCGTAGTCGATCGTCGCAGGCATGCGCGCGATGGCGGCTTGCACGACGAGGCCGATGGCGGCCGTCCGCATCTGGTAGATGTTGTCGCCAAAGATAAAGGCCCCGCTGGGGGCCTCTTCTTTCGTCTCGGTGTCCTGCTCAAACTCCAGAAGCTCGGCCCCGAAGTCGGGGTCCGGGTCCGGTGGGATTAGTTCGATGGTGTCGAGGGTGAAATCGGCATCAATAACGCTCTCGGAATCCTCTTGTGGAAGTCCGGCCCCAAAACCGCCGCCGCTCCCTTCACCATCTCCGAGGCTATCCGCACCCTCGTTGATAGGGGAAGGTTCCCTACCTTCGTGTAACGCATCAGACTGCTCGTGCTCGTCGCCGCCCATTTGCTCAAATAATGGGTCGACTCCAGCCGCCGCTTCTTCGCCAGTTTCGCCGTGTGTCTCATGCTGCGGAGTCTCGCTCGCTTCGGGCTGCGGGTCAAACGGTCCCTCGCCCTTGTACGCGGCCAAATCGGACGCGTCGCTGTGGGCCTTGGCAATCTCTTCCGCTGTCGGGCGGCCGCTGACGTGCGCCACCAGCTCTTGCGCCGCTAAGATCGGGTCATCGGTGGTCGCGTCAGAGATGCGCGTGTGCTTGGAATAAACCCCCGTCGCATGAACGCCGCCCATCCACCAGCCGCCGCCCGTCTCCTTGCAAAAGAGGCCGCGCATCTCTCCCTGTGGCATAGGCGTAAAGCCGCCAGCCGCCAAAATGGCGGACACTTGTTTGTCGGTATCACTCAAAGCCAACCTCCGGCATCTGCTGAGTAGTTGTCGCGCCCAATGTACTGGCCCGTGTTCGTAACTCCCGCCGCAAAGCGGAACGGCGTCGCGGTCGCGAACGTGCAATTGACCGGTGCGATCTTCTTGTTGGCGCGGTTGTTCTGAAGCTCAATGTACGCCTGCACGCTGCCCGATTGATTGCGCCAAAAGCGTTCGCCTTCGATCACCACATGCTCGGGCGCGTCATTGTCCGACAGGATCAGATGCAGCGGCACGTAATAGTCATTTCCGCCGCCTAAAATGATTGCTTTGTCGTATCCATTCTGCCCGCCGATCTTCACCGGCGCGCCGTCGAAGTTGTTACCGCCCGTGATGTTGTGGCCGCGGCCCAAGCACTCAAAGCGCGCCGCCGATTGTGTCAGCGAATACATGCGGTTTTTCTTGAATTGCAGACCGCCGCAATTGGGAAACCAGAAGCCCTCCGCGCCGCCGAATGCGATGCAGCCCTCTACGCTTAGATCGGTGACGGCCTGCGTGTTGTTGTCCGCCGCGCCTTGCGTGCCGAATTGCGCGCCTGCGTTGTTCCGAAACATGCAGTGCTGCACGGCGTTGTCAGACAGGTACGTTGTCGTTCCCAGAGTGCCATCCTGATTGCGCCGCGTGATGACAGCGCCGAAGTCGCCCACCGCGTTGATGCACTGCACGCCGATAAGCTCCGATCCGTAGGTCTTCAGCGTGAGGGCGCGCTGGGCCAAATTATTAGCGTCGAACACAACATTGGCGATGCGATAGGGCTGGCCCGCGTATGCCTTCCACTGATGCGAGCCGAACCAGCGATCCGTTGCGACCATCGAAGACGACGCCGAGCGGGCGCGAATAGTTGCTGTGCCGCCGCGACAAAACAGGCCGAGCTTATTCCACGAGCCGGCAAACGTCTTTAGCGCGATTTCATCGACCGAATAAATGGCCCCAGGACGAAGCTCGACTGCGCCGCTCTCGCCCATCGCGTTGATTGCTTGCTGCAATGCCCAAGTGTCATTCGCAACGCCATCGCCCACCGCATACCAGCTTTCTGGCCGTTTGGTGATTTCAGGCGGGATCGCTGCGAGCGCGCTATTGGCGACAGCTTGCGCAGCAGCGGCGGCGGTTTGCGCCGATGCGGATTGCGACAACGCCGCATCCACGTCCGCTAAGTGATCTTCAATCGGGCGGTTAGCTACTTGCAGAGCGATGGCCATTAAGTCCTCGTCAACGTGACGGCCTCGATCAGAGCGCCGCCGCTGTTATTCTTGATGTTGAAGGTCGTGGTGTTGCTGACGATGGCGATGGCTGAACGAACCGCCAGCGTGTCACCGGAAGTCATGGCGAGCGTCAGCCCTTCGGTTATCGTCGTCCACGCGCCGCCGTTCTTGCTGTACTCGACCGCCACCGTGATGCCCGCGATGTTGTCAAACAGCAGCGTCCCTGTGCCAACGATCGTGCGCGTCGCAGACGTGACCGGCGACGACGCCGACGACGTTGTGAACACGCCGCTGAACGTGAGCGCAGCGCGCGCTGTGAACGTAGCGATGAGCGGGTGCATTAGGTGAACGCACCCGCCAGCACGACCACGGTTGCAGAGCGCCAGTAAGCGCTTCCCATCTGGTTGGCGGCAAGCGTGGCCGACGCGGAGTCCACGCCGTTAACATACATGGTCAGACCCGACGCTCGCGTGAACGTGCGTGCTGACGTGCCGGGGTCGAAGATGATCCAATCGTCCGTAGCGAACACGCCATCATCGAGCGTTATCCCGCCCGAGCAATTCACAACGCGATTGCGTGACGCCACCGTGAGCGTGCCGCTCGTTTCTGTGGATGCTTTGAGGCCAGACACCAGCTTGCCGGTTGTCGCTTCGACAACGGCCTGCGTGTTGTTATGGGTTAGAACGACGTTGGAATTGTTGAAGCCGACCACCCCGCCAGACGCCAAGAACAAATCGCTGAAGCTGTTTGTGGCAGTGCCAAGCGGAAGGCCATCGTTGGAGTTCGGGCGCAGCGCGCCGGCCGTCAACACCAGACGCTTTACGAACGCCCCGGCGTTGATCGTCTCGAAATAGAACGCGGCCGACTCAGACGCCGCCGTCAACGTTGTGCCGGCCACAGTGATGCGCGCGAACTCTGTCTGCGTGCCAGCCGAGTTCGACAGACGATAGCTGATGTAAGCTTCATCGTTCGCGGCGACCGTCGCGCGGTCGCCGTCAAGACGGAGCACGCACACGCTGGCATTATCGGTCGTGTTCGTGAAGCTCGCCGTGGGTGTTGCAGCAGCGGCGCCCTGGCTCGCAGTAATGCTGCTTACGCTCGGCGTCAGCGTCAGCGACACCGTGTCCGCTGCGGTGAACTGGATCAGCGGAGAGCCGGATGACCACGAGAGCGCAGCGAGAGCGGTTAGCGTGGCGTCGAGCGCTTGAAACTGGCCAAGCCCCGCAACCACAATCACGTCAGACGCGCTGTTGTACGTGACGCGCACATAGTCGCCGGTGAAGATGTCGCCGCTCGCAAGCGCCGTCAGCGTGCCAGCGACGTTCTTGCGCAAGTTCTTCGCGCCGATCGCGTCGATGTTCAGCGTGGCCGCGCCTGTGTTGGCGAAACTCGCGCGAATCCAGAAGCTCTGCCCGTTCACGTAAGCCGCGAGCGAGAGGCCGGTGGTCAGGACATAGGCGTTTGCGGAGCCGGTTGTGGTGATCGCGCCAAGCAATGCGTCGAGGTCATCGAAGTCAGTGTTGAGCTTGCCGCCCCACGTATCTGCGCTCGCGCCCACCTCGGGCTTGACCATCCCGTAGAGGGTTGTGTTCGCGTCGGCCAATGCTTCGCTCCAAATGAAAAGGCCCCGCTTTCGCGAGGCCCTTGGGGTTCATCCTGTGTTGTGCGTCATCGCAGCCGCCGCTCTAGTTCAGCCAGCAACTGCTCTTTCGTTAGCTCCCGCTTCGCTTCCCGAAGCTGAAGGCTCTCAATGATGGCCTTCGTTTTGTTGCCGCCGTGGCTCCGCTCCGCGATGCGCTCCAGCAGCTTCAATTCTTCTGTGGATAACCGCACAGAAATCGGCGTTTTGGGTGCTTTTGCCATAATGGCCGCACGCTAGCACACGCTATACGCCGTTGACAAGTGTATAGCACGCGCTATACTAAGGGCATGGTCAAGGGAGAACCAGCCATGAAAGTCCAAACCCACCACCTTCAGCAGGCGGCGATCACCGTCAGCCTTTGGGTGCTCATCCTCTCGGTCGAGAGCAAGAGCGCCCTGTTCGCGTACCAGACGCAAGCCACGCCGATCGAAGGCGTCCAGTTTGCGGCAATCACCATCCTCGGCGCCATTCTGGCGGCGCTGGGGTTCACGCTCATCGGCCAGATGAAGGCAGACGAACGAAAGTCCGTCCGCCGCCAAGCAGGCATCGTTCGACTGATCGCGATCGCCTTCTTGTGCTTCCCGGTGTTCTTCTTCGGAAGCGCCGTGAAGCTCCACAACGATCAGACCGCTTGGGACGCCTACCACGCTTCCCCGGCGTACCAAGTCGATCAGGCGCTTGCCTCGCAAGCCAGCCTGACGATTTCGGAGCAAACGGTTGACGGCTGGGAAATCCAGGAAGCCGCCCGCCGCTTGGTCCGCCCGACGAACGCCAATCTCTCCATCGTCGATGGTGAGCTTTGGTTCGCACTCATTCTGCTCGGCCTCCTCAACTTCGCGGCCGAGAAGTTCAGAGTGCCAGCGCCCATCACTCAGGAAGAGCGGATGGCGCTGATGTTCAAGGAGCGCGGAGCGAAAGCCGCCGCGACCCGCAAGAAGAACAAGGCCGCGAAGAACGTGGTCCCGTTGAAGAAGAAAGCCTGACACTCACCGGCCCTGTCCCGCTCACGCGGGGCGGGGCTTTTTTTCTGGAGCGCCAACTATGCGCCGCATCATCATCATTGCTGCCGTGACTGTCGCCACTTGCAGCCCGCCGCCACCGTCGCCGGCCCCCGTTCTAGAAGCGCCCGCCGCTGCCGAAGAACTCGGCCCGTCCGTGCTTTGTGCCGATCCCACCAAGCTCGTCTCAGAACGCGGCCCCGATGGGCCTACGGTCTATTACTGCGCGGACTGAACCGCCGATCAGGTTGGCCGTCTCTCCATGCCGGCCCCTGCGGCCACCTATTCTGCTCAAAGCGAGCGCGGTCCTGTTCAATGCGCGCCGCCGTCTCTGCCGCTGTCTCTGCACGGCGGCGCAGCGCTCCCAGCTCGCGCTCGTTTTCAAGTCGATAGCGACTAACCGAATCCCGATCCCGCGACAGCAGCGCGGCCAGCTCGGGGTCTGGCCGGGGAATGTATGATGGCAAAGGCGGCGCCTCAGGCGCATCAAGCGGCTCCATTCCGCGCGCAGGGCCACCGGGTGGCAGCGTCGGGCTGTTTGACATATCAAGCGCGCCGCCTCTCCATTGCAATTCTGACAACGGGCGCCCCTGAAGCTTTAACTCTGCCTCAAGCGGCAAAGGCGGAAGCTGAGGGCGCGGCAGCGGCTCCGCCCCCGGCCCCATAGGCATTTGCCACTGATCCTGACGCAACGGCGGGAGCGTCTTAGGCGGGTCCACGTTCAGCATCCCAAGCGCGCCCGGAATAATGCCCGGCAGGCGCCCCTGGCGCGATGGTGCTGGGGACGGCGCGCGCTGGTCACGCCCGCCTGTGAGCGCGGCAATCAGTTCTTGCAGGGTCATTGGCGGGGCCTCGGCGGCTGTGTGCTAATCTCGAAACGCCCGCCATCAAGTTCGCGAACTTGATAACCGCGTCTACGAAGCGATCCATAAACTCTTGCGGCATCGGCAGACACTGTGCGGTCACTGACAATTGACGCAACGCCGTTTTCTCGCGCTCTCCGAATAAGGTCTTCGTAAAGCGCAACGCCGCGCCCTTGGCGCCGGTGCGCCGCTGGCATCTGTGAGCGATTAACGCGCCACACATCGCTGGATACGGGAGCGTACTCCAAGAACCCACCGACATCATCGGAAAGCGCCCGCAAATCACCGATAACCGCAGCGTCAATGATGCCTATGGGCTCTTGTGTGCGTAAGAGGCGACGAAGCGGCTCCTGTTCAGCGCCGGAAAAATACGAAGCGCGATCTGCTGCAATCAGCGCCCGCATCTTCGTCCGATCAGCGGCCGTTGCCCCGCCCTGGCGAACACGCCGAACTAGGTCTATCGCCTGTTGCTCGCTTAAGCCAACCGAACTAGCCAAACCACTTTGCGCCGGCACGCCAAGCCGCCCCTCCGCATCAATGCTGCCCGGTTGTCGGTCGCTAGGGCCTCTGTCGTTTGGCATGCGTGCGCGGCTCGCATCCGGCGGAAGCATACGCGCGTTGGCTTCATCAAAAATAAGCACTTCGCCTAGTGTGGCGTCTTCGACGCCCGCAAAGCCTCGAGCTCTCGCCACATCCTGGTCGAAATCAATTGCTCGGAACTCTTGCAGCGTCATCAGCGGACCTTCAGGCCGCTGAAGCATCACGTTGTTCGCTCCTTCAGGGATCGCGTTTGGATCGCTAAGTGAATTCCACCAATAGTTAGGGCGAGTAGAGGCGTAAACGCCAGGGCCCCACTTTCCGTCCTGCGACGCTAGTGCGGCGGAATCATTGAAGCGCGCTGAGTAAAGGCGGTCCGCAGGCGCGCGCTCGGAGATTTGACGAACGCCCGGAAGTCTACCCGCTCCCGCAGGGGCGGAGCGGGGCGGGGCAAGCGGCTGCGCCGTGTCCGCGCTACGCAGAGCGCGCGCACGACGGCTAAACTCCTCCAAGCCCTCGGCAAAGCGGTAGACATAGGCCCGGTCGTCACCATCGAGTGTGGTCGGGTCAATCGGCGGTGCGTTCGGATCAGGGACAAAGCCGCGCTCGTCCAAATGCGCTTGCGCATCGTCTCGGACGCGTTCAAGGGCGCCCGCTAAGCGCTCATCCGCCGGGCTCGTCTGACCGCGCGCGGCGATACCACGATTGGGCTCGGGCGGACGCACCGGCATAAGTTCGCGGATCGGGCGAGACAGTGGCGCACCTTGGCCATGAATCACCCAATCGGCGCTCACTTCATCTGTTGCACCAAAAGTCAGCGCATTGTTTTCGTCCACGCCGATAAAGCCATGCCGCGGCGAGCGAGACGTGATTTCGCCAACGCTTTCCAATTCGCTGAAAATGCCGTCATGCGTAGCGTTCCAAGCAGGGGCGGCGTAAACATTGCCGTTCTCATCAATGACATATCTAATCCCGCCGCCTTCACGGCGACGAGCCGCCATCATACGGCGCAAATCTGCTTCGCTCGGATTTCGAACAATCTCATACCCGCCACTGGCATCGAAGATTCTTCGCTTTGAGCGCCCTGCATTGCTTGCGCCATCGTTAGTAGGAAGCCCACCGGGGCCGTCTGACGCTGTGCCAAGCTGGCGCGGCGGGCGAAGTGCGCCGGACGGCTCAGCCACAGGCGCACGCATCGGCGGCGCAGGCCGAGCGCTGTCTGTCGGAAACGGCGACTGCACCATGCTGTCGTCAAACACAGCAATGACGCGGCCACCATCGCCAGTCTGAAAGCCGCCATACGGCTCAGGACCGCCGCCATATCCGCCGTCGCGGATGCCGCTGAACGTCACACCGCGATACCCTTGCGACTCTGCCGCCGCCGCCACTTCATGCGTGCTTACCGTCTGCGTCGTGCGCGGGAATGCGCGTCTGATCTCAGGCGGAAGCGAACTAACCGGGATGGATCGGAACATTGTTCCGGGCGGCGCCTCGACAGCAAGAAAGCCCGATTCATCAAGCAAGCCCGGAACGACATGTGCCCCATCCGCTGCGGCGGGCGCGTAGGTCGAAGCCGTTTCTGGATTATCGCTCCACCAGCGATCACCCAAAGCGCTGCGGCGCGACTCATCCGGCACAATGCCGCGATAAATGCGCGTTGGCGGCTGAGGCGCACGCATCGGCGGCGCTGTACCCGGCGCAGGGCGCGCGCCACGACCGCCAACGCCAAGCGTGGTCACGCCCAGAAGCCCTAGCGCGCCTTCCTCAAAGCCCTCACGCGGGCGATTGTCGGCAAACGCGCCAGCAGAGCGGCGAATGCTCGGCAGGCCGGTCATCTCGAGCCCGTACTCGCCAGCCTCTGCGAACTGGTTGCGTGGCTCTTGATACGCCTCCACAGGGCGCGGGCGTTGCTGAAGCGCGTCGTACTGGCGGCGCTGCTGTGCCCGGAACTCCGCTTCCGGCATGGGTGGCGTGTACGGCGTCTGCGCTGCGACTTGGCCGGCTACTGATTGCGAGCTGGACGGGTCAACGGGGCGGCGCGTGGTGAAGCGGTCGGCCTGGCGGCGCATGGAGGGCGGGCGGGGCCTTGGGCGCGCGGCATCAATACCGGCCTCGCGCATGAGGTCGGCTAGCGTTTGCTCTCGTTGCAAAGCGTGTTAGTCCCGGTCCATGAGGGTGATTGTCCTCGGTTCGGTCGCCGCGTTTTTCATGTTCGCGGACGTGTGGTGGATCAGCGTCATTGCGCTGGTTCTCGCTGGCCTTGTTGTCGGGATTCTTGACCGGGAGAATACTCGCCTACACGACGCACTAGCTCAGCATGAATCGGAGCCACAGCCGGATCGCGCGCCGCGATCTGGGCCAAAGCCGCAAGCTGGCGACGCATTCCTCCGGGAGTTGCGCCAGCTCGGGAAGCGGAAGTAAGCCAGCGCACGAACGCCGGATTGGTCATCGCTTCGCCAATGCCCGCCACGCCCACCAGCGTCGAAATCGCCAGCGCCGGATTTGCAATGATGCCCGCGCCGGTGCCGATGGTCTGACCCGCAACCGCCGAGTTTGACGTGTTCGTCGCGCGCTCGACGGCGCGCTGCATGCCAGCCACTTGAGCGAGATTGTCCATCGCGCGGCGCAGATCAATGAAGTCGCCGCCGCTGTTCGCCCCGCTCGGAGACGCGCGCGAGCCAAACAGGGCTTGGCGCCCTTCCTCGGTCAAACGGTTGTAGTTCCGCGCCCATTCCGACACGCTGAATGCGCCTTCTGCCGCAAACGGATGGTTCGCAGGCGCGCGGCCCATCTCATCCACAACCGTTGAGACGAACGTGCGCCACTCGTCCGGTTGGAGCGAGCGCCGCACGGCTTGGAGGCGCGCGATGTTGCGGCTCCCGCCATCGGTCGCAGCCGCCAATACCATTCTATAGGCTTGTTCGGGCGGAACGCCGTCGCGCAAGAATGGCCGGAGCGCGCTTTGCTGCCGCTCGTTCATGCGGCGGTAAAACTGATCGGTCATCTCCAGGCGCCGCTGAAGCTGAGGCCCTTGAGCGCGCCCAGCCGTTCGCACGGTGGCGTAAATATCGCGCGTCAATGCGCTTTCAAGACGCTCCAGCGCTGCGTCATCAAGCGTCAACCTCATGGATGGATCGCGCGCTTGCTGGCGGCGAACATACTGGCGAAGGCCGCGTAAATCTTGATATCGCAAACCGGAGCCGCTTGTGCCGCCGGGGTTGCGCCCAGAAACAAGCGCGTGAACGCGGCGCAGCTCGTCGTCTTGGATCATCTGGCTCACGCCGGGGCTGTACTCGCCCAAAATGTCATCGAGGACGATGCGCGTCTCGTCGGCCAATACCGGCGCCTGTTGGCCGCGCGATGTCCAGTTGACGCGCACAGCTTCAGCCATGCGATCCTCAAAGTCATCGTAAAGCGCCGTTGAACGCTGCGAGGCGCTGTAGTTACGAATTGAGCCCACGGGCCGCGACCGCTGCACGCGATCAAGGCGCGCCTGCGTGCGTTGCGCTGGTGTTGCTCCAGCGGGCAAAGCTGGACGAGGCGCCAGCCGAGCCTCATCGCCACCAAACGCCCACCGACGCAGGCCCTCCTGTATCCCTTGGCCCGCCTCATCAACGCCCGTTCGCGGTCCAAACGCTCGCGCAAGGCGCTCAGAGCCACGCGCCGTGTCGGCCAACGAGTTGCGAAGATTGCCGCGCGCCGGGATGCCCGCGATCGGGTTCTCTGCAATCGCTTTGGCAACAGACGCTAGACCGCCCGCATCTGCGGTCACGATAGCCTCACCCGCCGGCGGACGCGGCGCGGCCACTGCCGGAAGCGTTGGCCTAACGCCCGCGTCCTCGAACATCTGCGCGCGGACGCCCATGCTGTTTGCGGGGCGTGAGTTGCGCGTAAGAAAGTTCGCACCCGCCTGTAGCGTTGTGCCGAGCCCAAACACTGCGGCCGTCTCCGTCGCGGCGCCGGGCAGGCGATCCATGAAGTCACCCTCTTGGCGCGCCAGGGCAAACGGCGTGTTTACCAGCGCGGTCCCGCCGCCAGCGGCAAGCGCGCTCACGCGACCCGGAACGCCCGTTCCGCCCAGCGCCGGGATTGAGGCCGCGATGCTGGTGGCGTTCAAGATCGGCTGTTCGCGCGCCACTTGGCTGCGACGATCATTCTCGTACTGCGCCGCGCCACGATATGCGGCCTCACCGCGCCTCGTTCCAGGAATGCCCCCGGCTCTGATTTGCGCTCCGAAGCCCGCCACGTCGTCTGCGATCCCGATGTTTCGCCACATCTGGTCCGTCATGCCTGCGGGGCCGTTGCGGTTGAAATCTGAGATGCCGCGTTCCAGCGAGCCCGGCGCGCCGCGTGGCGCACGCTCTTGCTGGCGGCGCTGATATGCGCCCCGGAACTGGCGGCGATACTCCTGCGCCTGTGGCGATTGCATCACCGGCGAATCCGGGCGCGCCATACGGCCCACCATGCCGCCGATGGATGAGCCCGGATTGGCGCGGTCGGACTCTTCCAGCACAGACGCAACTTCCTCGTCGGTCGCGTCGTCGGGCACTTCAATGATGCGCCCGTTGTACGAGATGCGGCGTGGCATTTACTGGCCCACTCGGCGCATGCGGCCATCAGGACCGCGCTCCCAGCGCTCAGCGGCGGGGGCTGCGCCTGGCGCTTGCGCGCGCGGCTCTACAGGGCGACGGCCTGGGCCACCTTGGCCGCGCGGATAGCGCTCCGCCATGCTGCGCCGAATGCGCGCCTCCGCGTCTCTGCGAATGGCCTCGGAGCGGTTGGCCGTCCAGTCCGCCTCAAAGCCTTGCAGGCCGTCGTTCTCCGCCGCCCATCGCTCGGCCGCTTGCACGTAAGCCTGCGCTTCGGCTTCATCGACCATCATGCCGATGCCGCGTTCCGCGTTGACCGAGCCAACTGTGCCAGTGGTCGGGTACTGCTGACGCGCCAGCATCTGCTCGATGATGCTGTTCATCGTGCCCGCTTGGCCCGGCTGAATGTTGGTCCGAACCATCTGGTTCGTGATGCCCTCCAGGCGCTGACGGCCACGGCTCTGCATGAAATCCGGGAGCGGGACGCCATCAAGCCCGCCCGTAGATGTGCGGAAATTCTCATCGAGGAATTGACCCGCAAGTCGCGCATTGCCCCGCGCTGAGCCTAGCAGCGCGCGAGAGCGTTCAAGCGCCGCCTGATCTTCTTGCGCCAGTGCGCCCATAGAGCCAGCCGGAACATAGCGCCCGAGGTCCATAGACCAAACCTGAACCTCTCGCTGCCCCGTCTGCGGGTTCACGCGCTCGCGGCGACGATAGCGCGGCGCGCGCGTGGCGATTGGCTGGCCTGAGTAAACGTCAGACATTAGTTGCTATAGCTCCACCCATCTGCGTCTGTTTCATCTTCGCCGATGCCGCCAGCGCGCGGCGCCGGATAGCGATGGCGCATCATACCGCTTACGAACGCTTGGCGGTTCATGCGCGCGAGCATCTGTTGATCTGGCGGAAGCTGGGCAATCATCGCCTCCATCTCCGCTTCTTCCTCGCGCTCGCGCTGCGCTTCGCTGACGGCCAAGTCTTGCTCTTGCTGCGCTTGGTCGTCTTCGATCTTGCCCCGGCGCGTCTGCTCGCCCCACATCTCGCGGCGCAGCATCTCTTGGTCACGCTGCGCGAGGTAGTCGGTCAGTTCCGTGCCGCCGTCCATCTGCTGCAACGTGGCGCCCACAGTGCCGAGAATGTCGCCCCAGCTCCGCTTGCCGCCCTGCGTCAATGAATTGCCGAGACGGCCAAACAGCCCGCGCGGCTGACGCGCCATGCCTTGGTTCAGCGGATCGGTTTGCATCGTAGGCTTCCCGGCTGCGGCCGGGATTGCGTAAGGACGCTGCATCGGAAAAAGCGGCATCACAGAGCCCCGTAGTTGACCATGGCGAACCCGCTCGGATGTATGACCACCGCATGCGCCGGCGCTTCGTCAGCCATCACGCCGATCTGGCGCGGCCCGCCCCATGCGTAGTCATAAGCGTACCACTTCAGCCCGTTGGCATCCTTGCCAAGCGGCTTGATGTTTTCCTTCAAGCGCCGATCGCTGGGGAACAGTCCGCCTAGCCCGGAGATAGCCGAGCCGATGATGCCGACGCCGCTCGGGCTGCTTGATGTCGTCCCGCTGCTGTTGACCGTCTGGCCCACCGGATAACCCTGCAACGTGCCGAGCAGAGCCGCAATCTGCGCCAGTTGGCGCATGCGCGCCTCATTCGGGTCGTTCTGAACGTTGATGTCACGCTGTTGATCGCCAAGCTCAGCTTGCAAGCCAAGGTTCGCGCGGCTGCTGGCGTCATTGGCGAGGCCGAGCGTGCCCGCTTGGTTTGCCGCATTGAGGCGCAAACCCGCGCCTTGGAGGCCGCTGTTGACGTTGAACTGATCGGCCCCGAGGCGGTTGGCGATGTCGGCCAGCGCCATCATCTGCGCGTTCTGGTAGCCGCTCTGACGCAAGCCGCCCGCCGTTTGGCCCGCAATGTCAAACGCGCTCCGGTTCGTCTCCGAGTCCGCTATGCCGTGCCGTGAGCCGCCGTAAGCGCCGGCCTGTGTTGCTGAGGCTTGGTTGCCGGTGATCGCGCCTTGGCGCATGCGCTCGATATCGCCAAGCGCGCCCTGCACCACCGTATCCTCGTACGGGTTCATATACGCGCTCAAATCGGTGTCGGAGAGTTGGCCCGCCTGCACTTGCGAGGGCGAATAGTTCATCAGCCCGCGCGTCGAATTGATCGCGTCCATGATGCTGGAGCTGGGCGCCAGATTGCTCGCACCGGCGAAAGCCTGCTGTTGCAGCGGCGATGCCCCTACTTGTGTCGGCGGCGGCGCGGAATTGCCGGTCAGGCCGCTGAGGGAGCCTGCGAAGCTCTGATACGGCCCCTGAATCCACGACGGCACGTTCGGCGTGCTGGTGCTTCGGCTCGATGTTTTTTGCTTGCTGCTTGACAGGCCCATTTAGAGGGTCTTTCTCAAAATCACTGCTGCGACTTCGTACCCGCGCCCTTTAAGCGCTCGCTCCCAGCCCTCTCGGCCCGCCTGAACGAATATCTCTTTGAGCCCCGCAGCTTCGGCCCATGTCTCAATCTTTGGCAGCGTCACGCTCAGCATCTCCACGAGATTGCCGCTGACCGGCCCCATCTCCAGAATGCCGCCCTCGTGTACGCGCGTAAACACATCGGAGCGCGCTTCCGGCCACCATTGCGCGGCGCCTTGGATGACTTCCTCGACAAGCTCGTCGGCATTGACAAACGGATGGCCCTCAAGCGCTTCGGCCCAGCCTTTGCGAGCGCGCTCAATGTCCGGGGTCACAGCGCCGTCACCACCAAAGCGCCAGCGTCGGAAACGGTCACGGACCAGCGATTGCCGTTTGGCGAGTAGAGCACGACGTAAAGGTCGCTACCGCCCAGATCGAGGTGACGGCCCTTCTTGTGCACCAGCAGATCGCGCCGATCTACTTCCGTGCGTAGCTCTTGCTCGGCGCGTTGATCGTACTGGCTGGGCGCCGGGCCCAGTTTGAAAGAGGGCGCGATGCTCATGGAAGCTTCCACGCAAGGATGCCGGCCGGGATGATCTGGACGGGCCGGCGCGGCCATTCCGCAGCGCCCTCACGCACGAACCATTGATCGCCGGCGCGAAGGCCGATGTCTTGCCCGCCGCGGCGCTTCCACACGGTCAGATCGACGCCCTCAGGCGCCGCATCCCGGTCGTAGGTCCACTCGCTCGCATCCGCAGACGCTACGAAGCGCTCGCCCGGCATGTTGCGCACGCGGCCTGCTTCGTCGCGTTGAAGGCCGATGATGAGCACCGGCTCAGGCAGCTTCAGCCCCAGCGCTTCGCCCTCGACGTTCACATTGCGCTCGTCCACCGCGATAAGAGCGCTGTCCGTCACCGAGGCGAACACCACGTCCAGATCGCCGTGGAAGCCGCGCATGCCTTCCAAAAGCTGAATGAGCTGACTGACCTTCAAAGCGTTGGATGGCATTAGAGGCGCTTGCTCCCTGCGATAACGTCCACACGCGGCGTGCCCCAGCGCCAGGACGTTGGATTGACGCCCTGCACCACAATGCGCGCCTGGCGCGCTGCGAAGCGGATGTCTGTTGGGTTGTCGATCGTATAAGGCCCGTAGGTCGTCTCAGTGTCGTTCGGCCAATCGCGCACCTTGAACGACACTTGCACGTCGCCCGATGTCTTCTCATCGGCAATGAGCCGCTTGGCGCGCATGATGCGATCGCCCTCGCCAAGCTCATAAGGCCCGCTGCGAACTATCGGCGTGTCACTGCCGTAAGCGTTGCCGATTTCGTGGTCATAGACCTCGCCGTCAGACGCGACCATGACTGGGTTTGTCAGGATGCCACGCGCCGCGCCCACCGTGCGGGCGAAGTCCTCATGCACGACCCAGAAATTGCCGAGATAGTTATACACCACCGCGCGATCGCACTCGTTCGATGAGCCGGACGGATAAAGCCACCAGACCTCGCCATATTGCGGGTCATGGTAGGCCGTCACTTTCGAGCGCTGCGTCGTGTTGAAGTCGTTGAACACGCCATCCGCCACATCGCAGAGCATGGGCCGCGTCACGCCGTCGAACATGAAGAAGCGGTTATTGCCCATCCAGTACGCGCGGCTGTCGATCGCCACCGCCGCACCGCGCCCGATGATGCCGCACGACTCGCCGGCGCGCTGAAAGCTGTAGATAAACGGCTGACCAATGTAGGTGGCAAAGTGAACGTCCTGATCGGTCCAGATCAGCGTGCCGCCCCGGATGCGCTTGCCGCACATGAGACGGCCCGCCGTTGAAAGCGTTTGGTCGCCTGCTTGGTTCGTCGCCGTCGGCGTCCATGTGGTCAGCGTTTCCTGATCCGGCCACTGGACCTTGCGGTTATCGCCGCCGGCGCCCAGCACGAACAGGAAGCGCTCCTCCGTCACGACAATGGCCGTCCCGGTCGGCGAGCCTGAAATCTGCGCCGCCGGCGTGCTCGACGTGGTGCTGGGATCCCAGGAATAGACCTTGCCGTCCTCAGCCATGCAGCCGACGAGCACCTGGCCGAAATTGTCCAGCGTCCACACGCTTGCAGGCTGCACCGCATCCACGTCGGTGCGCGGCGTGCCGTAAGCATCGGCGCCATACTCGCCAGAGCCGTAACCGCCGCCAGCGGATGCGTCAGCGCGGCCCGTGGTGAAGCCCGAGGGCGTGATGTCGTCTGCGGTCGAGTCCGAAGGTGTGGCCACGTAGAGCTTTGAGTGCGTGCCATACGCGGTCCAGCGCACCGTGCTGTTATCGACCCAAGGCCAGATTGCACGGCAAAGGCCGGTCAGCGGGTCATCAAGGCGCGACACCCAGCCGCCGATCGGCTGCACAGCCCAGACTTCGCCGTCCATCTGCCAGCGGATCAGATTGCCATCGTACCAGCGGCCAATGGCCTGATACATCGTTCCGGTCTGCAACATGCCCGGAGGCAGATCGAGCTTAACCAGCATCGCTCAGCGTGCGCTCGTAGCGGACTTCGCGCACGAACCATTCTTTCGGGAGCTGGCGGCTGAACCATTGCGGGCCGGTCACGCTCATGCGCTCGCAATTCTGCGACTTGGCGTACTTCTCCAGCGCGGGCACGAACGGGGCCACGTCATCGAAGGACGGCCCCGCTAGGATGATCTCGCATGTGTCGCCAGTGATGCGCGTCACGGCAGCGGCCTCAAGCCTCGCCGGTGGCGTCAGCACGCCCCAGAGCCTCATCTCGCCCGAGGATAGCCCGTTGGCGATGCTGACCGAGGAATAGCGCCCCTTGGAGTGTTTGCAGGCATCGGCCACGACCTTCATCACATGGCGGGTAAGCTCTTCGTTCTGGCGCATCTCTTCGATGCGGATGGGGCCAAAGATCGGCTTGGAAGGCGCGTCTGCGATGGTCAAGCAATGCTCCTAGGCCGCGCGATCAGGCGTGAGCCCGACATGCGCGTGGTTTGGTCGTTCATGTTGAGCGCTTTGATCGCCGCGGCGAACTTCTGCCGGAACATGCCCTCACGCTCGTCTTGCGTGTACGCACAGCCCAACATCAGACAGCCGTTCAGATACACCTGAGGCGCGTTGGTCAACACCCAATCGGTGTCCCCATCAGCCGAGATCGCCGTGAACTTCTCATACCAGCGCGCCGTCACGTCGGTGACAGCAGATGGGCCGAGATAAAGGCTGTCGCCCTCGACCGTGTAGATTGCCTGCGGCCCTGTCGTGCTCATGATCGACTGGACTTGCTTGCGAAACTGCCACGGCTCGACGTAGTTCAGCGACACCGCGCCCGGCATCGTCGGCGTGATCTCAATGAAACGCAGGAACGTGCTGGAGACTTGGCTGGAGATCGTGATGATGCCGCCCGTTGCCGGCGTGATCGTTGCGCTGTCGACCATCGCCTGAATGCGCAGCGGCTCGATGTCCCTGCCATCTCCGA
>Ga0315905_10002978_pt1 | contig 17653 bp, 14 predicted proteins | sample LakEriMetagenome_5_FD_203522 | JGI IMG/M metagenome (GOLD analysis project Ga0315905, IMG submission 203522) | Freshwater fungal communities from buoy surface, Lake Erie, Ohio, United States - Buoy 4 MA121 | ecosystem: Environmental > Aquatic > Freshwater > Lake | place: USA: Lake Erie, Ohio... | reverse complement strand
CCCCGGTGGAGGTGCGCCAGAGCGAGCGCTTCGACCGATACGCCGAGGTGATCGCCGATCTACGGGCGCGCGATCTGGTGTACGAGTGCTATTGCAGTCGGCGCGAGATTCGCGAGGCGGTGAACGCACCGCACGAACGCGAGGTGCAGTATCCGGGCACGTGTCGTGAACTGACGGAACGCCAACGCGAGGAGCGCGTGGAGTCCGGTCGTCCGCCGGCGTTGCGACTGCGCACCGATTCACCCACCTATGTCGTCGATGACGTGGTGGCCGGTGTTCACGAGTCGACGGTCGACGACTTCGTTCTGCAACGCAACGACGGTGTACCCGCCTACAACCTGGCGGTGGTGGTGGACGACGAAGCACAAGACGTCACCCAGGTGGTGCGCGGTGACGATCTGTTGTTCTCCACCGGTCGGCAGATGCACCTGCAACGCTTGTTGGGCTTCCGCACGCCGCAGTACGCGCACCTGCCACTGGTGGTGGGTGGTGACGGTGAACGACTGGCCAAGCGCCATGGTGCCGTGACGTTGGACGACCTGGCCGAGCGCGGCATCACCGCCCCGCGGGTGTTGCGGGCGCTGGCGGACAGCCTCGGCATCGGGAACACCGGTCCCGAGCGGGCCGCCGATCTGCTGGATGCGTTCCGGTTGTCGGAACTACCGCGAACGCCGTGGATGATTCCGATGGAGTGGCAGACTGTTTGACATGTCGTCATCCGATCTGGACCTCGTGCTCGGCTATCGCGGTGCCCAGTGTTTCGACGGCGATCTCACCGAGGTGGGTCCCGAGATGGTGGTGGTGCCGTTCTGGACCCGCGACATGTGCGACGCGGTCATCCGCGCCGCCGAGGCCGCCGGCGGGTTCGAGCCGAACCCCGACGACCCGGTGCCCGGACACGAGATCAGCCTGGCCACCATCAGCCCGCGCCTCTACGAGAACGTCATGGTCGATCTCGGGGTGCGCGTCTGGCCCCAGCTCCAGCGGAAGTGGCCCCTCATCGACTACTGCGGACTGCGTGACGCGTTCATCATCAAGTACGACCTCGACGGTCAACGCGAGTTGCGGATGCATCACGACGTCGCCCAGTTGTCGGCGTCGGTGAAGTTGAACGACGGATACGGCGGAGCCGAGTTGGACTTTCCGCAGCAGGGTTTCCGCAACACCGACGTGCCGGTCGGTTCGCTGTTGGTGTGGCCGAGCCTCGTGACGCATCCGCACCAGTCGTTGCCGTTGACGAGCGGCAACAAGTACTCGCTCACGATCTGGTTCGAGATCCCCGAACAGTACGGATGAGCGACGGGTATCCCCGTTTCACTCCCGATTCGAAACTAATTTTCGTCTCACTGTGCAGGTGAGAGCGGACACCTTCGATCGACGTTTCGTGATCGCGCTTCTGGCACTTTCGACCCTCGGCCCGGCCTCCCTGGCGGGTTGTGGGGGAGTGGTGTCGTCCACGGCCGAAGCCGCCGCCGTCTCCCCCTCGACGATCGCATTGTCGCCGCCGTCCCCGCCTCCCACCACCGTGCCGGCCCCGGTGATCACCATTCCTCCGGCCGCGCTGCCGCCGCCCGAGCCCCTGCGCATCGCCGCCACTCCGCTCGACGTGCCTCTCGTGGCGGTGGGCACTCAGGACGGCGAGGAGACCGAGCGCATCCAGCAACGTCTTCTGGATCTGGGCTTCTGGTTGCAGTCCGTGAACGGTGACTACGGCGTCACCACCTCGCAAGCGGTGATGGCGTTCCAGAAATACATGGGTCTGCCCGCCACCGCCGAGGTGGACGAGGCCACGGCGTCCCTACTCACGGTGGCCGACATGCGCGCCAATGGCACGGCGACCGGTGGCACCCTCATCGAGGTCGACAAGGACCGCCAGTTGCTGTTCGTCATCCGAGATGGCATGACCACCTGGACCATCAACGTGTCCACCGGTTCGGGGATCCCCTTCAGGGAGCGCGACAAGACCGAGTGGGGCAAGTGGATCCACGGCGACGCCCAGACCCCCGACGGAATCTTCCTCGTCGATCGCGAGCGCGAGAAGGGTTGGCACGGCGGGGACCTCGGCGACATATATCGGCCCAAGTTCTTCAACGGGGGCATCGCCCTTCACGGCTCGTACGAGATCCCGAACTATCCGGCCTCGCACGGGTGCGTGCGTATGTCGACCGCGGCCATGGACATGATCTGGAAGGACGACATCGCCCCCATCGGGATGACCGTCTGGGTGCATTCGTCCACCCCTCCGGCGTGACACGCTGACGGGGTGATTCCGACTCTCTCCGCCCTGCGTCCCTGGGCCGACCCCGGCGTGGTGGCCATCGGTCGCCTTCCCATACGTCAGTCGATGACGGCCTTTCCCGATGTCGACGAGCTGGTGGATGACCGGTCGCGGTCTCCGTGGCACACGGACCTCGCGGGTGAGTGGGACTTCCGCCTGTTCGCCAACCCCGACGCCGTCACCGCATCCGCCGTGGCCGAGAAAGCGCCGAATGGTTGGGTGCGCCTGAGCGTGCCGGGCAACTGGACGTTGCAGGACGTCGGTGACCTGCCGCACTACACCAACGTGAAGATGCCGTGGCCCTTGCGCCCGCCGGCGGTGCCCGAGCAGAACCCCACCGGTGTGTATCGGCGCACCGTCACCATTCCGAGAGCGTGGAAGGGGCGACGCACCGTGCTGCACGTCGGCGGCGCCGAGAGCGTGCACGCGGTCTTCGTGAACGGTGCGTTCGTCGGGTACGGAACGGACAGTCGACTCCCGAGCGAATTCGACGTCACCGATCATCTGCACGGCGGAGCCAACACCATCGCCATCTTGGTGATCCGTTACAGCGCGCAGTCGTACGTCGAGGATCAGGATCAATGGTGGATGGCCGGCTTGCATCGCGAGGTATTCCTCGAGTCGCGGGCCGTCGTGAACATCGAACGTGTGCACGCTCGCGCCGATTGGGATCACGAGACCGGACGCGCGTCGTTGGCGTTGGACGTGGGCGTTGGCGTTCTGGATGCCACCGGCACCACGGTGCTGGACAAGGGATGGCGCGTGCGCACCACGTTGCGCGGTCTCGACGGTCGCACCATTGGCCGTGCCGTCGTCGCGAACGTGGCCCACAATCACGTGCAGCCCTACGCCTTCACCGGGCACGTGGCGCGCGTCGAGATGGCGAACCCGAAGGTGCGACCGTGGTCGGCCGAGGATCCCCAGCGGTATCGCGTGGTGTGCGAGCTGATCGATCCCCACGACGTGGTGGTGGAAGCGGTCGGTCAGATCGTCGGCTTTCGTCGTGTCGGAATCATCGACGGTCTGGTGTGTGTCAACGGACGTCCGATCACGGTGATGGGTGTCAATCGGCACGACCATCATCCCGAGCGGGGCAAGGCCGTCACGTTGGACGACATGCGCGAGGACATCCTCACCATGAAGCGCGCCAACGTCAACGCCGTGCGTACATCGCACTATCCCAACGATCATCGCTTCTACGACCTGTGCGACGAGTACGGGCTGTACGTGGTCGACGAGGCGAACATCGAGAGCCACGGTTTCAACACCAGCCTCTGTCACGACGCGCGGTACCGAACGACGTGGTTGGAGCGAACGGGCCGCATGGTCGAACGGGATCGCAATCATCCCAGCATCATCATGTGGAGCCTGGGCAACGAGTCCGGCTACGGCGAACATCACGATGCCTGCGCCGCCATGGTGCGTCGCGTCGACCCGAGTCGTCTGCTGCATTACGAGGGAGCGGTGTTCCACGCGGGGTGGAGCGACGGTGGCGCGAACGTCACCGACGTGGTGTGCCCGATGTACGCACCACCGTCGGCCATCGAGATGTACGCCGAGAAGAATCTCGGGCCCCGGCCCCTGATCCTGTGCGAGTACAGCCACGCCATGGGCAACAGCAACGGTGGGTTGGCCGACTACTGGGAGGTCATCGATCGTCACCGCAAACTGCAGGGCGGCTTCGTGTGGGAGTGGAAGGACCACGGCTTGTTGCAGACCGCTCCCAACGGACTGCAGCGATTCGCCTACGGCGGACAGTTCGGTGACGAACCCAACGACGGCAACTTCGTGGCCGACGGCATCGTGTCTCCCGACGTCGAACCACATCCGGCCATTCAGGAGTTGATGTGGTGTCATCGTCCGGTGGCGGTGCAGAACGCCGGGTGGAAACTGAAGGTCACCAACCGTCAGGCGTTCCGCGACCTGTCGTGGTTGCGGGGAACGTGGGAACTGACGGTCGACGGTGAGCGCGTGAAGTCCGGTCGCTGGTCACCGACCGTGGCGCCGGGCACGACCGCGACCGTCGATTCACCGGTCGATCTGCGCGACGCGAAGAATCATCCGGGGGAGGTGTCGCTCACGTTCCGTTGGACCGTGGCGCGGGCGACGTCGTGGTGCGATGTCGGTCATCTGGTGGCCTGGGATCAGGTGGTGTTGCGCGAGGCCGAGAGCAAGGCTCTGCCCAAGCGCGACCCCGATGCCGAAGCCACCGCGGTCGACGTTCTGCTCGGTGGCGCGCCACGACTGAATCTGTGGCGTGGAGCAACCGACAACGACGGTTTCAAGTTGATGCCCGGTCTGTCGTCGGCCATGGCCATCGGTGGCAAGGCGTTGTGGCGCTGGCTCGAGCAGGGAGTCGACCGCGACGACGCCGAGAGCCTCGTCGATCATCGGGTCACGTCGTACGTCGACGTGAACGGCGGCGTGGTGTACGACCACACCGTCGTGGTGCCGGAGAACCTGTCCGACCTACCTCGAATCGGCGTGGTCTTCGAGTTGCCGAGCGGATTCGACACCGTCCGCTATCACGGTCGTGGGCCTCTCGAGAACATGCCAGACCGCAACAGCGGAGCGTTGTTGGGAATCTGGGAGAGCGACGTGGACGAGTTGCCCTACATCGTGCCCCAGGAGTTCGGACTGCGCACCGACTGTCGTTGGATGGAGATCGTGCGCTCCCGCGACGGTCGACGACTGCGCATCGAGGCGTTGCGCCCGGCCGGACTGCACATGTCGGCGATACACCATTCCGATCACGACCTGTTCGCGGCGGCCGACGTCACCGAGTTGATCCGCCACGACGGATTGTTCGTGCACATCGACGTGGCGCACCGAGGGGTGGGAACCGCCAGTTGCGGACCCGACATGCACCCGCGCCACGTCATCCCGGCGGGCGAGCACCGCTTCGCCTACCGGTTGGTGCTGCTCGACTAGGACTCGGCGCGTCGCACCCGGAGACGACGATCGTCGGCGGTCAGACAGCGGCCGGTCTCCAAGTCGAACTTCCAACCGTGCAGCGTGCACACCAGCGTGGTGCCGTCGGATTCGCCGAACACACCCAGATCCGCGCGCCGGTGCGGGCAGTAGCGCTCCACCATGTGATCGCCGATGCGGATCTCGTCGCTGGGTTCGGGAGGGGCGATCTTGCGAACGGCTTCGGCCTCGGTGCGCTGCATCCGCTCCACCGAGAGCGATTTGAAGAAGTTGTAGAGGTACTCGTTGTACGGACCCGAACGCCACGCGCCGAAACGACACGACAGGAACAGTTTGTCGCTCCAGTCCACGGCGTTCTGGGCCACGACCGTCTCCACCAGTCGCCGGTCGATGTCGAAGCGGAAGCCGAACGGCTCTCCGTCGTGCGCACGGACCTGTCGCTTCGGAAAGTCGATGAGTACCTCGGTGTCCCCGGCCTGCAACAGACAGGCGGAGCCGATGGCGTCACAGAGCGTCGGCGCCAAGGTCATCAACGGTTCCCACCACGCCTTCAAGCGACCGACCAGATTCGGGGCGGGTTTCTCCCACGACTCCTTCAGCTCGGCGAGGTACGGCAGATAGTCGCTCTGGTAGCGCTCGAGGTACTCGCGCTTGTGCGTGAAGATCCCGCGGACCTCGTCCACGGGGATCGGGTGTCGTGGTTCGGATTCGGAGCCGCACTCGATGACGGTCCCCGGGATGTTCATGACCCCCGCCCGCCCGACGGCCGCGAGTCGGTCGAGGAACGACGTCTGGTCCGGGAAGATCGACAACTCGTCACCGTCGATCACGTTGAAGCGGAAGAGGTCAGGGTCCAGGAAGCACGGCGGTCCGGCCGACGGAACCACCGCGCGCGCGTCGAGAGCCTCCACGTAGCGAAGCGCGCGGGAGAACTGGCTCTCCACCTTGAGATCGATGAGTTGGCGCATCGTCTCGGGGGACTCCTCGTACACCATCGGATACCAGATGGCACCGGAGTACTGGATCCAGTGCTGGTCGATGGGACCGTGCGAACGCAGGGCGTGCAGGTCGCTCGGTCGACAGTCGTTCTGGTCGACGATGCGATGGACCCCATCGCTGACGACGAGAGCCGAGTCACCGGCGGGGCCGTCGGTGATGGACGTCTCCACGTGGATGGCGACGGTCAGTCCGTCGCCCAGGTCGGTCTCGACTCCGTTGGTGGTGTGCACGAACGTGTCGAATCCCAGGGAACGCAATCGACGCTCGAGTTCGTTGGTGGGAAAGTCGGGAAGAAGCACCGGTGTGTGGCGTGGGATGTTCTCGCTCAGCCACTTCTCGTCCAGATGATCCCCGTGCAGGTGCGAGATGTACAGATACGACGGATGCAGTATCTCGTCGCGCAACGGATGGGGGAGTCCGTCGTTGCGGGGGAACACGAACCAGGAACCGAAGAACGCCGGGTTGAACCACGGATCACAGAGGATCGTTCCCTGTCGCGTCTCGATGAAGATGCCGGCGTGACCGATGGAGGTGGCCCGCATCGTGGTTGTTCGCACGACGACAAACTACCGATTCACGTGCGGACGCAGAGGTGGACGATGGTCACGGAGTGGGCGGGTCGCTGTACCTGACGCCGCCACGCGACACGTGCTCGGTCCACTTCGTTCCGTCCCAATAGCGGAACTCGTAGCGACCGGCCGGATCCTTGTACCAGTCGGCGGGGACCGAGGGGGTCTTCACGGCCGTCGTGGAGTTCGCGGGGGCGCTCGTCGTGGCCGATGCCCAACCGTTCTGTTCGGACGCCGGAGTGGGAACGGGGGTGACGTGAGCGACCGGGGTCGGGGCGACGGTGGCGCTGGAGTTCTTCGCCCGCGAGAGGTAGGCGACGACCTCCGAGCCGGTGGACACGATCGACACCACGGCCCAGCCGTCGGTGGCGAGAGCGTTCAACTTGTCGGTCAACTTCGCGTGTTCGCTGATGTACACCGATACCGATGAGTATTCCTGCATGCGGCGAGTGTAGAGCCGTTTCAGGATTCGGTCTCGGCGGCGCCCTCGACGGCGACCAGTCCGCGGGCCTCGGCTTGGGTGGACGGCCCGTCGAAGATCAGCGCGCCGTCGCGAAGTGCGATGGTGCGCTGGGTGGTGGTCACGAATCCGAGTTCGTGGGTGGCCACCAGCAGTGCCGCACCGCCGGACGAGGCTTCGTCGAACAGTTCGAGCAACGCCTCCTTGCCCTCGGCGTCGAGTCCGACGAACGGTTCATCGACCAGCATCAGATCGAACGGCCGGATGAACGCCATGGCGATGGCCGCCTTCTGCTTCAATCCGCGACTGAAGCGAGTGGGGAGATCGTCGGCCCGGTCGTAGATGCCCAGTTGGCCCAGGAGGTCGGCGGCGCGTTGCTCCCAATCCGATCGACCGTGCAGACGCGCGGTGTACTCGAGGTGTTCCCACACCGACAGATCCTCGTAGAAGGTGGGGGTGTCGGCGAGGTAACTGAGGCGACGTCGGGCTTCCATCGATCCGGGAGCCTCCCCGAAGACCATCACCGTTCCCGATGCGGGCTCGAGCAGTCCGGTGGCCATGCGCAGGAACGTGGTCTTGCCCGAACCGTTGTGACCGATCAGCGCCACTCGCTCGTGCTCCTCGACGCGCAGATCGAGGGGATGGAGTGCCGGCCCGTCGCCGTAGTCCTTGGCGAGCGCGCGGGCGATGAGTGCGGCAGGCTTCTCCACCGGGGCGGTGGCGGACGTCTCGTGCGATTCGTCGCGCGTGGGTGGCTTGGGGTGACGGCTCATCGTGTGGCTCCCGTGCGGTTCTGGCCGCGACTCTCGGCGGCGGCGTTGGCGATCCATTGTTTGATGTCGTCGCGGAATCGGATCCACCCGCCCACGAGCGCGGTGAGCAGTGCGATGGCGACGGCGATGCGGGCCGCGGCCGCCGGTGCACCGTGTCCGTTGTCCGTCGCCTCGCGAGCGGCCAACATCGGCAGGCTTCCCGCGGTCGCGATCACGACGGGCCAGATCGCCTTGATGAGCGACGCGGTGCCGGCCACCTCGGGAGGCATCATGTTCTGCTGCGCGGTGGAACTCATCTGATCGGGCGCTCCCGAGACGATGTTGATGCACGCTCCGGCGAGTCCACCCAACGTCGCGGGAAGGGCGGCGACGGAGGCGACGGCGAGCGACGAGTCGTCGACGAACCACATCGTCGCGACCATGACCATCGACACGGGGATCGACACCAGGGCCGACGGCACCAGCAGCCGCAGATACAGCAACCCGCGAAGTCGGGGGTACGCGTCGGTGCGATCTCCGTGGTCGATCTCCTGAGCGAGCGGCTCGCAGATCTCCAGTCCGAGGATGAACATGACCAGACCGCTACCGACGATGGCGGCCGTGGTTCCGTTGTGGACGGCCACCAGACACAGTCCACCGATCACCGCCAACATGACGATGCGCAGCACGCGGCTGACCGGGAACCGCAGCAAACCGTGCCATCCACGCCGCCACTCGGGGGTGAGCGAACGTCCGCCCGGGACCGCGAACCACGGTCGGGGTCGGTTGCGCTCGTGGCTGAGTTGACGGCGAAGCAACGTGACCGTTCGCAGATCCTGCAACGTCACGGCGAAGCGCAATTGGGTCACCAGGGTCGAACGCCGGGCCAGAGCCTCCAACGACTGACGCGCCAACAACGACAATCCGATCGGCACGAGAATCGCCGCCACGACGGTGGGCACGATCTCGACGGCTCGCGTGCGCTCTCCCCACAGCGCCAAGCCACCGTGCAGGTCGGCCGGGCCGTCGAACGTGGCGTTCGGTAGCGCTCCGGCGAACTGCCAGGCGATCAACGCGCCACCGAGTCCACTGGCCATCCATCCGCGCAGCCGGATTCCGTGGGCGATGAGGGCCGTCGCCACGAACATCGCGCCGGCGGTGGCTCCCCACAGCAATCCGGACCAGGCCCACGCCATGCTCGTTCCCGGCAAACGACGTCCGGCCAATTGGCCGGCGACGGCACCGGCGGCCGCGGTCGAGAAAACGATCGAGCGGAGCTTCTGCACCGCGGGTCGCAGCAGAACTCGTTCGCGTGAAACGGGAGCCAAGAGCACGTGGCGCACGTCGGCGTCCTCGAGGGCCAGCGGTCCCCCTCGCGAACCGGATCGCAAACCCATCGCGACGGCCAGAACGAGGGCCAGGCCCAACCAACCCGCGCCGAACTCGGTCACGTCCCGTGCGGTGGCGGCGGACACCGGTTCGTCGGGGACCAGGCCGGAGAGGAAGAGAATGCCGCCACCGAAGACGAACGCTGCGAGGTAGACGCGGTACAACGCTTCGAACCACTCCAACTCGGCGAGACGGTTCTTCTGACGAGCGCGTCGCAGAGCACGCACCGCCGACAATCCGGTGGAGGAGACGGAGGGGACGAACGGGGACGTGGCGGGCGTCGCCTCACCGGTCTCGATGGGGTTCGTCTCGTCGGCGGCCCAACCGGACCACGACGCCACGAACAATCGGGCGGGGTTCAATCCGGCGTGTTCCATGGCGACGACGTTGAGGCACGCGGAGACGCCGGACCCGCAGTACGCGATCACGTCGTCGGCATCCTCGGCTCCGAGTCGGCGGTAATGATCGTGCAACTCGGGCATCGGTCTCAACGCTCCCTCGCTCACGACCGCTGTCCACGGCGCGTTGCGGGCGGTGGGAACGTGGCCGGCGCGTGGGTCGACGGCCGAGGCGCCGGCGGCTCCGGTGAATCGTTCGGATGCGCGGGCGTCGATCAGCAGGGTCGTCGTTCCGCCCTCGATCGCCGCTCGAACATCGTCGGTGGTGGCGAGTCGATTCGTCGGCCAGTCGGTGGCGGTGAACGACGCCTGTCGCGACGGTCGTACCGGACCTGCTTCGAGTTCTCGCCCGGAGGTGGCCGACCATGCGGAAATGCCGCCGTCCAACAGGGAGGCGTTTCGCCCGATCATGCGAAGCATCACCACCAACCGTGAGGCGGTCATGCCCCCGGTGTCGTCGTACGCGATCACATGGGTGTCGTCGCCGATGCCGAGCCGACTCATGTGCTTGGCGAAGGCCGCCGGAGACGGGAACGGGTGTCGCCCGTCGCTCGGTGAGTTCGCCGGGCGGGCGAGATCTCGATCCACGTCGACGAACACCGAACCGGGGATTCGCCCCGCTTCGTGAACGGAACGCGCGTCGCGACCGTCGAGATACCAACGCACGTCGGCCCACACCACCGTGGTGGTGGTCGAGAGAGCGATCGCTCGATCGACGTCGATCACCACCGGGACGGTCGGGACTTTCGGCACGTGTTCGTTCAAGGTCACCATCTTGTCCGGTCCGAGGGGCATACTGAGAAAGATGGATGTAAGAACCGTCGAACTCTTCTCTTCCATCCTGAGTGTTTTCGCCTTGGCCGGCGGGCTGTCCTACGCCGTCGCGACCGGCTCCGGTTTGCGGGTGTTCCGGAACCCGGTGGCGCAGGTGCGCGAGTCGGCGTTGTGGTTGGCCTGGCTGGTGGCGGCCGTGGCCACCGCCGGGAGCCTGTATTTCAGCGAGATCGCCGATTACGTTCCGTGCCGTTTGTGCTGGTTCCAGCGCATCTGCATGTACCCGTTGGCCGGAATCCTGTTGGTGGCCGCGATTCGTCGCGACCGCAACGTGCGCTGGTACGCCCTTCCCCTGTTGGTGGCGGGCATCGCAGTGTCCACCTATCACTACGTCATCGAGTGGCGACCGAGTTGGGGCGACGGCGCGTGCTCCGTCGGTCCGTCGTGCACCGACGTGTGGTTCCGACGCATGGGCTTCGTGACACTGGCCTTCATGGCGATGTGCGGATTCGTGGCGATCGTGGCACTCTTGTTCGTGAATCCGTCGTCCGGGAACCGGGACGCCGCGTCCGACGACTGATACGAGGAGGCTCTCATGGCGAAGCAGCAATCGAAGAAGAAGGCATCGAACAGCGGACGTTGGGTGATCATCGGTGTGGTCGTCGCGATCGTGGTGGCCTTGTTGATCGCGGTGCTCGCCGGTGGTGATTCCCCGAGCGACGACACCCCGTCGGGGGCGAGCGCCGAGAACCAGCCGGTGCAGGTGGACGGTTCCGCGCTCGAGCGTCTTCCCGACGACGGCCCCGACCCCGCCGTGGGATCGAGGGCTCCGACGTTGACGGGGTCGAGCTTCGACGGCTCTCCGGTGACCGTCACCCCGGGCGACGGCAGCCCGTACATGTTGGTCTTCCTCGCGCACTGGTGCCCCCACTGCAACGCCGAGGTGCCGCGATTGATCGCGTGGCAGGAGTCCGGAGCGGTGCCCGCCGACCTGAAGGTGATCGGTGTGTCCACCGGTGTGGCATCGGATCGGCCGAACTACCCGCCCTCGCAATGGGTCGTCGACAAGGGTTGGCCGTGGCCGGTGATGGCGGACTCGGTGGAGATGAACGCGGCGGCCGCGTACGGACTGAGTGGCTACCCGTTCTTCACGATCATCGGTGCCGACGGGAACGTGAAGGTCCGAGTCTCGGGAGAAGTGGAAGTCGACGCCCTGAACGAGATCGTCACCGACGCGCTGGCGAGCTGATCACCGTCGGGTCGCTTCCTCGGCCCGACGCAACACCTCGCGCACCGGAAGTCCGAGTGCGGATGCCGCGCGCGCGGCGTCGTCGAACTCGACCTTCACGCGATGTTCGGCGATCTTGACGCGAATCGTCTGCCCATCGACGTCGACGGTGGTCTCCTCGCGTGAGATCGGCCAACGCTCGATGACGCTTCCGCGCACTCCGAGCGATCCGGTTTCGCGCGCGAGCAGATCGGCGAACTCCCCGGTGCGCACCTCCTCGCACAGCAGGTGCACCGTGTGTGCCGGTCGGCCCTTCTTCATGACGATGGGCGAGATCCACGCGTCGTGCGCTCCGGCGGCCATCAACGAGGACACGGTGTGGGCCAGCACCTCACCGGTGACGTCGTCGACGTTCACCTCCAACAGACGCACCGGTTGCCCGCCACCCCGGGGTGAGTCACCGACCGCGTCGCCCACGACCACCTGCACGACGTTGGCGCGCGTTTCGAAGTCGGCGGTTCCCGCGCCGTAACCCACGGAGGATGCGGTCATGGCGGGCATCGCACCGAACGAGTCGGCGAGGGCGGCGAGGATCGCCACACCGGTGGGCGTGGACAGTTCCCGCGAATCGTCGAGCCCGAACGTGGGGATTGACCGACGCGCGCACAGGGCCACCACGGCGGGTCCCGGATTGGGTAGTCGCCCGTGGGCCGACGAGATGGAGCCGTGTCCCATCGCGACGGGGCCGGCGACGATGCGGTCGATATTCAGTGCCTCGAGGGCGGCGCACACCCCGACCACGTCGACGATGGCATCGGTGGATCCGACCTCGTGGAACTCCACGTCGGTGGCGGGCACACCGTGAATGGCGCCCTCCACCTCGGCCAGCAACGAGAACACCGAACGGGCGCGATCACGAACGCGTTCGGGGAGATCGGCCGCCGCGAGCATCGCGTCGATGTCACGCCACGGCCGATGATGCTCGTGATGATCATCGTCGTGATGATGCACCGCCACGATCGCGCGAGTGGAGGCGACGCCGCACCGTTGTGTGCGCTCGAACGTGAGCGCGTAGTCGTCGATGGGCAGAGCCGACAGGATGGAACCGATGATCAATTGATCGGCACCGGCGTCGACGAGCGCGGCCAAGGTCATGTCACCGGCGGTGCCTGCCGAACAGTTGAACCAAGCCACCCGCGTCATGAACTTCAGCCTCGGACGATGCGGGCCACGGCGCAGGCGGCTCCGTATCCGTTGTCGATGCCCACCACGGTGATGCCGTTCGCGCAGGTGGCGTGCATGGCGAGCAAAGCGGTGACTCCGTCCAGTCCCGATCCATAGCCGACGCTGGTGGGCACGGCGATGACCGGCTTTCCGCTGAGGCCACCGATGACGCTGGCGAGCGCTCCCTCCATTCCGGCCACCACCACGATGATGTCGGCGTCCATCACGTCGTCGACCCGATCGAGGAGGCGATGAAGTCCGGCCACTCCCACGTCGGTGATGCGCGACGCCGAGATTCCGTGCGCTCGCAGAGCCAACAGGCATTCGTCGACCACCGGAACGTCGGCCGTGCCCGCCGAGATCACGAGAACGTTGCCGTGCTCGATCGGTGACGGTGCCCGCCACAACATCGAGCCGTTGGCGGTGTCCGTTTCTCCGTGAGCCGCTTCGAGGGCCGCTCGTTGCTTCTCGTCCGTGCGGGTGACGAGGACTGCACCACGCCCGTTTGCCAACAACTCACCGACGATGGAGACGCACTGCTCGGGGGACTTGCCCGGTCCGTACACCGCCTCGGGCGATCCTTGTCGAATGTGGCGGTGATGATCGACCAGGGTGTCGTCCACCTGTCGGTAGGGGAGTCGCTTCAACTGTTCCACCGCGTCGTCGGGCGCGATGCGACCGGAGGAAACATCGTCGAGGAGGGCCCGCAGGAGTTCCTGATCCACGTAATCATCCTGCCACTTGGGGTCCCGAGCCGTAGCCTTGACCGGTGTGAACGACGTACGAACCTCCACGACCACCTCGGGGTCCACCCTGAGGGTCGGTTTCTTCGGACCGTTCGGCACATTCACCGAGCAGGCGGTCCGTTCCCAAGCCGATCTCGGCGACGGGGAGTTGGTGGCTTTCCGCACGGTGCCCGACGTTCTGGACGCGGTGGCGTCCGGTGACGTGGAGTTCGGCGTGGTACCCATCGAGAACTCCATCGAGGGAACGGTCAACTTCACCCAGGACGCGTTGTCGTTCGACTACGACCTGTTGATCCAGCGCGAGATCGTGCTGAACATCGAGCACTGCCTGCTGGCCCTGCCCGGCACGGCACTCTCCGACATCACGACGGTTCTCTCCATCCCCGTGGCCACCGCTCAGTGCCATCGGTATCTGCGCGAGAACCTGCCCGACGCCGAGGTGCGCGCGGCCAACAGCACCGCCGACGCGGCGCGCATCGTGTCCACCGACAAGATGGAGGGTGCGGCGGCTATCGCGCCGTGCAACGCCGCGAGTCTGTACGGACTCGACGTGGTGGCGTCGAACATCGAGGATCATTCGGGCAATCAGACCCGCTTCGTGGTGGTCGGTCGCACGGGAATCCCCGCGCCCACCGGACACGACGTGACGGGAATCGTGGTGTACCAGCGCGCCGACGAACCGGGCAGCCTCATCTCCATCCTGCAGGAGTTCGCCGCGCGTCGCGTGAACATCACCAACCTGTTGTCGCGTCCCACCAAGAACGGCGGGCTCGGCGACTATTGCTTCGTCATGTATCTGGACGGACACATCGGCGACGAGTTGGTGGCCGATGCGTTGCGGGCCTTGCACGCCAAGCAGGGTGCGGTGAAGTTCCTCGGTTCGTATCCGGCCGCCGGTGAACACGCGCATTCGGCGCGGGAGCACGCCGACGCCCGTTGGCAACAGGCCGACGACTGGGTGGAACGACTTCGCGACTCCATCCGCTGAGGGCGGTCGTCCCGCGCATCTAGTGTGCGGGCATGGGAGACAACAACGAAGTCGCCGTGGTGACCGGGGCCAACTCGGGAATCGGTCGCGCCACCGCCATTCATCTGGCCCGCAACGGGTACACCGTGTTCGGAACCGCCCGCGGGCTGGAAAAGGCCAGGAAGGCCGATTCGATGGCCGCCGAAGCGGGCGTTCAGTTGCAGTGGGTGGAAATGGACGTGGCCGATGACGCCAGCACCAGTGCGGGGTTGGCCGAGGTTCTCGAACGGGCCGGTCGCGTCGACGTGCTGGTGAACAACGCGGGCGTGGGTGGCAATGCGGTGGTGGAAGAGTGTCCGCCGTCGTTGTACCACGAGGTGATGAACGTGAATCTCTACGGCGTGGTTCGTTGCGTGCAGGCCGTGTTGCCCCACATGCGCGAGCGCGGGTCCGGGACGATCGTCAACATCTCGTCGGTGGTGGGTCGGTTCGCCGCGCTGGCCCAGGCGCCGTACGTGGCATCGAAGTGGGCGTTGGAAGCCATGTCGGAAGGACTGGCCCAGGAGGTGGCACCGTTCGGCATTCGGGTGGCCATGGTGGAGCCCGGCATCACCAAGTCGGCGATCTTCGCCAAGAACATCGACGCTCCGAATTCGAGTGGTGCCTACGAAGCGCACTACCGCCGCATGTTCCAGTTCTACGCGGCGGGCATGGCGCAGGCCACGGATCCTTTCGAAGTGGGAGCGGTGGTGTTGAACGCCATTCGTACCTCCGAACCTCGGCTGCGTTACCCGGTGTCGTGGGGTGGTCCGGAGTTGTTGGCGAATCGTCCGTTGGTGAGCGACGCCGACTGGGTGGCTCTGGGTGCGATCGAAAGCGACGCCGAGTACATGGCCGAGTTCGAACGCCTTTTCGGAGTGCGGATCGCCACCTGACGGCCGGCATCGTCGGCTGGCTAACCTCGGGGACGGAACGGTGGCAGAGCGGACAAATGCAGCCGCCTTGAAAGCGGCCGGCTCACAAGGCCCGGGGGTTCGAATCCCTCCCGTTCCGCCAGTGCTAGCGGGGAAGTCAACACACAACAAGGGGGAGTCATGGCCACAACGGTGGGTCAGTACTGCATCAACGTCACCGACATCGAGCGCTCGGAGTGGTTCTACACCGAGATCATCGGGCTGAAAGTCCAGTCCCGCACCCAGATTCCGGGGGTGGACGAGATCGTGTTGGCGGCCGACGCGGGCGGCGGTCGCTTGCAACTGGCTCAACACCTGGAGCGCAGCGGAGCCATCGAGCACGGCACGGCACTGTGGAAGATCTACATGAACGTGGACGACTGTCAGGACGTGCACGATCGTGCGGTGGCGGCGGGGTTCACCTCGACGATGGCACCGGCGCGACTGGATCGTTGGCCGGTCACGGTGGCGTTCATCCTCGACCCCGATGGGTACTCGGTGGAGTTGCTGCAACGCCATGAAGGGGCCGTGGTCAACGGAGCGCAGTGAGGCGAGTGCCTGTACACTCGCCATCTCATTGGAGAGGTGCCGGAGCACGGTTGAACGGGACGTCCTGCTAAGACGTTGACCGCCTAAAAGCGGTCCGTGGGTTCAAATCCCACCCTCTCCGCCAGTTGTGATCGATCGTCGCGTTCGTCGAGGTCGGTCGTGGGAACGCGGATCGCATGCGTCCAAACCCTCGACCCACCTCCACCATTTGGCGGGTTGCCGAAATCTGTGGATCGACGGCGCGCACCGCCTGTGTGCTGGGAAGATGCTCTGAATTCCTGTGGACAAAGGGGGCTCAACCAGAGGTTGAGGGTTGTCGCTGCTGTTGTGATACTCACGGTCGGCGACCACACTGGTCGGGCGCCGTCGACCGAAACGACGGCCGTGTGATTCGACATGAGTACCTACAACAGTTCCTCGTGGCCGAACCAGTTTCCCTCTGGTCGTGGCGGACAGCACCGGGGGCCTCGCCGAGGCCCATCGGGGGTCGCTCCTGCCCGCAATCTGTTGGGACGACGACTTGGCGTGATGGTTCTCGTCGGCGCCTTGGTGGCCCCCGTGGTGTGGGCCTCGCGGGGTGACCGCACCCCGGTGACCGCGTCCTCCACGGGTGGCGCCACCGCCATCGTCGAGTTCGACGCTGCGGCCGACACCCAGCCGACCGTGGCCTCCACGACCACCACCGTCGCCATGGTGATCCAGGGCCAAGCCGTCACCGTGCCGCCCACCACCACTGCCCCCATCACGCAAGCTCCCACCACCGCGACCCCGACCACCCAGCCGGTGGTGGTTTGCGCTTCGAAGTACGTGGTGAGGGCCGGGGATTCGTGGTACGGGCTCGAGGCCAAGACCGGGGTGAAGGCCAGTACCATCGCGGGCACCAACAACACCACGATTCGGTCGCCCTTGATGGTGGGTGACGAGATCTGTTTGCCGCCGGGGGCCGAAGTGGCCGCCGACGACGCTCCGCCCACCACTGCCACCTCGCGGTGCGGTGATTCCTACGTGGTTCAGGCGGGGGATTCCTGGAGTCGAATCGCGGCCAAGGCCGGCGTGAAGTCCACGGATCTGGCCATCGCCAACGGCAAGAACCTGCGGTCCACGCTGCTTCCGGGCCAGACGATCTGTCTGCCGGTCGGAGCCTCCATCCAGGCGGCGCCCGCCGCGGCCGCCCAACCGGCGGCCAGTCCGGTCACCACCCGTCGGTATTCGCGGTCGGAACTGGAGCAGATCGTGCGCGACGTGTGGCCCGACGAGTTGGAAGCCGATGCGTTTCATGTGGCCTACCGCGAGAGCCGCTGGAGCAATCTGAGCGAGACCGGTTGTTGCGTGGGCTTGTTCCAGTTGAACTGGAACAGCCACAAGAAGTGGATGGCGAACTACGGAGTCACCGAGCGCAGTCAGTTGTTCGATCCCGTGATCAACGCCCGGATGGC
>Ga0315905_10002976_pt1 | contig 17663 bp, 20 predicted proteins | sample LakEriMetagenome_5_FD_203522 | JGI IMG/M metagenome (GOLD analysis project Ga0315905, IMG submission 203522) | Freshwater fungal communities from buoy surface, Lake Erie, Ohio, United States - Buoy 4 MA121 | ecosystem: Environmental > Aquatic > Freshwater > Lake | place: USA: Lake Erie, Ohio... | reverse complement strand
CAGGTAGCGATAACTCATTTATTAATGCTCTTCAAACAGATGCGGCAATTAATCCTGGAAATTCAGGTGGCCCACTAGTTGATTCAACTGGAGCGGTAATTGGTGTTAACTCTGCGATAGCAACCCTTGGTTCATCATTTGGTTCACAGAGCGGTTCTATTGGGCTTGGCTTTGCAATCCCAATCAACCAAGCGCGCAAGACCGCCGATCAATTGATTAAAAATGGAAAAGCGACTTACCCAGTTCTGGGCATCGCAATTGATATGAAGTATGAAGGCGATGGCGCGCTCATCTCAAAGAGCGAAAAAGCAATATTGTCAGGTGGACCTGCGGCGTTAGCTGGACTTAAAGGCGGAGATATCATCACCAAATTTGATGGCCGCACAATTAATTCTGCAGAAGAACTAATTGTGGCAATCCGCGCGAAAAGTGTTGGTGACAAAGCAGTACTTACATATATTCGAGGCGGCGTCACATCAACGGCCACCGTAACTTTGCAAGCTGGAAAGTAAAGCAATGTTCTTTGACTTCGGTGCAGGTGAAATCCTTGGTCTAGCCCTGTTGGCCATAATTTTGGTGGGACCCGACCGCTTGCCTCATCTAGCGGTAGATGCCGCAAAGCTAATTAAGAAAATACGCGCGATGTCACAAACTGCCACATCTGAATTGCGCAAGAATCTTGGGCCGGGATTTGAAGATTTACAACCGTCAGATCTGCACCCAAAGAAATTTATCAAGAAGCAGATAGCAAACGCGCTCGATGAAGATGACGAAGAAAAGCCAAAATTTAAGGCAAAGTTAGATCCTGATTTACTATGACAACAATCGAGCAAATTAACGCCGCACTTGCCACCGTTTCAGATCCTGAGCTCCATCGACCTCTGCCAGAACTAGGCATGGTCGAATCGGTAGCGGTAAATGGGGCTGTAGCCGAACTTAAAATTTTGCTGACGATTTCAGGTTGTCCCATGCAAGATCGACTCCGCTCAGATATAACCGCAGCGGTTATCCAAGTTGCTGCAATCGATGAGGTAACCATTGTTTTTGGCGTAATGTCAGAGGAACAAAGAAATAACGTTAAAAAACTCTTGCGCGGCGGACGTGAAAAATTTATTCCCTTTGCACAGCCTGATTCGCTAACTCGTGTACTGGGCATCGCTTCTGGCAAAGGCGGCGTAGGAAAATCATCACTAACTGCCAACTTGGCTATTTCTGCGGCGCTTCGTGGCCTGCGCGTTGGAATTCTTGATGCCGATGTTTATGGACACTCAATTCCGCGGTTGATGAACTTGATGGGGCAGCGCCCAACTGCGATTGATCAGATGTTTATTCCACTTGAGTCATACGGTGTAAAAGTTGTTTCCATGGAGATGTTTAAACCCGAGCGCGCAGATGCGGTGGCCTACCGTGGCCCGTTGCTGCACCGAGTTTTAGAACAACTCTTATCTGATGCTTATTGGGGCGATCTTGATCTACTTTTAATCGATTTACCTCCGGGAACCGGCGATCTTGCAATTTCCCTGGGCCAACTAATTCCAACCTCAGAAATTTTAGTTGTTACAACTCCGCAGATTGCGGCGGCGGAAGTTGCCGAGCGAGCTGGACGAATTGCCCACCAGATTCATCAACGCGTTGTCGGTGTTATTGAGAATATGTCTGCTTTCCCGTGCCCACACTGCAGCGATAAAATTTCTTTATTTGGAGAAGGTGGAGGAGAAGAAACTGCAGCTCGTTTATCTATTTTGGTCGGCAGCGAAGTACCACTGTTAGGCAAAGTCCCGTTTAGTACTCAGTTGCGAACGGGCGGCGATGATGGAAAACCTATTGTGATTGCCCATCCTGATTCACCGAGCGCTTTAGCAATTGCAGCAATTTCAGAAAAGCTAATGGTTCGAAGTAACTCTTTACTTGGAGTCAGACTGGGGCTTAGCACGTAAATCTTTTAGCAAATCTTCAAGTTCGTTTCGCATAAAATCTCTAGTTGCCACATCACCAAGTGCGATACGAAGGCTGGCAAGTTCGCGAGTCAGGTATTCAGTATCAGCAATTGAGCGAGCATTCTGTGCACGATCTTCATTAAGGGAAATTCGATCGCGGTCGGCTTGACGGTTTTGTGCAAGCAGAATTAGCGGTGCCGCATAAGATGCTTGCAACGACAAAACTAAAGTTAAGAAAATAAATGGGTAGTCATCAAAACGTAAGTCACGTGGAGCAACAACATTCCAGATAACCCATGACAGGACAAATACCGTCATATAAACCAAGAAGCGAGCAGTGCCTAAGAAGCGAGCAAATCGCTCAGAAACTTTGCCAATTACTTCTGGATCATAATTTGGGCGCAATGATCGGCGGGATTCGCGCGGAGTATCTAGTCCACTTTGGCGGGAAATGATTGAACGTGCCATTAGCGCGCCTCCTCTTCCATGGATTGATCTAATTCAATATCTTCAGGGTCAACTTCTGTTCCAGTTACGTCTCCGAGATTTAATATCGGTCCTGTGCCGCGAGTTGAATCACGGTGCTCTAAACGCCAGTTTTCAGGTAATAAGTGATCCAGAGCGTCATCGACTGTAACTGCGCCCAATAGGCGATCGTTAGCATCGACAACCGGTACAGATAACAAGTTATAACTAGCTAAGTATGACGAAACTTCATGCAGTGATGCATTGGGATTTAACCCTTGCGTATCTGTATCAACAATTGATCCGAGCAGCGTTGATGGTCGCTCACGCAGCAGTCTTTGATAATGCACTAGGCCGATATAGCGTCCTGTAGGAGTTTCGAGGGGTTGGCGACAAACAAATACCTGCGAAGCCAGCGCTGGCGAAACTTCACTAGCGCGAACACTAGCCAGTGCATCTGCAACTGAATTATCGGCGCTCATAACTATTGGCTCAGTCGTCATCATTCCGCCTGCGGAATAATCTTCATAAGTCATCAAGCGCAGAACATCTTCGGCATCTTCTGGCTCCATAAGTTCAATCAGCGCTTGCGCACGTTCTTCGCCAACTTCGCGAAGTAAATCTGCGGCATCATCCGGATCCATTTCACCCAAGACATCTGCAGCGCGTTCGCCTTCGAGTTCAGCAAGAAGGGCAACGCGTTCGGCTTCATCCATTTCTTGCAGAACATCTGCCAAACGTTCGTCATCGAGGGCGCGTGCAACTTCTACGCGACGCTTCGGTGCTAAATCTTGAATAACTGCAGCTAAGTCGGCAGCGCGCAGGTTGCTGATCGTGGCAAGCAGATTGGTAACGCCTTGATTGTGCTCAGGCAGAGTAAAACCAGTTACTTCTTCCCAAGCAAGAGTTGAAGTGGCGCCTTTACGGCGCAGCCCGCTGCCCTTTTTCATAATATGAACGCGGTTAATAAACCAATCGCCAGTTCGGTTTTGTTCCATTCCCATATCTTCAACAACTACATGCTCGCCATTTTCAATTAATGAAATCGAGCGATCGAGTAACTCACCTAGTACTAATAATTCACCAGCACGAGATTCAAAGCGGCGCATATTAACTAGACCAGTAATTACAACTGCACCTGATTCAATAGATGTAACTCGAGTAATTGGTACAAAAACTCTGCGACGTAAAGGAACTTCAACGACGAGGCCAAGGATGCGAGGTGGCTGATTGTTGGAACGCAAAGTCGCGACAGCATCGCGGACCTTGCCAACTGGATCTCCATTTGGATCAAAGACTGCTGTTCCTGCCAAGCGTGCAATAAAGACGCGATTTGTTGTGTTGCCACTCATTTTGGGCCTCCCTTCATTGGATAAGGGTATCGGCTACGGTTACTGTCATGTCGCAGCCTTTAAATCGTGATAACCACACACAAATACCTGCGCGCCCAGATTTAATTCGCTTAGGTATCGGAATTATTGGAATCGGCACATCCGGACCGCTGATTGCTATGAGTTCGATGCCGGTGCTCTCACTGATTTTCTGGCGAAATTTCGGCGCAGCGCTGATGACCGCACCCTTTGCACTACGCCATCGCATTGATAGAACTGGCGCGAAATGGGCGATTCTTGCCGGAGTTGTCTTGGCGCTTCATTTCTATGGTTTCTTCTTAGCGATGCGAATGACAACAGTTGCTGCCGGCACCGCTCTCGTTTCGCTTCAGCCGATCTTTGCCGCACTCTTTCTTAAATTATCTGGCGGCCATATTCCATCTCGCGCTTGGTTGGGTATGTTTGTATCTTTCGGCGGCGTTCTGTTAATTTCTGGAATTGATTTACAAATTTCATTGCGCGCATTTCTTGGTGACTTAGCAGCGATAATTTCTGCCGCTCTTTCCGCCCTATATATGCTAATCGGAGCGCGGGCACAAAGAACTATTGAAACCGCTACTTATACATCTATCTGTTATTTCTTCTGCGCCATTACTGCACTGCCAATGGCGATAATTGCTGGCAACGAACTTCTGAATTTCAGTGCGCGCGAATGGTGGATCCTCTTGGGGCTAATTCTTGGTGCACAATTTTTAGGCCACACCATGTTTAACTCAGTTCTGAAACGAGTTTCTCCGGCTGTTGTTTCATTGATCGTTTTCTTCGAAGTTCCAGTTAGTTCCATATTGGCTATCTGGTGGCTAGATCAGCGCCCGCCAATTGGCGTTATACCTGGAATCGTCCTAATTCTTTTTGGTTGTGTGCTCGTTGTGATGCGTACTAGGCCTTCTCGAGTAGCGCTTGAAGAATAGAAATGGAAAGCGCAGACAATGATTGATTTGCATACGCACACAACTGCAAGTGATGGAACAGACTCACCTGCTGCATTAGTTAATAAAGCACTCTCCGCCGGTATCAAGACCTTGGCAATTACCGATCACGACAGCACTTCAGGTTGGAGTGAGGCAATTACAGCGCTTCGCCCATCGCTCTCCTTAGTGTTAGGCGCTGAAATTTCAACGCTAACTCTCGATGGAATTAGCGTGCATATGCTCGGATTGCTATTCGATGGAGAAGATAAAAGTATGCAAAATATGTTGGCAGAGTCTCGCGATACTCGAATTCCACGTATGCGCAAGATGATTGACTTACTTGCCGCAGATGGCATAAATATTTCAATAGAAGATGTGATGGCTGCGACTCCAGTTGGTGCAACTTTGGGCAGACCTCACCTTGCTGATGCACTTGTTCGAAATAGAGTTGTAGCAACACGTGATGAAGCATTTCTTGAACTATTACATAACGATTCAAAGTATTACGTAACTCATGCAGCCCCAACACCTGAAGATGCAATACGCCAGATAAATCAGGCAGGCGGTGTTGCGGTTATCGCACACCCATTTGCTTCCAGACGGGGCGAAGTGATTTCAGCTGCAACCTTCACACACCTGGTCTCTGCTGGATTGCACGGAATCGAAGTAAATCATCGAGATCATTCACAGGATGAGCGTGAACAACTAGCGCAAATCGCTGATCAACTTGGGTTAGTTAAAACTGGGTCAAGTGACTACCACGGCAACGGTAAACTAAATGAACTGGGAGAAAATCTCACCGATCCCGAGCAATGGGCTCGCCTTGAATCACTAGCAAGCGCTCGAAGGGTCGTAACCAAGTGAACGTTATTGAAGTAAGCGCAGTTACCTTCTCGATTCAAGCTTTCGTAACTCTTTTAGTAATTCTTGATCCACCAGGTGCTACACCAATATTTTTAGGCCTAGTTGCTGACCGGACAAAGAAGGAACGTGTTCAACTTGCTTGGCAAGCAGCGCTGGTCTCCCTTGTCGTAATTACCTTCTTCTCGCTCTTCGGCCGATTAATTCTGGAGTACATGAACGTTTCAATTGAAGCGTTACAAGCAGCAGGCGGACTCTTGCTTCTGTATGTCTCCCTCGAACTTTTAACTGGTCGCGATATGGGCGGGGATGAAGCAAAGGATAAAAATATTGCACTCGTTCCACTTGGAACACCTCTTCTAGCAGGTCCAGGTGCGATCGTCGCAACCATGATCTTCGTGCAGCAGATCCAAACTCCGGCGCAGAGCTTTGGTCTAATTGCAGCAGTTGTTGCAGTACATATCGTGATCGCAATCTCATTAATGGCTTCTACGACTATTTTGGGGATTATTAAAGATGCCGGAGTAACACTGCTGGCTAGAATCGCCGGATTGTTACTAGCGGCAATCGCAGTTCAGATGTTGGTCGATGCCATAAAAGCTTTCACTGCACAATAACTAAAGCCCAGATAGAATTATGTATATGTCAAAGGATCCGCGCGGGATTTTCTCTCCCGAAACTGTTGCCTGGAAAATTCACTCAGATCCAGCGATGGCGATCGGTGGTATCCGCGCTTTATTACAGCAGGCGCTGCACCCTGATGCTATGGATGGCGTTGCCAAGAATTCAAATTTCCGTGAAGATGCTTGGGGCCGATTGCAACGTACCGGAGATTATGTTTCAACTATAACTTTTGGAAGTAGAGACGAAGCAGATGCGTTATCTGCTCGTGTGCAAAAGATTCACACTGCACTTGGGTTAGATGACCCGCATCTATTGCTCTGGGTACATATGTCGATGGTGGATTCTTTTCTAGATATTGCAATTCGATCTGGACTTTCATTGGATGCGCAGCAACAGGATCAATATGTTGCAGAAATGGTGGCATTTGCTGAAGCTGTCGGAATAAGTACAGAACAAGTTCCTGCAACTGTTGCGCAGATGAAGAAATATTTCTTAGATATCTCACCTGAACTTAGCGCTTCAGATGATGCTAAGCGCGCCGCGCTCTTCTTAACAATTCCACCACTTCCAACTGCAGTTCGCTTTGCAACTCCAGCGGCGCCTGCCTGGGCTTCACTCGCACTTATCGCCGCTAGTTCTCTGCCGGGATGGGCTAGATCTCTTTATGGAACGCCTTCTTTGCCTGGACAAAATTTTGCAACGGATGTTTCCCTAAAAGCAATTCGCAAAACCTTAGGCGCAATTCCAGATGCGATATTGGCACCACCTGTATACAAGGCGGCGCAAGTGCGATGGGGATTGGTGTTGGCCAAGTGAAGGTAATTGCTATTGCAAATCCGGCTGGCGGGGTAGGAAAGACAACCCTTTCACACTGCTTGGCTGTGGCATTTGCTGAATTTGGCAAGAAGACACTTTTAATAGATCTTGATCCTGCGGCGCAACTTACCTTTCGCCTTGGCTATGAAAATCCAAGAATAACAATTACCGAATTTGTCTCGGGAGTTAAGCTAACCGAAGAAAATCTAGTTACAACTTCTGAACGCTTTGATTTCATTGCATCGGATTCGCGCTCAGCCGCGAATCTAGATGAAAGCTCGCTTTCCCAGTTGTTAACTAAGTTACCGAAGGATTACGACTTAGTTATCTTGGATATTCCTTCGACACTAACCCCAGCGCTAGGCGCGGCAATCAGCGCTGCCGACCAGATACTTGTACCTATTTCGCAATCTCTTCATTCGCTACGCGGGCTAATTCAATTAAGAAAAATTACTGACAAGGCCACAACCGCCGTCGCGGTCGGTGAAATCAATTATGAAGATCTCTCACCAGTCTTAGATGTGGCAATTTTGCGAAGCGATGAAGTAGAAATCGCAGCAAGTTCAAATTTATCCGTTTTAACCGTGAGCAAGAGTTCCGAAGTATCAGAGAGTTATCGAAGCGCCGCATATTCGGTGCTGGAAATCTTGGGTCTTGAATAAGAAAAAATTAAGCAGAAAACTTCTTGGTGCGAGTGCGATTTCGTGGAGTTTTCTCTGCTGCAGGCTTAGCAGCTCTCTCGGGTGAGGCAACCTTTTCAGTCTTGGGTACTGGCTTCTGTTTGGTAATGCGTCCGTTGGAACCTGCTGGAATATTTAACATTTGATAAAGATGTTCAGAAGACGAATAAGTCTCTTCTGGTTCTCCAAGACCCAAAACTAGAGCGGTATCAATCATCTTCCAGCGAGCCAAGTCATCCCAGTCGACAAATGTGACTGAGATTCCGTCTGCTCCGGCACGAGCTGTGCGACCAATGCGGTGCACATAAGTTTTTTCATCCTCCGGACATTGATAGTTGATTACGTGGGTAATTCCATCGATATCAATTCCGCGCGCTGCCACATCTGTTGCAACTAGGACATCTGATTTACCGGCCTTAAAATCATTAAGCGCTTTTTCACGAGCGCCTTGCCCTAGATCACCATGGATTGATGCTGCGCGAAATCCACGCTCGGCTAAATCATCAGAAGTTTTTTGACAGGTGCGCTTTGTGCGACAGAAGACGATAGTTGGGCCGCGTCCATCGGCTTGAAGAATTCGCGCCAACATTTCGATCTTATCTAGCGCATGGGCACGAATTACATGCTGCTTGATGCGAGATACAACTGCACCCTCATCTTCGTTATCTTGGGTGCGTATATGTATCGGCTGATTCATGAATCGTCGCGCTAGCGCAATAATGTCGCCCGGCATCGTCGCCGAAAAAAGCATTGTTTGGGCGCGATTAGGTGTGCTGGTAAATATTTTTTCGACATCAGGTAAGAAACCTAAATCAAGCATCTCATCTGCCTCATCTAGGACAACGCGAGATACTTCCTTCAATTTCAATTGACCTTGTCGGTATAGATCTAATAAACGGCCAGGAGTTCCAACAACTATTTCCACACCGCTATTAAGTGCTTCGATTTGTGGTTCAAATGCGCGACCTCCGTAAACAGCCAAAGTGCGTATGCCACGATTTCCAGTCAACTCATCAATATCTTTTGTTACCTGCACGCAAAGCTCGCGAGTTGGAACTACTACTAAAACTTGCGGAAGTCCTTTAGCGGTTAAATCTGCCCATTCGGAATCAAGCGGTGCAATAACTCTTTCAATTAGTGGAATTCCAAAAGCAAGTGTTTTTCCAGTACCAGTCTTGGCTTGGCCAATTACATCGCCATCGCCAAGTGCGATTGGTAGAACCATCTCTTGAATTGGGAAAGGTGAGATAAAACCATGCTCTGCTAGCGCTGCCTGTGTTTCGGGGCGAAGCGGCAAATCTGCAAAAGTTATCGACACCTTAGAGAACGCCGAAACCAACGCGGCGATCGGCGGCGACACCAATGTCGACGAAGCCAATCTTGTCCGCTGCTACAACAATTTCATGGCCCCTAATATCTTGCAACGCTAGGGGAGTCTGACCCGCCAAGGCTGTCGATACTGCCGCTTTGACATCGGCAACTGAAGAATTTGTCTCAACAACTAGTTCGCCAGAGATATTGGCGATTGCGATGCGAACTTGTGTACTTTGTCCGGCATCTGATTTTTTTGTACTCATGTGGCTATCCTATCGGCAAAAAGTGCAGCCAATCTCTCTGAAATGAGTGGGGGTTATTGAGTTCCAGAGAGTGGGAAGCCAGAAATTCCGCGCCACATTAAGTTTTCAACTAATTCAACAGCTTGCTGGCGACTTAATTTGCTATCTCGTTCCAACCAATGGCGTGCGGTTACTTGGGTATATCCAATAAGTCCAACACCGAGCAACATGGCTACCTCCTGAGGCAGGCCAGTGTCATTGGAAATGATTGCACTTACCGCTGCTGCGCAGTCGTAGGTCATGCGATTCAAGCGCTCACGAACCTGTGGTTCAACGTTCATATCGCTTTCGAAAAGTAAACGGAATGCCTCACCCTCTTTTTCAATAAATTCAAAGTAAGCAACAACGGTTGCATGTACACGCTTTGAGTTATCGGGAGTTGAAGAGATGGCTTTTTGTAGCGCAAAAACTAGTGAATCAATATGCAGATCTAATACTGCAAGATATAAATCAAGTTTGGAAGGAAAGTGCTGATACAGAACTGGCTTGCTGACATTTGCACGATCAGCAATTTCATCCATCGCAGCCGAGTGGTATCCGGCGGCGGTGAAAACTTCCAGGGCTGCGTTGAGCAATATCGCACGGCGCTCATCGCGCGGCAGGCGCGCTTTATCGCCCTTTGTATTCGTATCTACGGTAGTCATTGCTCGTATCGTAGACGCAGTAGCGCTAATAAAGAAAGATCAAATGCAGATGAGAATGATTTGCAGCGTGCCAAGTTTATCTAATTGGCGCACCTGCATTGCCTACGGCAGAATAGCGCTATGACGAACCCACAAATTAAACCTCCAGCCCTGGTATCTCCTGGACCTGCGCTGACTGTTGATGAAGTTCGCCGATATAGCCGACACCTGATAATTCCAGATGTTGCAATGGCTGGACAGCAACGTTTGATGAACGCCAAAGTTCTATGCGTTGGTGCCGGTGGACTTGGTTCACCAGCGTTGATGTATTTAGCAGCCGCTGGCGTTGGGACTCTAGGAATTGTCGAATTCGATACAGTCGATGAATCAAATCTGCAGCGTCAAATCATTCATGGACAAAGTGATATTGGTAAGAGTAAAGCGCAATCGGCCAAGGCAAAGATTGCTGAAATAAATCCATATGTGAATGTAGTAACTCACGAATCTCGTCTGGATAATTCCAACGTAATAGATATATTTTCTCAATACGACATCATTGTTGATGGCACCGATAATTTTGCAACTCGATATTTGGTAAATGATGCCTGCGTATTATTGAAGAAGCCTTATGTTTGGGGATCCATTTATCGCTTTGATGGCCAAGCTAGCGTTTTTTGGGCTGAGTACGGACCTTGTTACCGTTGTCTTTATCCAGAACCTCCGCCACCAGGTATGGTTCCAAGTTGTGCTGAAGGCGGCGTTCTTGGTGTTCTTTGCGCAACTATCGGATCTATCCAGACGACAGAGGCGATAAAAGTAATCACCGGTGTTGGCGACCCAATGATCGGTTCGCTAATTATTTACGACGCACTCGAAATGTCATTTAGAAAGATTAAGGTCCGCAAAGATCCAAATTGCCCTTTATGTAGCGAGAACCCAACCCAAACAGAATTACTGCCGGATTATGAGGCGTTCTGTGGCGTTTTATCGGATGCGGCAGAAGTCGCAGTTAAGGATTCGACAATCACAGTTACCGAACTGGCGGCAAAGATTGCCGGCAACGATAACTTCTATCTGGTTGATGTTCGCGAGCCAAGTGAATTTGAAATCGTACGTATTCCAGGGTCTCACTTGATTCCAAAACAAGGTTTCTTAGATGGCACTGTCCTTGCGACCATGCCGCAAGATAAGCCGATAGTTTTGCATTGCAAGAGCGGTGTTAGATCAGCGGAGTGTTTAGCAATTCTCAAGGGTGCTGGATTTTCAGATGCCACCCATGTGGCAGGCGGAGTCATCGCATGGGCTAAACAAATTGATAAATCATTACCGGTCTATTGATGCGCAGTTCGTATCAAGGTTTTCGTGCATTACTAGTTCATGCTCATCCTGATGATGAAACCATCAACAATGGAGCGACCATGGCGTTATATGCAGCGCTCGGTGCGCAAGTAACTCTTGTTACGTGCACACGTGGGGAAGAAGGTGAAATTCTCACCCCCGAGCTAAGCCATTTATCTAGCGTCGAAACCGATTCACTTGGTCCTCATCGCGAAATTGAACTTGCCAACGCAATGAGTGCCCTCGGTATTAAAGATTTTAGATTCCTCGCGCAAGGAGCTCGAAGTTATCGCGACAGCGGAATGATGGGAACGGATCCCAATAACCGTCCGGATGTCTTCTGGCAAGCTGATTTGGAAGAGGCTGCTGATTATTTGGTTGAGGTAATAGAAGAGGTAAAGCCACACATCCTTATTACTTATGATGAAATCGGTGGTTACGGCCACCCAGATCATATTCAGGCCCATCGGGTTGCCATGCGGGCATCTGAAAAATCTAACTGGCAAATTCAAAAAATTTACTGGAACACAATTCCGAAGTCAGTGATTGCTGAAAGTATGGAGAAGCTAAAAGAGATTGGCTCAGATTTCTTCGGAACAGATAACATTGATGAAATTGCTTTTGCAAAAGATGACGAATTTGTTGACACCTTAATTGACGGAAATTCTTATGTAGAACAGAAGATGGCAGCGATGAAAGCGCATCACACACAAATAGCACTTGATGGTCCTTTCTTCGCACTCTCTGACAACCTAGGGCTTCAAGTCTGGGGTAACGAGTTTTACACATTAGTAAAAGGTGAAAAGGCTGCTCCCTTTGATGAAGCCGGACGTGAAAGAGATTTGTTCGCTGGAGTCATTGCCTAGATGAAGTATTTTTTTGCAGTCCTTGCAGGTGCAGTGGCCGCAGTGGCGGCGATATTCCTGCACTTATTCATGCCACCTTTTGGTATTGCGTTGGCAATCATCGGAACATTTACAACAATCTGGTCTATAGGACGCATTTTCAGAAAGCGTAGATTCAAAACAATTGCAGCATTTGGATGGAGTGCAATCTTTTTGCGAGCATCTACATTTGGATCTGGCAAAGAAATATTTGTCCAGGGTGATAATTTAGGAAATGCTTTCTTCTTTCTTTCTTTTCTGGCACTTGCAATTGCCATCGCTTTACCGACTAATTAAGTCCAGCTCCAACTTTGTCCAGCAGGTCCATCGCTAATAGAAATTCCTTGTGCCAATAAATCATCGCGCAGCAGATCGCTTTGGCTCCAATTCTTTAGCTCACGCGCACTCGCTCTTTGACTCAACAGCGAGGCCTGCTCAGGCGAAAGAGGTTTATCGATGACTGCACGGGTAAGTTCTAGCCCTAGCACCTGATCTGCATGAAGAAATATGGCACGTTTATCGTGTGGCGAAATTTGGGAATCTTTTTCTATGGCGCGCAGCCGCAATATCGCGCGCGGAGTATCAAGATCCTTTTTAATAGCAGTGGCAACTTCTGCATCTGCACTCGCAGAGTTTGCCGAACCCCAAGTGCTCATCGAAGTTCGCCATCTACGTAAGGTGGAATTTGCAGCTTCCATCGCCGCCCAAGTGAGATCCATTTGTGCGCGATAACGATTTTCTAATAGACATAGCCTTAACGCCAAGGGATCGAGCCCGCGATCAATTACATCTTGCAGAAGGACTACGTTTCCAGAGCTCTTGGACATCTTGCGGCCCTCAAAGAGTAAGTGTTCACCGTGTACCCACATTCCTACTGCTTCAGAATTAATTATTGAATTTGATTGCGCACGTTCATTTTCGTGGTGTGGAAATCTCAGATCAATTCCACCGACGTGAACATCTATGCGGTTATCAAGTAGTGAGAGTGACATGGCCGTGCACTCAATATGCCAACCCGGAAACCCAGACCCCCATGGTGAATCCCAGATCATTTCTGTGCGCGAACCAGCTGGTTTCCAGAGCGCCCAATCGGCGTGAAAACGTTTATCGCCCTCATCGGTAAATTCATAACGATGACCAGGCTTAAGCGAATCTAGACGGTTACCACTTATAGCACCGTATGTCTCAAAAGATTGAGAATCAAAGTAAACAGAACCAGCAGCTGTTGCATATGCAAAGCCACCATCAATTAATTTGGTGATGTATTTCTGCATCAAATTTATAGTTTCGCTGGCGCGGGGGTATGCGTTTGCCGGAAGGATATTGAGTCTTTGTAAATCGTTATGGAATCCAGCTTCGTAGGCCCGAGCAATTTCAAAGGGATCACGCTTTTCCAGATGCGCTTGTTGGAGCATTTTATCTTCGCCTTGAACATCTTCTGACATATGTCCAACATCGGTTATGTTTTGAATGAAATTAACTTGCGCCCCTTTTTGAATCAGCGCTCGATGAATTAAATCCGCTAGCAAAAACGTTCTTAAATTGCCTACGTGAGCATCGCGATAAACGGTTGGACCACAGCAGTAAACGGTTACCGTTGAGCCAGCAGAGGTTACTTGGCTAACTTTTCTTAGCAACGTGTCATATATGGAAATCATTAATTTGCTTCCAAAGCTTCCAGTACGCGATAAACATACTTGTGATGGAATCTAAAACCCATCGAGTCATATAAAGCAAGTGCAGCCGCGTTTTCAAGATCCACTTGCAGTCCGATTTTGGTTGCGCCATCTTCTTTAGCAGCAGCCATTAAAAGGAGCATTAGCTGCTTAGCCAGCCCTTTTCCACGATGAGATGGATCGACGAAGAGTCGCGTTGCCATCGCCCAAGTGCCAAGGGTTGCGATTCGACCAACGGCGATGACGCTTTCTCCAGATTTGATTACTCCATATCTTGCTGGGTAACGCTGCATTAATTTTTCCAGGCGATGATCTGATTGCAGGCCGAGCCATCCTTCAGATGGATGATCAAGTATCTCAAAATCATTTTGCGAAGACATATCAGTCTCATTTAAATCTATATCTTTGATTAGAAATTGCGCCCCGACCTTTACTTGCCAGCCTTGGCTTTCCAAATATTCATCGAGCTCTTGATATATCGGCAGAGGCAGTGTGAAAGTTGGAGTTAAGCCCTTTTCTCGGTAAATCTTTATCACGTGTTCTACGGAATCGGCTAGCGGCAGGGGAGGTTCTCCGATTGGGCCGGCTCCGGTTGGTAGCGCCGAATTTGCGCGCATCGTAAATCCATCAGATATGCGCAGGCGCCATTTCCCATATTCAATAATTTCTGTAGCAGGCCAAGTTGTGTCAGAGAGTTTTTCTAATTCAATAATCCTTAGTGATAGCGGAGATCCCGTACCAGCGCGATCGGGTAGCGGCTTAATCTCTCGCCAAATTGCGATGTCATCTTTAGAGAATGAAATTGCTTGAAATTTAGAGTTTATTAATTCATTTTCGCTCTGAAGAATTCCCACGATATCTCGAAAGCCACCACCGGCTTCACGCAGTCTGATGGTGACCCTTTTGCCAATCGCCCCGCTCAACGGTGAAGCGGATCCCTGGCTAGTTTCAGTCATGTCGATACTTTAATCGGGCAACCTCGCCTCTGCATGGTTAGAATAAGCGCGATTGAATAGAACAGCCCACTAATCTGGAGGTTAGATCGTGACTTATGTAATTGCCCAACCGTGCGTTGACGTTAAGGACAAATCCTGCATCGAGGAATGCCCAGTTGACTGTATCTACGAAGGCAATCGCATGCTCTACATCCAACCTGACGAGTGCGTTGATTGCGGAGCTTGTGAGCCGGTCTGCCCAGTAGAAGCCATTTATTATGAAGATGACATCCCTTCACAGTGGAAAGATTCATCCAAGATCAATACCGAATTCTTCGTCGAACTCGGTTCTCCTGGAGGCGCAGCCAAGGTTGGGTTAACAAATAGTGATCATCCAGATGTTCTAGCAATTCCACCAAAAGAATAATTTAAACAAAGTTACCTAGCGCCCGCCAAAATGCGCCAACCCTTACCTGATTTCCCTTGGGATGCGTTGGCACCTTATGCGCAAAAGGCGCGGGAATTTGCCGGTGGAATAATTGATTTATCACAAGGAACGCCAGTTGATTCGACTCCGCAAATAATTCAGAGCGCGTTGCGCGAAAGTGCAGATTCACCGCGATATCCCGTCACGGCTGGCACCAAAGAATTACAAGATGCAATTCGCAATTGGGCCATCGCACATCTTGGTGCAACAGGGGATTTTGATGTTCTGCCAGTGATTGGTTCTAAAGAGCTAGTTGCCTGGTTGCCAACTCTTCTGCAAAGCAAGAACGTTATTTATCCAGAAGTTGCATACCCAACCTATTTAGTAGGAGCGCTTTTGGCCCAAGCCAATCCAATTGCTGTCGGTATCGACGCAGGAACATGGCCAGCGGCGGATTTCGCTTGGATTAACTCACCAGGTAATCCAACCGGTCGAGTGCATTCTGAATTGGAGCTTCGAGCTGCACTGAAATGGTCGCGCCAAAATTCTGCAACTTTAATTTGTGATGAGTGCTACATCGACTTTGGCGATACCGCTCAACCAACTTCTCTTTTGAAATATACCGACGGCGATAATTCAAAAGTATTAGTGGTGCATTCACTCTCTAAACGCTCGTCTATGGCTGGCTATCGTGGCGCATTTCTAATTGGCGACAGCAAGTTAATTGCCCAAATTCGTGAAGTTCGTAAACATGCTGGGATGATGGTGCCACTTCCGATTCAAAATGCGATGGTGGCAGCGCTAAGTGATGAAGTGCATGTGCAAGAACAACGCGCTAGATATAACTCGCGCAGATCTATATTGGCTCCTGCTTTGCAAGCAGCTGGTTTTAGAATTGACGATTCAGCGGCCGGTCTTTACATCTGGTGCACTAGATCAGAAGATGCTTGGCGCTCAGTTGATTGGTTGGCCCAGCTCGGAATTTTGGCGACCCCCGGTAATTTCTATGGCCCGCTCGGCGCATCGCACATTAGAGTAGCTATGACCGCAACTGATTTACAGATAAATGAAGCGGTGAAGCGCATAATGGAAGCGATTAAATAATGGCTATCGGTATTTTGCTAGTTGGAGGCCTTGGTACTCGCCTTAAGCCACTAACAAATCAAACTCCAAAACCAATGTTGCCCGTGGGTGGATTGCCAGTCACCGAGCATCAATTACTTGCTGCTAAAAAAGCTGGCATCAATACGGTAATTCTGGCCACCTCCTATCTTTCAGAAGTTTTTACGCCTTATTTCGGTGATGGATCAAAATGGGATATGAAATTACTTTACGCGGTAGAGAAAGAACCACTTGGCACAGGCGGGGCAATCCGTAACGCAGCGGCAATGGTGGGCTTTACTGATTCTGCAGAAGAGTTTGTTATTTTTAACGGTGATGTATTAAGTAAGCACAACATCGCCGCGCAGATAGCGCTCCATAAGGAACGAGGAGCAGATGCAACGCTGCACTTAATTGAAGTGGCCGATGCTCGCGCATTTGGTTGCGTGCCAACTGATGCCACCGGCAGAGTTACAGATTTCTTGGAAAAAATGGATTACCCAGTAACCAATGACATCAACGCGGGGTGTTATGTATTTAGCCCATCAGTGATCTCTGAAATTCCTGAAGGAAAAGTCATCAGCATCGAACGTGAAACATTTCCACAGTTAGTTAAATCTGGGCGCCCAATATATGGATATCGCGAGCAGTCTTACTGGCTCGATATTGGAACGCCAGCGGCGCTATTTAAGGGCTCACGCGATTATGTTGGTGGGGATTTCTTGACTGGTACCGACTCCACTATCGCGGGGGACTCATCGCTAACTGGCGGCACTTCGATCGGTTCTGGCTCGAGAATCGGGGCGGGCTGCAAAATCTCCAATTCGATAATTGGGGACGCGGTTGTCGTTGGCGAAAACTGCACCATCAAAGATTCATTTATTCTCCATAATTCAATAGTTAAGGACAACTCAGAAATCATCGGAAAATATCTTTCTCCAAATGAAAATCTGCCAATTTCCATCCAATAAGTCGATAAATCATCCCTAAATCGCAGAAATCAGGCGCGATTTCCCGATTTTGACCCTTTCTCGGACTTGACTAAAAGGGATTACACGCGTGTAATTCGTTATAGAGAAGCGGTGTTCACAGAGAGCGCTGCCACCAAAGGTCTTGAGGAGATTAGTCGATGCCGATTCGTCCAGAAGCTACACCTACTGGCAATCCAACAGCCCCTACTGCTGGCCCATCAATCAAATTAGCAAATGGAGAGAACGTCGAACTCTCTTGGCAAGAGCGCGCACTTTGCGCACAGACAGATCCAGAAGCATTCTTTCCAGAAAAGGGTGGCTCAACTCGTGAAGCAAAGCGCGTCTGCCTTTCTTGCGATGTTCGCCAAGAATGTTTGGAATACGCGCTCGCACATGACGAGCGTTTT
>Ga0315905_10002975_pt1 | contig 17666 bp, 16 predicted proteins | sample LakEriMetagenome_5_FD_203522 | JGI IMG/M metagenome (GOLD analysis project Ga0315905, IMG submission 203522) | Freshwater fungal communities from buoy surface, Lake Erie, Ohio, United States - Buoy 4 MA121 | ecosystem: Environmental > Aquatic > Freshwater > Lake | place: USA: Lake Erie, Ohio... | reverse complement strand
GCGTCTCGGCGTGGTTCCTGCGCGCCCAGAAGCCCACCTTCGGCACGCTGGACGTCGCCGAGCTCTATCGCCTCAAGGAGAGCCAGGTCGCCGCGATGCTCGTCAAGCGCGACACCAGCGACACCGATCGCGCCATGGCGATCCAGCGCGTTGCGGCCTTCGGGGGCGAGGTCAGCAAGCTGATCGAGTCGCTGCCCGAGGAGTGCGGCTGCCTGGTTCTCACCCGCGGTGCGGTGCTGGGTTCCGGCGCCCAACTGATCGATCTGACGCCGGATGTGCGCCGGCGGCTCGGCTTGTAGGAGCGCTCGTGAACGACCATCCACCCGCCCCAACCTCCACACCAGCTGCCTCGGCACTCGCCCGTCACTTCCCGGCGATCGCCGCCTTCACGCCGCAAGCCCTCGTCCGGCGCTTCGACCGCGCGGCTTTTCGCGAGCGGCTGATCCGGCACTTCAAACGCTGGACCCTCGTCTACCTGTTGGCAGCGCTGGCCGCCGCGTGGTTCGATGCGCACTTCACGGTGGCACTCAACGTCACGGAGAGCCTGCCGGTCCGGCTCTTCCTGATCCACCGTGGTGAGCAGCCCGGCAGGGGCGACTACGTGGCTTTTCGTTGGCTCGGTGGCGGCCCCTACCCGGCCGGCGTCACGTTCATCAAAGAGATCGCCGGCATGTCCGGCGACGTGGTGACCCAGGTGGAGCGTGACTACTTCGTCAATGGCCACGCCGTGGGCCGAGCCAAGCCTCTCAGCCGACAAGGACTGACGCTCGAACCCGGGCCCACCGGCACGCTGCCGGATGGCGCCTATTACGTGCGTTCCCCGCACCCGGACAGCCTGGATTCCAGGTACGGGCTCACCGGCTGGGTGTCGCAGGCCCAGATCATCGGTCGCGCCCATGCGCTGTTCTGAGCCCAGGTTCCGCCCGCCAGCCATGGTGATCACGGCCATCGCAGCGGTCGCGGTGCTCGCCAGCCACTGCGCGCACGCCCGGGACCTCGGTGTGATCGGTCCGGTCTACGCCATTGCGGAGCCCAGCCTGCTCGAGGTGATCCAGACCAAGCTGCGCCAGATGCAAGCCAACGGCGACTTGTCCCGCCTGCAGCGCGAGAGTCAGGCGCGCATCCAGCGCGAGGTCGAGCAGCCAGCGCCGGTGCCCGGCATCACCAAGACCACCCGTGCGCGGAGCTTTCACTTCGACCCGAGCATCGAGGTGCCTTACCCCATCACCGACGCCGAGGGCCGGGTCATCGTGGCGCCCGGCACGCGGGTCAATCCGCTCGACACCGTGTCGCTGTCGCGTCACCTGCTGTTCATCGATGCCCGCGACACCACCCAACTCGACCAGGCGCAGCGCCTGCTCGGCGAACGCAAGGGCCAAGTGAAGCTGATCCTGACCGGCGGCTCCTACCTCGACCTGATGCGGCGCTGGAAGCTGGCTGTGTTCTACGACCAACAAGGTCACCTCACCACCCAGCTAGGGATCCGCCACGTGCCCGCGCTCGTCACGCAGGACGGCAAGAGGCTGCGCATCGATGAACTGCTGTAGCTCCGCACTGACCCGTCTGCGCCGCCGGATCGTCGCCACCTTGGCGGTGCTGGCCAGCCTGGCCGGCCTGGCCACGCCTGTTGCCGCCGGGCCGACGTGCCACGGCCAGTTCATGAACCCGATCACCGACATCTGCTGGAGCTGCATGTTTCCGTTGACCCTCGGTTCGGCCACCCTCGTCTCGGACGGCCAACCCGACATCTCCAACCCGTCCTCACCGGTGTGCTTCTGCAGCAACCCACCGCGCATCGGCGTGGCGATCGGCTTCTGGGAGCCGGTGCGCATGGTCGACGTCACGCGCACACCCTTCTGCATGGTCGGCCTCGGCGGCCTGGCCATCGATCCCGGCATCGAGGTGCCGCGCGGCGCGCAGGTGGGCCACGACAGCCAGACCCGCAACAGCTTCTACCAGGTGCACTGGTACGCCAACCCGATCCTGAGCTGGCTGGAAGTGCTGCTCGACTTCCCCTGCCTGGAGAAAGGACCGCTGGATCTGGCCTACCTGACCGAAGTCGACCCGCTGTGGGCCGACGACGAACTTGCGGCGATCCTGAACCCCGAGGCGGTTCTGTTCGCCAACGTCGTTGCCAAGGCGGCCTGTGCGGCCGACTGTGTCGCCGCCAGCGCAGGTATGCCCTTGGCCAGTCTGTTCTGGTGTGCAGGCTGCCAGGGATCGATCTATCCGATGACCGGCCATGTCAGTGCTCATGTGGGTGACGTACAGGCCTCGGTGCTGCTGGCCGAGCGCATGACGGCCAAGATGCATCGTCAGCTCACCACCTTCAGCGGTGCGGGCAGCCAAGGTCTGTGCGGCTACTACCCGCTGCCGATCATGGACAAGACCCACTACAAGCTGCAGATGGTCTATCCGGTGCCGGCCACCGCCAAGGAGGGCGGCCAGTGCTGCCAGCCGTACGGCCGCACCACCATGATCTGGGGCTCCGGCAAGGCCTATCCGGTGAGCGGCGAAGACTTCGCGTACCAGATCTTTCGCAAGAGGAACTGCTGTGCCGGCGCCTACTGAGCGATCGCGCAGCCACTGGCGCTGGCTCGCGGCCGCCGTCCTCGTGCCGTGCGTCGCGCTCGGCCAGTCGGCACCTCCATCGCAATCCTCCCGGCCCTCACCCCAGTGGCCAAGTCCGGACGACATGGCGCGGGCCCTCAAGGCCCAACCGCTTCCGACGCCTGATCGCCTGACCACCCAGCCGCCGCGCGCGATCCCCCGCATCGCACCCGATGCGGCCACCCCGCCCGCAGCGGGCACCATCGACATCGCGGCGATGGCCAGGCAGGGTGCAGCGCTCACCACGCAGCCTCCGGCAGCGACTGGCACCAGCGTGCTGCGCATCTTCATCACACTCGATATGCCGCGCGGCAGCCTGCAGCGGCTGGTCGACCAGGCTGCCCGGACGGGCGCCACCTTGGTGCTGCGCGGGCTCAAGGCCCAATCGATGCGCCAGACCCTGGCGGCGGTGGGCGAGTTGATCGAGACCCGCCGTGTGTCGTGGGTGATCGACCCTGACGCCTTCACGCGCTTCCAGGTCAGCGCCGCTCCGACGTTCGTGCTGACCCTGGCCGACGAGCCCGTGCCGGGCACACCGGGCTTCGGCTCGGTGCCCGAGCTGCGCCGATGCGCAGGCACGGGCTGCGCAGCACCGACAGCCCAAGCCAACTTCTTGTCGGTCTCGGGCGATGTGAGCTTGGACTACGCGCTGGACGCGATGCTGCGCGCAAGCCCCGAGGCCGCGCCGCGCGCGAGCACGATCTTGCAGAGGCTGCGCAAGTCATGAGCCTGCGAACCACCGCCGTACTGCTGATCGCAGCGCTGAGCCTGTCAGCCCAGGCCCAAACCCTGTCCGATGCCTTCAACCAGGGCGCGGCGCTCGGCCGCAGCGGCAACACCGCGGGCCGCAGCCAGATCAATGGCAACACTGCCCAATCCAGCGTGCCCGGCTACACCGCCAACCCACCGCAGACGTCCTACTTCGGCAGCCCGGGCATCTCAGCACCTGCAGCGGCAGCGGCGAATGCCTGCACGGGACCGGGCAACAGCGGTGGCTATGCCGCGCAGGCCTGCAACGCGGTCAACTTCTCGCAGACCAACCCCACCCGCCGGCCGAGCTTCAGCATCGCGCCGAACGATCCGCTGCTGACCGGTGCCAAGACCATCACCGCGGATCCGCAAGCGATTGCCGGCAACATCGCCGGCACCTACAGCAACTGCACGGCGCAGACCAGCACCACGCCGGACCGCTTCGAGACCGCGCTGTGTCATCAGTACCGGACGACGGAAACGCTGTCCTGCGACAAGGTGCTGATCGTCACACCGGTCAGGACGCCAGGTTGTTCGGACGGGCAGTTCCTGACGCGCGTCACTGCCGATCCCTGCCCGGCCTGCGTCGACTACCTGGCCTTCGATTTCAGCTGCGGGGCCAACAGCTACCTGATGCACGTCTTCACCCTCGACAAGGGCAGCGGCCAGGTCTACATGGACCTCGGATCACAGAACGTGCCCGGCACGCTCAATGCGCAGATCCCCCAGACCCCAGGGCCATCACGCATCGACGGCTACTTCTGCTACCAGACCTACTACAGCCAGTCCTGCACGGGCGCGAACTGCTCCATCGGCGCCTGGTTCTCCAACCCGTGCCAGGGCACCAGCTACTACGGCGTGAGCACCTTCGCCATGCCCACCAAGGTGACCTTCACCGACACCTGGGACAACCAGTGCGCGGCGCTGGAGGCTCGCGCGCAATGACCGCCATGAAGCCGTCTCGAATCCCCTCGCGTCCATGGTTGTCGGCCATTTCGGCGATCGCAGCTACCGTGATGTTCGCCGCCATGTCGTCAGCGCACGCCGCCGATTGCGTCAAGAACACCGAGGTCTGCGTCGAAGGCCCGGCGACCCGCGACATCGGCGGCTTTCCGGTCTATCGGGACTGCTGGCGCACCACCTCCGAGTACAGCTGCCTCTCGCAGAACTCGACCGACGATTGCCAGCCATTGCGCGACCGGGGCTGCAGCCAAGTCGGGTCGAGCTGCGTGGAGACCAACCCGCAGGGCGCCTGCATGGTGTTCGAGCAAACCTGGCAGTGCCGTGTCGGCTCCGGCACCACTTCTACTGTGACGAACTGCGGCAGCCAGCAGTTCTGCATCGATGGCCAGTGCTTCGACACCTCACACGCCCCCGACCCTGACTTCGCCCGCGCCGTCACCGGGCTGGAGGTGCAGCGCGAAGCCGGTCGCTACCTCGACCCCAACACGCTGGAAATTTTCAAGGGCTACGACAACCGCTGCCGCAAGAAGCTCTTCGGCCTGGTCAACTGTTGCAAGGGTGGTGGCACCAGCGGCTCGTTGTTCAGCACCATGAGTCTGATCAGCGGGGCCGGCGGCCAGGCCATCGGTGCCATCGGTTCGAGCTACACCTACGACGCCCTCTTCGCTTCCGACGCGCCCGACCTGGTGATCGCCGGCTTCGAAGGGCTCTTCGGTGCCGGCGGCGGCTCGTCCGCGTTGGCCGGCCTGATCGCAGGTGACCTGTCGGTGAGTTCCTTCATCACCTCGTTGGTGCCCGGGCCCTGGACCATTGCGATGTTGGCCATCCAGCTCTCCGGCCTGCTGTCGTGCGAGCAGGCCGAGCAGATCCTGGCCATGAAGAACGACAACCGCTTGTGCCACAGCGTGGGCAGCTATTGCTCGATCAAGATCCCGATCATCGGCACCTGCGTCGAGACGACGCAGACCTATTGCTGCTTCAACTCCAAGCTCGCCCGCATCCTGAACGAACAGGGGCGCGCCCAGCTCGCCCGCAGCTGGGGTGGCGCGAAGGGCCCCGATTGCAGCGGTTTCACCGTCGCCCAGCTCCAGTCTCTGGACTTCTCGCGCATGGACCTCACGGAGTTCTACGCCGAGATCGCGCCCAAGATGCCCGACGTCGGAGCACTGCAACAGCAGGCCCAGCAGCGCGTCAACAGCTACTTCGGGCCGTGAACGAGATGCCCTTGATGACCCGCCACCCCACCACCCTCAAGACACGAGTACTCCCGGTCGCCATGGCAGCGGTCGCCATCGCATGCGGCACCGTTCAGCCCGCCGTTGCCGCAGCCATCGAGAGGATCGCCGTCAGCGAGATCAAGCCGCTGCTGATGCGCGCCGCGGAACAGGGCGTTGCCTACGGCGTCCTGGGTGGCACGGGCGCTGCCTACGTGCAGCGCAGGTTCGACACGACGAGCCCGATCGAGATCGACGTGCGGCGTCTGCGCGCCCTGCCCCAAGCCGGCTGCGGCCGACTGGAAGTGACGACGCGCCAGCGTGCCGTGCTGGTCGCTGGCCAACGCCAGGATCAGGAACTGGTCTACCAGCTGAGCTACTGCGCCGACGGGCGTTTTCCGGAGGAGCGATAGATGCCCGAGGCGCGCCTCCGAAATTTTCTCGCCCAGCCCTTGGCCATCACGGTCGGTCTGGCCCTTTGCCTGTCGATGGCCTGCGGCGCACAGGCATCCCCTGCCGCCCAGACACTGGCTGACGACATCCCGGCAGTCGATCCCATGCCGCTTTCAGACGCGCCAGACGTGGCCATGACCTACTGGCGCCAGCACCGGGAAGGCTGGTTCTGGTATCGCGATCCGTTGCCGCCCAAACCCCGTCCGCCCTCGACCACTCCGAAGAAGCCCAAGGACCTGGCCGACTTCGAATCCCTGCAACAGCGCCTGGAAGAGCTCAAACGGGTGGCGGTGATGAACCCGAGCGATACCAATCTGCTGGCCTACATGCGATTCCAGCGCATGGTGATGGACAAATCCCAGGTGTTTGCCGACCGCTGGCAGCGCCTAGTCTGGAGCGCCCCCGATCTGGACTACGGACTGAGCGGGCGGCCGACCAACGCGATGGCAATCAACGCCTTCGACGATCAGCAGCGCGACCGCGATGCCCAGACCGTGCGCACCCTGGCCGCCACCCACGGGCTCATCTTCGTGTTCCGCAGCGACTGCCCCTTCTGCCACCGCTTCGCACCCATCCTCAAGCGCTTCGAGCAGGGCTACGGCATGACGGTGCTGGCCATCAGCCTGGACGGCGGCACCCTGCCCGACTACCCCGACGCCCGCCCCGACAACGGCATGGCCGCGCGCCTGAATGCCACCGCCGTGCCGGCGCTCTACCTCACCGCCCCAGCCCGGCGCGAGATCCGTCCGGTGGGCTTCGGCCTGATGTCGATGTCCGATCTGCTGGAGCGCGTCGCTGCCCTGGCGCGCGACCGCACCGATGCCGCCACAAACCCAGGGAGAGCCCTGCGATGAACCCGCGATCCGTTCCCCTCACGCGCCGCCTGATCGTCGGCCTGTTATCGGTGACCCTGGCAGTGACGCCTATCGCTGCACTACCGGCCGATCTCAACACCGAAATGCAATCGATGTTCAACGACCTGGGGGCGCTCGGCAACGTGACCAGCCCCGGCGCCTTTCGCGGCCAGGCCATGAACCTCTACACCGGCGGCAGCCTGATGATGCGCGCCCCCGGGCGCAACTACCCGCTGGTCAACGCCCAATTGCCCAGCCTGCGCGCCGGCTGCGGCGGCATCGATATCTATGGCGGTGCGTTCTCGTTCATCAACAAGCAGCAGTTCATCGCCATGCTGCAGAACATCGGCTCCAACGCCGTGGGCTACGCCTTCAAGCTGGCCCTGCAGTCGATCTCGCCCGACATCGACAAGCTGCTCACCGAGCTGCAGGACCAGATGAACAAGATCAACGCCATGAACATCAACTCCTGCGAAGCCGCGCAGGCGCTGGTGAACGGCGTGGTGGGTGAGTACGACAGCTCGGTGCAGAGCGGTTGCGCCAACATCTCGCAGTACCTGGGCAGCGTGTCCGACCGCGCCGAGGCGCGCATGACCTGCGCCACCAACGCGCCCGCAGTGGTCAAGACGGCCGCCAACTCCGCCGACCCGAACGTGCGTAACGCCACCTTCATCAAGGGCAACGTCACCTGGCTCGCACTGAACCAGGTGGGCGGCAACATCAGCCAGCAAGAGCGCGAGCTGATCATGAGCCTGATCGGCACCGTCATCCTCACGCCGCCGGCCGACGACGGCAGCGGTGCCAGCCCGCGCTATGCCGAGCCCACCATCACCGGCCTGCGTGACCTGCTGCTCGGTCGCGCCGAATCCAACACGCAAGGCAACGTCGATGTCGACGTCTACGTGTGCGACGAACCCGCCGAGTGCATGAACCCGGTGCGCACCACGGTCTCGGTCAAGCCGTTCACGCAACTCGTGACCGAGCGGCTGCGCCGCATGTCCGACAACATCGTCACACGCAGCCCGCAGACCGCTGCCGACATCGGCTTCATCAACAACACCAGCGAGCCGGTCTACCGGATGCTGGCCGTGGCCAATGCCGTGCCGGGCTCCGGCACCGCCGAGACGCTGATCGAGACCTACAAGGACGTCATCGCACTCGACTACGCCGAGACCTTCCTCAGCCGCTCCCTCACCCAGGCCATGGGTGCCTTGTCGCAGGCCCTGCGCCGCAGCGAGGTCGAGCAGAAGTACCTCGACCAGATCCGCAGCCACGCCCAACAGGCCAGAGCCCAGCTCCTCGCGGAAAAGCAGACCGCCTACGCCAAGGTGCGCTCGGTGTCGTCGATGACCCAGGACCTGCAGACCCTGGAGCGCCAGCTCTGGAGTGCCATGCCGCCAGCCGTGAAGGCCATGCTGGATTTCAGCGCCAACGCCGGCCCCCGCGGCTCCTGACAACCCGCGCCGGCTGAGCACGGATGTTCGAGATCTATGCCTACGGCAATGTCGACACCCTGACCGGGGTCTTGAACGCGATCGCCGCCATCATGGGCGGCGCGGACTATTTTGGTTTGATCCAGACGGTGGCGATCACCGGTGTGCTGGTTGCCGCGTTCGCAGGGCTTTTCACGCCCGGGCGGTTCGCAGGCTGGGGTTGGTTCATCGGCTTCATGCTGGTCTACAACGCCATGTTCCTGCCCAAGGTCGATGTGGTGGTGGTCGACAAGCTGGGCAGCCAGCCACCAGTGGCGGTGGGCAACGTGCCGATCGGTGTGGCCTTCTTCGGCCACTACACCAGCCGGGTCGGCGATGTCATGACCCGGTTCTTCGAGACGGCCTTCCAGGTGATCCCGGACACCAACGCCCAATTGCCGGCCGAGCTGGCGTACCAGAAGAACGGCGTGATGTTCGGCAACCGGCTGATCCAGGCTTCGCGCGCGGCCACCATCCGCGACCCGCAGCTGCGCACCGACCTGATCGCCTACGTCTACAACTGCACCGTCTATGACTTGCAGGACGGCACCATCGACCCCGCTGCCTTCTCCCAGAGCACCGACATCTGGTCGCTGATGGGCAACCCCAACCCGGCCCGCTTCTCGACCTGGGGCACACCGGTGCAGGTCGACACCTGCCCCAACGTCTACACCCAGCTCGCCAACCGACTGCCCCCGGAAATCGCCAGAGCCCGCGCCCTCCTCGCCTTCCAGCTCAACCCCTCGATGGACCCAGCGCTGGCGCCAGGCGTGATCGATGGCCAGATCGAGCAGGCCTACACCAAGACCAAGATCGCCGTCGCGGCCCAGGGTGCCGCCGATTTGCTGCGCCAAAACATCATGATCAACCTGGTGCAGGACACCAACAGCCTGGCCGGGCTCAAGCTCAACGACCCTGCGGCGACCATGCTCGCCACCGCCCGCGCCAATGCCACCGCCTCCACCAACGCGTCCTTTCTGACGATGGGCCGCATCGCCGCCGAGGCGCTGCCCATGGTGCGCAACGTGATCGAGGCGGTGGTCTACGCCGTCTTCCCCTTCGTCTTCCTGCTGTTCCTGCTGGCCCAGGGTCGCGGCCTGGCCATGGCCATCAAGAGCTTCGTGATGAGCCTGGTGTGGATCCAGCTCTGGCCACCGCTCTATGCCATCCTGAACTACGTCGGCACGCTGGCCAGCGCCCGCAATCTCGCAGCGGCCGCCCGCACGGGCTCGGGCGGCCAAGGCCTGACGCTGGACACCGCGGCCGCCATCTACCAAGGCGCCATCTCCGACCAGGCTATCGCCGGATACATGGTGGTGTCGATCCCCATCATCGCCACCGCCATCATCAAGGGTGGCGAAGTCGCCTTCCAGGCGGTGACCGCAACCAGCGCCATCCAGTCGGCAGCGTCTAGCGAAGCCGCCAGCGCCACCAAGGGCCTGGTCACACAGAACGCGGTCTCGATGGACCAGCAGCAGCTTGCGCCGACCCGAACCTCGGCCTTCATGTTCAGCACCACCGACGCCCGCGGTACCACCATCCAGGGCACCGGCATGGATGCCGGCGTCTTCCGCTACCAGGCCACCCTCACCCGCCTGGCCAGCACCTTCACCATCAGCGAGCGCCAGGCTACCGCAGTGGGCGAGAGCGCACGCGAGGCCGAATCCTTCGCCACCACGCAGCGCGAGGCGATGCAGCGCAGCCAGACCACCGCGCTGACCCACGCGCTCAGCATCCAAGACAGCTACGAGAAATCCCAGCAGCGCACCGGTGCCACCAGCACCTCCGAGGGCGGCTCGACCTCTAGCCAGTTCCAGGCCCTCAAGTCGGTTGCCAAGGAGGTGAACAGGCGGCTCGGGTTGAGCGAAGACTCGGTGGTAGGCGACAGCATTGCTGCCTCAGCTTCCGCAGGCGCAAAGATTCCCCTGACGGAAATCGGCGCCCGGTTGACGCGCGAAGGCCAAAAGATGGATCAACAACGGCTTCAGAGCGCTTACGACTACGCCCGCAAAGCTGCCGAAAGCGCTCAGATCTCGGACGCCAATGCTCTGGTCAAGGACTTCCGATCGTCCGACGCCTACCAGTGGGCTCGCAGCAACCGCACCAGTGCCACCGCCGGCTACGACTCGTCATCGCGCGAGGCCAGCGAACGGCAATCGTCCAGCGACAGCGCCTATGGCCGTGCCAAGGAACTGGCGCGCACTGCGCAATTCATGCGCGAATGGGGCAGCGGCACCCAGACCGACTTCACCAACTACGCAGCCCAGCGGCTGGCCGAGCGTGGCCTCCTGCGCGAAGAAGACCCGATCAAGATGCAGCGGGCAGTGGCCGAGATCGCGTATTCGTACGCCCGTGGTGGCAGCGCCGCCAGCGGCTACGTCCCTACCGACAGCCCGCTCGGCCCCAGCCAAACACTTCCCGAGGCCATGGGCTGGCAGTCCCCATTGCGCGACCAGTACGAAAGCCAGGTCCGCGGCGCAGACGGCAGCTCGATCACCGATCAGGCCAATCGCAACGACGCCGAAGTCCGAGCCCGTCAATCCGGGGCGCGCGTGCAGCCGGGCAAGGTGGTCGGAAACGACGTCTCAAGCCGGGTCAATCAGGGCCAGCGCGACACAGCAGGCGCCATCGAGAAGGGGCGCCGACAGGTGTCGGAGGACGCTGGCACGCTCAGCGAAAACTACAGCACCACCGTGCGCGCCGGCAAGGTCAGCCCGAACCATGGCGGCAACCGGGCGGTCTGGGACACGGTCGGTGCCAATGCCGGCACCCCCGAGATCGGCACGGCGCCCAAGCGGGAGCCAATCGGCGAGTGGCACTTCGGCAAGGATGGTGTTCCGGTCGCGGGGCCGCCTCCTGCAGATTCCTCGGCGCCGAACAAGGATCTATCGGACAACGGTAGGGGAGCGCTCCGAAGGTGATCCCGGAGGCTGAATCAGCGGGCCACTCAACCCGGCGGTTCAGTCGTCACTGTGACCAATTTCTAGACTGTCCAGGCCATTTCCCGTGATGTACCCGGGTGACCGTTCACCGTAGCGGCTGGCTGGGTCCTTCGTGACAGAGGGGTCGCCGTGAAGCCAACCATGGAATTCCTGCTTCGAATCGACAGGCTCATCCTGCGAGCCAGTGCCTTCAGACAATGGGAGGGAGAAGCCCATTCGCAGCGTTACCCAGACGCTACCCAGCCATTCAGCAAGGCGGTTCACCAGACCGATTCGCGAGTTCGTCAACATCTGTGGTCCCCCTTGGCAAGCCAGTCAGCATCGACAACGGGCGGGTCGACATCTTCTTCAAATCATACCTATTTACATCAAATCATGCCTAACCCTACCTAAACCATCTTGATCAGGCTGAAATCCGTGCGATCATTGAGGCAGCTCGCAGTTCCCACCCGTCGCAGGACTCCTCATGTCAGATCGCTGGTTGTCGGTGGAAGAGATCGCCGAATACCTTGGTGTCAGCAAAGACACCGTGTATGCGTGGATCAGCAAAAGGAACATGCCGGCGCATCGGATCGGACGGCTGTGGAAGTTCAAGGCAACGGAAGTCGATGGATGGATTCGTTCTGGCGGTGCCGCAGAACCTGGATCGCAGGAAGAGGAGTGAGGAACGGTTGAACGGATGGTTCGTGCGCAACAAACAAGCGATCAACGCGAAAGGAGGAATGACAAGGTGACCAAGATTTCCTGTGTGGATCTGTTCTGCGGTGCGGGTGGACTGACTCATGGCTTCGTTCGCGAAGGATTGCCGGTCGTTGCCGGTATCGACCTGGACCCCACATGTCGATTTCCCTATGAGACCAACAACGACGCACTCTTCCTCGAACGCGACATCACGACAGTCACGCCTGCTGAATTGCGAAACCTCTTTGGCGACGCAGATGTGACCATCTTGGCGGGCTGCGCCCCTTGCCAGCCCTTCTCGACCTATGCCCAGCGCTATGAGCTGGACGGCAAAGATGGCAAGTGGGGGCTGCTCTATGAATTCGCCCGCCTCACCGAAGGCGCGAGTCCCGATGTCATCACGATGGAGAACGTGCCGACCGTTGCCAAACATGCCGTCTTCCATGACTTCGTCGACACCTTGCGGCGACTTGGCTACCAGGTCTGGTTTGATGTCGTAGACAGCTCCAGATACGGGGTTCCTCAGGTGAGGCGCCGAATGGTGCTGCTGGCATCCAAGCATGGCGAAATCAGGATGATCGAGCCGACCCACGGAGAGCCGAAGACCGTCCGTCAAGCCATCGGTCGGCTGCGCGCTTTGTACGCTGGAGAGTCTGCGCCAAGGGACAAGTTGCACGCCTCGTCGACGCTCTCCCAAAAGAATCTAGAACGGATTCGCGTTTCAAAACCCGGCGGTACGTGGCGGGATTGGCCGCAGGATCTGGTCAGCGATTGCCATAAGGCCGAAACCGGGCGCACCTATCCAGGAGTCTATGGCCGGATGGAGTGGGACAAGCCTGCGCCCACGATGACGACCCAGTGTTACGGCTTCGGCAACGGCCGCTTTGGTCATCCTGAGCAAGACCGGGCGATTTCCTTGAGAGAGGCAGCGATTCTCCAGAGCTTCCCTCGGGACTACGCCTTCGTGCCAAAGGGCGGTGAAGTCAACTTCACCGCCCTTGGCAGACTGATCGGAAACGCAGTCCCGGTCGACCTCGGTCGCGCCATCGCGCGCAGCATCACCGCGCACCTTGCATCCGTCGCGAGCAGATGACGAACTGAAATGGGCATCTCTATTCCCTGCGTCGAGCGACCTTCCCCGGAGACTAGTCTTCGCATGGCGAACGTCCGGCAGCATGGGACAGAACCTGAAGCCGCTCTGCGTCGCGAACTCTTCCGAAGTGGTCTCCGTTACCGCGTTAACTACGCCGTCATCAAGCAGCCTCGCCGTGTGGCGGACATTGCATTCCCGAGGCTGAAGGTCGCCGTCTTCGTCGACGGCTGTTTCTGGCACGGTTGCCCAGTGCACGCCACGTGGCCGAAGAAGAATGCCGAGTTCTGGCGGCAGAAGATCGAGGCGAATCGCCTTCGGGATGCCGATACGACCGCGAGGTTGCGCGACGATGGCTGGATGGTGCTGCGGATCTGGGAGCACGAGCTTCCCAGCGAAGCTTCGAAGTCCGTCATCGAACTGATCTCTGTGGCCAGATCGAGCCTTCGAGAAGTACCCGCCACCCCTCACCCTAAGAAATGAACAACAGGTCGGCACACTGAATGCAAACCACGACTGATATCGAAACCAAGGCCTACCGCGCTCGCCCCGAGCCTGGCCAATTGGTCGAAGTTCGACGGCGCCAGTGGGTCGTCGCCGACGTGAATTCCTCCAAGCTGGAGTCGAACTCGGCGCCTCAGAATTGTGTGACCCTTTCATCCATCGATGAGGACGGGCTCGGAGAGGAACTCGAGGTCATCTGGGAGATCGAACCGGGTGCCCAGGTCATTGAGCGTGCTGGCCTGCCGTCGATCACCGGTCAAGACGACTCGAAGACTCTTGACGCATTCTTGGATGCCGTCCGTTGGGGCGCAGCCACCAACGCCGACCGGGGGTTCCTGCAGGCGCCTTTTCGCAGTGGCGTCAGCATCGAAGACTTCCAGCTCGACCCTCTGGTTCGCGCCATCGACATGGCTCGGGTCAACTTGCTCATCGCCGATGACGTTGGCCTGGGCAAGACGATCGAAGCGGGGCTGGTCATCCAGGAACTGCTGATACGGCACCGCGCTCGCACCGTCTTGATCGTCGTTCCCGCCTCGCTCCAAGAGAAGTGGCGTGTCGAGATGCTGGAGAAGTTCGGCCTCGATTTCTGCGTCGTCGATACCGAATACATCAAGCAGCTGCGACGTGAGCGCGGCATCCACGCCAATCCATGGACTTCCCACCCCCGGCTCATCGCCTCGATGGACTGGGTCAAGAGCGGTGAAGGTCTGCGTGCGATGCGAGATGTACTACCGCAAATACCCGGACTTCACAGAAAATTTGATCTTTTGGTGATTGATGAGGCGCACAACATCGCCCCTGCCGCTGGCGCGCATTACGCGCTCGAGAGCCAGCGGACCAAGTTCGTCCGCCTGATCAGCCCCCACTTCCAACACCGATTGTTTTTGACCGCGACGCCGCACAACGGCTACACAGAGTCGTTCACTTCGCTTCTGGAGTTGCTAGACGACCAGCGATTTGCACGGAATATCCTGCCCGATGACAAGCAGCTGAGCCAGGTCATGATCCGTCGCCTGAAGAGCGACTTGGTCGACGCCGAAGGCAAGCCTTTGTATGCCCAACGCAAATTGCAGGCGCTGGCAGTCCAATACACACCCGAGGAGCGGGACGTCCATCAGAAATTGAACGACTACTGCGCCAGCCGTGAGCGGGACGCCGAGACGGGCGGGAGCTCGTTTGGCACGACCTTCGTCAATCAGCTGCTCAAGAAACGATTGTTCTCCTCGCCTTCAGCCTTCGCCTCGACACTGGAAAAGCACGTCGCTACGTTGTCCGAGGGTGGTCGCCGCAAGCCCAAGGACGTGCTAACTGAGCGCATCCTTCGAAAGGCCATTCTTCGTGCCGACGAGGACTACGCGAACGACCAGTCCGTCGAGGCCGCCCAAACCGAAGCGGTCGAAGAGGCCTCTCGCCGAGCCGAGCCGCTGTCGCCCGAACAACAGCTCATGGTGACCGACCTCAGGCATTGGGCCCAGCGCGCCAAGAACCAAACGGACTCCAAGGCTACGGCCATCCTGGCCTGGCTTGCCACCAACTTGAAACCAGGCGGCCAGTGGAACGAGCGCCGGGTCATCCTTTTCACCGAGTACCGCACCACCCACCAATGGATGCACGAGATCCTTGCCAGCCATGGATATGGCGGCGACCGCCTCGGCCTGCTCCATGGTGGGCTTTCGCAGGACGAACGAGGCCCCATCAAAGCTGCATTTCAAGCTTCGCCGAAGGATTCACCGATCCGAATCCTGCTCGCCACGGATGCAGCCTCCGAGGGCATCGACTTGCAGAAGCACTGCAACTACCTCATCCACCTGGAGATCCCCTACAACCCCAACGTGATGGAGCAGCGCAACGGTCGTATCGACCGTCACGGACAGCGGGAAAAGGAAGTGTTGATCTGGCACCCAGTCGACGGTGGTGGGGCCGGTCAAGTCACGGTCGGTGGCCACGGCGACGACATCCTCCGTGCGTTGCGCAAGCTGGAATCGATGAGGGCCGACATGGGCAGTGTCAACCCGGTCATCGCTCCGCAAATGTCAGGATTGATCGAAGGCACCTTGAAGACCCTCGATACCCGAATCGCCGAGGCCAAGATCGCCAAGATCGAAAAGGGCAAGATTTTTGTGCGTGCGGAGCGCGCGATAGAGGCCAGGGTCGCCGCTCTCCATACGCGCCTACTTGAAACGCAGGATCAATATCACCTTACGCCCGACCACATCCTGATGGCGGTGAAGACCGGTCTAGAGCTGGCGGGTCAACCTTCGCTCCACCCGGCTGATTTGATCGGCACGCCAGCGGGCAGCATCTTCAGGATGCCTCCTTTGTCCGGCTCTTGGGCAAGGTGTACCGAGGGACTGGAAGACCCTTACCTGACGGGAATCATTCGGCCGATCACTTTCGACCACGCCGTCGCAAAGGGGCGTGACGACGTCGTGCTGGTCCATTTAAACCACCGACTGGTCCAGATGTGCCTGCGGCTATTGCGCGCCGAGGTCTGGGCTCGGGATGACGTCAAGAAGCTGCACCGAGTCACCGTGCGTTCACTGCCCCCAGGTCAGATCGACGGCCCCGCCGTCGTCGTCGTCTCGCGCTTGGTAATCACCGGCGGCAACCATCACCGATTGCACGAAGAGTTGACCGTCTCGGGTGGCCTTTTGCGTGATCAGTCTTTTAGACGCGAGGAGAGCGTCACCCGTGTGCAGCAGTGGCTAGACGGCTCGAAGCCTTTGGTGGCGAGCGATGTGCTGCTCGAGTCGCTCCGGGTTCGATTCGACCGGCTTAACACAGGCATCTTACAGTCGATCGATACCCGATCGAAAGACAGACTGAAGTTCCTTACCAACACGCTTCAGACCCGGAAGCGGCAGGAGACCGAAGACATAGTCGCTGTACTCGATGAGCTCGAGAGGTCGATCCGTGGCGAACTCATCAAGGACCAGCAGCCTGAACAGCTCTCGCTGTTCTCAGATGACGAGCGCACGCAGCTCAGACGCGATATCGCTGCGTTGCAGACCCGGCTTGAGCGCATTCCGGCAGAGCGTATGCAAGAAGTCGAAGCCATCGAAGCCCGCTATGCCAAGTTTGTCGACCGAACCTTTCCTGTGGCGATCATCTTCCTGGTTCCCGAATCCACCTCGATGGGCAGTGCCGCATGAGCGCCGACGACATTCACCACGATTGGCTGAAGCTGATCGAGATCTCCGGCCCATTCCTCGCCGTTCCAGTACTCAAGGAGGTCTTCCCGACGGGTTTGGAGGGACTCGATGGCGTCAAGCGCAAGCGCCTGCGGCAAGCCTACGAGGAATGGCGCGAAGCGTTGGAGACGGGCGATCCTCAAATTCCGGCGCTACATGCGGCCTGGTTGGACGAGGTGCTATCGCGTGGCCTGGAACTCGATGCGGATCGGCGGGTCAGCGTCCTGAAGCGCGCAGACTGGTGTGCTGCCAACTTGGCGACCGAGCTACCCGAACATGCGATCACGCTGTCACCGGACATGGCGGTCGTCGACGAGCTACATGGGAACCAACCCCTGTTGCTCATCCAAGTTTTTGCGCACGATACCGACCTCGACGCGACCCGGAAGTTGGACGGTTGGGCCGCCACGCCGGCAGAGCGGATGGTGCAACTTTGCCGCGCCACGGGATGTCGGCTCGGGCTCGTGACCAACGGCGAACGCTGGATGTTGGTCGACGCCCCGGTGGGTGCCGTCACCTCGTTCGCCAGTTGGTATGCGCGTATCTGGGCCCAAGAGCCCGCTACCCTGCAGGCCTTCGTGCATCTACTGGGCATCCGTCGTTTCTTCGGCGACGAGGCCGAGCGTCTCCCCGCACTGTTCGACCGCTCGCTGAAATACCAGGACGAAGTCACGGAGGCTTTGGGCGAGCAGGTGCGACGGGCCGTCGAAGTCTTGATCCAGGCGCTCGACAAGGCCGATCAGGATCGTCATCGCGAACTCTTGCGCGACGTGAAGGAGCCCGAACTCTACGACGCTGCGCTGACGGTGATGATGCGCCTGGTGTTCCTGCTAGCCGCCGAGGAGCGAGGCCTGCTCTTGTTGGGTGACGAGCGCTACGAGGCCAACTACGCCATCTCCACATTGCGCATGCAGTTGACTGCAGAGTCCGACGGGGTCCTCG
>Ga0315905_10002974_pt1 | contig 17666 bp, 18 predicted proteins | sample LakEriMetagenome_5_FD_203522 | JGI IMG/M metagenome (GOLD analysis project Ga0315905, IMG submission 203522) | Freshwater fungal communities from buoy surface, Lake Erie, Ohio, United States - Buoy 4 MA121 | ecosystem: Environmental > Aquatic > Freshwater > Lake | place: USA: Lake Erie, Ohio... | reverse complement strand
CTTCACGATTCTTTCAACTTCATAAAGAAGTCCGCTTTGAGTTCCAACAGCAATTCCCTCTTGATTTCCAGCGATAGACACATTAGTGCATGGGAAAGAGTATGTAAGTAGGTCACAATCTGGAAAATTGTTCTCATCAATTTTGGTAATGTCACCCAAGTTTCCTACCTCTGTTGTGTGAAGTGCGTCATACACCTCATTTGCAGGTTTGCAGATGTCACTATTTGCAACATTTACATAATCAACTCCCGTGTAGTTGAGTGCCAATTCCTGGGAACCAAACCCAGAGAAAAGAGTTGCCACTCGTAAGTTGATTTTCTCACTTCCATTTGAGTTTGGAACATTAAAAGAATGGTTATAGAATACTACATTCATTGTTCCTTCTGATCCGTTTTTTTGTGTTGTTTTCATCGTAGTTTGTTTGAATATTTTTGAATAAAATCTTCCCATTACCGACCTGGGAAGGTGGTTTGATTTGAAGTTGTCTCTTGGAAGTTGGGTAAACAGTGTGTGTTTACCTTATTTTAAGTGGTGATTTATCCCACCATTTGAAAATCGTATTGTTGGAGGAGGGATTGTAAAACCTCCTTGTGTTGTTCAACTGGAAGTTGGTGCAACACCTTTTTTAATTGTTGGATCACTTGACCCTTTGTTGGTTGAGGTTTGGAGTTTTTCTTAACCCCAACCTTTTGTTTGGTTTTTTCAAGTTTCCCAACTAATGCGTTTAAGGATTTATTTGTTTTCTCAAGTTCTTTTAACTCATCAACAATTACTTCTTTGAAGTTGTCTCCATATTGTTCTTTTGCCAACTTGTTGATTCGGTTAAATGAGTTTACCTCATAGGTAGATAAACCTTTTTTAAGTTCATCCTTTTTTTGTTTTTCCTCTTTTAGTTGAGGGTTAAGATCCGTTCTGGATCCTTTGCGGACACCGAACAAACTATTGATTAAATTATTTTCTCGGTATTTATCCGCAAGAGATTTCTCTCTTTGAAAGTTGGAAGACATAAAATAGAGATTCATATCTTCATCCGAAAGGTCTTTAACCAATACCGGAACAACCTTAAAATTTAATTCTCTTGCGATTATCACTCGGAGAGTTCCAGAGATTACTCGGTAATCTTTGTTAACCAAGATTGGTAGGATTATATTTTTCTGATAGATATTTTCTAATATCTCCTCATAGTTACTCGGAGTTGAGTAAGTTTTAAGGCTTAGTTCATTTAAAATCAATTTTTCAACTGATATTAATTCAATTTTATCGGTTACTTCTAAAGGAGTTAATTGTGACATGACTAAAGGTTTTTAAATTGATTAATAAAAAAACCTCCTTTTATAGACCGCTTGGTGAAGGAGATCAACCAGCAGAATTTACCATTGGTGTGGTGACGGTTCTTCGTCGACTAATACTCGGATAATGTGTCCGAGAACCATAGTGGGTTAAACAGTATTTGGAAATTTTTACGACCCTCGTTTGAGTCAACTCAACCTTTTCACTTTTCTTATTTAGTTAGTTCGGTTGAGATGTTGTTTATCGAACTTGTTGAGACAAAATTATAGACATTATTTCGGTTGAACTAGAGTTGCCAAGGTTGTCAGTTTTTATAAGATATTTATCTTAGGGGAAAATAATTGTTGTGATAGTTCATATTCTAAGATCTCCCGAGTATTCAAAAAATGAGTTTAATTCGATCATTGATCTTCTCAATATAAAAAGTAAATTCATTAAAATAAAAGGGTATTCTAATGAAATAATCAACTATAAAACATCCAATGAAATAAAGGATTTCAATGAGTTTTTTGAAATTTGTAAAGAGTGGAGAAATGCAAAGAAGGTTTCAAATGATGATTATGTATTTCTATTAACCAATTACGGAAACAAGGATGATTTTTTTAGTTGGACAGATGAGAGTCTTGGAGATTATTTTATCCATTCACCAGAATTAGGAAAGTATTTCAATAATCCAAAAAACCAGCATTTTGTAACGGTATATGAAATAATCACATGTATACTTATTTCATTAATGTATGACACACGGGAAGAGATTTTAAATGCAGCACATCAAAAATCAAGAGGTTGTCCTTTAGATTTCTGTGATGACAAGGAGGAGATTGTTCTTAAAATTAGAACTGGGGATGTCTGTTATGATTGTTTATCTCAAATTAAAGATAGAGGAATTAATCCCTTGTTTTTGGGGGTTATTTTCAACAAAATGGAAGAGATTAGAAAGGCTTTAATTTTTAGAGAAAGAGATGATCTCATTGAATTTAAAAGTCCTTTAAGAATTATTTATGGTAATAAGGATTCAAAAATTGAATTTACCGAACTGCCTGGAGTTGTGATGAATTTTGATGATCTGCAAACAACATTATATTGCCTTATTTTAAAAAACAAATCTATCGGAGTAAAGAGTTTTTTATCTGTTTCAGATGAATTTAAAAGGTTGTATACGATAATTAAAAATGGAGATTTAACTTCCAAGGAGATAGATAATTCAATAAAAACCTGGACAAACCCCGAAAATTCTGAGATTATTATTCAAAATGTCAGCAAAATAAACACAAAGCTCATTTCGCTGCTGGGTAAAAACCTTGCCTCTAGTTATTTAATTAAGAATAATAAGGGGAAATATTCAATTGGACTAAATAAGAAGTTGTTTACTGAATTGTTTTTGAATAATTAAATAAAGTTAAGTAAATTACTTAAAAAGTATGTGTTTACAATTAATTTAGAATCAAAAAATAATTGAATAAATTAGATGCTAAATTCAAGCTACAAATGCAACTTTAGGGTTAAACAATAAGATCCCAGAAATTTAAGATCTTTATTATATCAATTCCCTTAAATTCTCTACTGAATTAACAGCAGTTTCTTCAATAAATGTAATTCTGTGTTTTGGCAGATTTGAACGATTTGGATTTGGATCAACTACCACAATTCGGGAATCTGAATCTATAAGTTTTACCATATCACTTGCAGGATATACACTTAGAGAAGTCCCTATAACAACAAATAAATCACATAGACCAAGGATTTTCTCAACTTTCTTTACCATTGTCACATTAAGTTCTTCTCCAAACCAAACTACATTAGGTCTTAGTTGACTTCCCTTTTCGCATTTATCTCCGATAGATATGTCCTGATTACAAGGATATACTATGTTTGGATTCAATGAAGACCGAGATTCAAAAATATTTCCATGAAGATGATAAACAATATTACTTCCCGATCTTTCATGAAGGTCATCTACATTCTGTGTCACAACAGTTACCTCATGATCATTTTGCAAATCTGAAATAAATCGGTGTGCTTTATTTGGTTCAGTTTTCTGAATTAAATTTCTAAATTGATTATGAAACATAAGCATCTCTTCCTTATTTGTTCTCCATGCTGACTTTGAAGCTAATCGTTCGGGATCAAAATTATCCCATAATGCCATTCTATCTCTGAAAGTTGGAACTCCACTTTCTTGTGAAATTCCTGATCCAGTAAAGAAAACAATTTTCATAATGAATAAATATAATAAATAAAATGAGATTAAATTGAACTAACACTTACTCAAGTGAAAAAGGTATTTAGAAAAAATTTCTAATTCCCTCTATTTATAAGTAAATTGGTTTAAAATCCTTGACATTACGATTTTAACTACCTATTTTTTTTAAAAGTTCTAACTAATGGAAAACAACAAACTACACGATCAAGCAAGCGAAATACTAGAGAAATTGAACAAATTTCCAGTTGACCTAGTTAAAATCGAAATCACCCAATCTATTTTATCCTCCAAATTGACTTCAATTGATAATTTAGCCATTGAAAAAATACTTAACACTTGTCTTCATCATATTAAAAGTCAATTAGGTAATGACTTTGAAAATATTGAGATTATGGCTTACAGAATTGATTTAGAAACATCGGATTTCTTTTCTATGGATTATATCCATCATAAGATTATTCTAATAGGAAATGGATTTTTAAATAAAATTCCAATCTTACAAGAAAGTTTAAATAACTATGTTTCCAATAAATTGGGTGATAAGCTCTCTTTTAAAATAAAAGAAAATCAACAAAGAGATGATATTTACAATTACCTTTTAGATCAATCTCCAAATATTAAGAGAGGAGATAGATTTGATGAACTATCTCATAAAACCAATAGGTTCTATCATCAAGATCTCTATGACTTCTCAAATAAAGGTTGGATTATTTTGGATCCAAAAGAAGTTAATTCATCATTTGTGATTTTTGATGCTTAGAAGTAACTATTTAACTTAAAATAAACTATGCTTAAAAAATATAATAATCTATGGGATGGGGTTGTCCAGCAGTTTTAAATGTCGAAATTAATAATCAGAGATTTGATAATGTCTATGAAAATTATGAGGGATTTCAAAAAATCTATAAGGAATGTATACATCGAATGGAATCACAAAGAGTATTATTTCCAAAAAATACAAGAAACAAATTATTCTTTAAGGAATTAGATTTTTACCTTGGATTTGTAAATTATTCTTTTGATAGTTATGGTCACCTTTTAGAATTTTTCTTAGATGAGGACAATTATGTTCAAAGTCCGATTGATGCTTTTCAAATAATGTTAACTGTTGCTTATTTGAGTCATATGATCCCTGACTTAAAATTTAAACTTGGTTTAGGGGATATTGCAGCAATGTGGCTAGATCTTGAGTTTGAAAATGGTAAAGTTGTTAAGGTAAAACGAACTACTAGAAAACAAGAGGGAATGGAATTACAAGACATTATTGATGAAGCACAAGGAGAGGCATTTGTTTGTTCTAGAGAAGAATTGGTAGATTTCTTTAACAAAGGGATATCTAATCTTCTAATGAAGAATCCAAAAAAAATGACAGCATTTGAAAATTCAAAAGAATTGAATTATTTAATTGAAACTTTTACAATTTTATTTAAAAGGAATGAAAACGAGTAAATCTATTAAATTTATCAATTAAAGGTTGGATTATTTTAGATCCAAAGGAAATCAATTCATCATTTGTAATTTTTGCTAATAAGAAATAACCAATCATTTTTTGCTCCTACCTTGCCATAAATCATTGGGTTATGAAAATAGGAGACATAGTAAGATCAACTGGAAAAGGAAAATCAAAATCTTGGGGGAACTACATTGGAAAAGTATCAAGAGTTGAAAATGAAAAGGTTTATGTCATTTGGAACAACACAACCTTCGAAGATGAAATGTTATTGGATGAAGTAGAACTAATTAAGAACATTCACGAGGTTGTTGAACTAAGGTTCTCGGATGGTATGATAATACATACACACGGACCTTTGAGAATTATTGAATTATCAGATGGATGGTATTTGGTAGGAGAAGGCAAATTAATTCCTGTTAAAAATGAAACAGAAGGAAATGAAATATTAATCCGGTTATCTTCCTCCCACCACTAATTACCCCCTTCTCCATTTCCTTGCTGCCCCCCTCCTCCGGTCCTTCCTGGGGTATCCCCTGGTCATATACATAAGTTTTCCTAGAAAAGGGGGGACTATCCCAAAAATAAAGTATACCACTTTTAAAAAGTTTAAGAAAAAATTTCTAGAAACAAGACCCCTATTTTAATTAATGTTCCAAAAGTCAAATAAAAATTTTTGGGATTTTTTTGCGACATTTATCACAATGAAAACGTTTCTTCAAGAGATTATTCCAAAAATAAAACAGTATAGTAAAAAGTTAGACAATCTATCAATACTAACAGATAAAAACTGGATCTGTCTTGATGAATTATTGAATACAAAATCGACAGTAATTTTTAGATCCAATAGACAATTGATTATATCACAGAATGGGATTGTCGAAAAAGGTGAATGGGATTACATTAATAATAGTTCATTATTATTAGAGACTAAAACTATTTCATTTTTGTTGAAATTTGAATTTATTGATGAATATTTCATAGCGCTAAAAAGAGACAGCTCTGACAATTTCTTGGTATTCATTAATGAATCGAAATTCGACTTTGAAATAAATAATTTAAGTGATTTAAAAAGAAACTTAGAGCAGCGTTATTCAATGTTTTTAAATGGACCAAAGACGTTTCAGATTACCATAGGCGGACAAAAAATAGAGTATAAAATTCAGGAGGAAAAATTAATTACTCAGTGGTTTGGCAGCAATATAATTGAATCTAATATCGCGTTTAACAATGGTAAAAATGGTAAAATATACTTTATTCAGGATGAAAATATTTTTTACTACGAGGATTGGATTGGCACTAAGATTTACAATGTAAATTTTGAAGTATTATTGAAACAAATGCTTCAAGAAAACAAGCTAATATGAGAACTTTCATTTTGTTTATTTTCTATTCTGTGTTATAAATCGAATCTCTATTGTTTAATATGAAACCCAAAAAAGATAATCTTCACAAAATGACCGTTGGCAAACAACGCGAACAACAAGTGGAACAAGGTTTCTTTGATGGTAGATTTGTCCAGAGGGCAGAAGAATCAAAAAAGGTTTATAAACGGAAAGAGAAACATCCGAAGAAGGACGGGGAGTGATTTACTCCAAAAATCTTTAAATAAAATGCACCAGAACCACCTAAAAAGAATGGGTGGGGAAGTTAAATAATTTCAATAAATTTGGTAAAACATTAGTATGAAAGCCACGTTAACACTTTTCTTATTTGTGCTAATCGGAACAGGTAGTGCAATCTTTTCCCAAACCGTAACCATTGGAACCCAAGTGTGGATGACCAAGAATTTGGATGTTGCAACCTTTAGAAACGGTGATTCTATTCCTCATGCGAAAACTGATGAAGAATGGGAAAAAGCTGGAGAAAATGGACAACCCGCTTGGTGTTATTACGATAATGACCCAGCGAATGGTGAAAAATACGGTAAGTTGTATAATTGGTTCGCAGTTAATGACCCAAGAGGTCTCGTTCCTGTTGGGTATCATATTCCTTCCGATGCTGAATGGACAAAACTTACCGACTTTTTAGGTGGAGAAGAAGTTGCAGGTACAAAAATGAAGAGCACCAGCGGTTGGGCAGAAAATGGCAATGGAACCAACAGCAGCGCTTTTTCAGGTCTTCCGGGCGGTAACCGGGACTTCAATGGAACATTCAGCTTCATTGGCAAGTTCGGTAGCTGGTGGAGTTCTACGGAGGTCAATGCGAACCTTGCCTGGTACCGCTACCTGTATTACTACAATGGCAGTGTCTACAGGGTCACCAGCGTTAAGAGGAGTGGGTTCTCTGTTCGTTGCCTCAGGGATTAGAATTTAGCTTTCTGACCTTAGGTCAATAAAATATTCATCATCCTCTGTTTTTGGTTGGAATACAATATCATTGCCTTGACCTAACAAAGGTATTGAATGTTCGTTACTCATTAGGATTTCATTCGGAATACCATCTGGGAAGGCAATACACCCTAAAAAATTGAAGTTTTTACATTTAAAGCAAATTAAATCAATAGTTGTCGTCATAGGTTATTTTAGACTTCTATTTTTCTTTTTCTACATCAGTAATCTATTCAACCTTTCTTACTCCGATATTTACCTAATCAATCCAGGGGCTATCTTAAAGTCAATAATTGCGCTTACCCCCCCACTATCATTTTTCTGTTGGTGGGGATTTTTGATTATATTCAATATTTGTAGGCTTGAACACGAGAATCTAAATATCTGTAGGATTTGAATTAAGGATGTCATTGTCAAAATCATCATAAAAGTCTTTTACATTTCGATTTAACATTTCTTCAAAAACATCATCTAAATCTGAAATTCGCTTTTTATCAAATAATTTTTTCAACTCATTTTTTATTGTTTCATTATCCAAATCTTGATGACTAAAATCAATAAGATTGAAATCAATCCATTTGGTATCATTAGTGTATTCTAACTCTCCTTGGGGGTGAAATACATTGTTAGTGTTTTCAAAAAGGACAAAAAAATCTAAAAGACTTTTATTAGAAACCAAGTAAGCATTATTTTCTAAACTAATTTTTAAATGTTTAAAATCGCAACAATACCAAGGTTCATCAAACACACCATCAACAAATCCATCTAATGTGCCATTATTAAAACAATAAAAATTCAATTCTTCCATTTTATTGAACATAAAAATTACTCCATCCCTTGTTGTCACACTATTACTTGTGTACGGGAAGTTAATGGAATAATAATCTCGATCGTAATCTGGAATAAATTCAATAAAAACACTTGAGTTTTTTGGAAATGTCAACTTATCAAAAAGTATCGCCCAAAAAATAGGATTTCGCTTTTTTAAATCCAAATTAGAAACAAATCCTCGGAAAACGAATCTACCATGCTTTCTAACAAGTTCATCCATTTTATACTTTGGCAATTTTTTAAACTTTTTGATTAAGAAACCATTAAGCGACTTATTTACGAAATCTAAATCAACCGTTAAAATGAAATCCGCTTCGTTTAAGAGATTATTAAATTTTTCAGGGTCTAGGTGACGTTTAGGGAAAATACTCATATTCTACTTTTTTAATATTCTACCTCCTATTCAACTCTTGAATACGTTTCTTGAAAGCACGTTCAAAGCGTGGCACAGCGTCAACCATAAACGCAATCATCTTTTTCCAATCTTCCTCGTTAAAGACACTCACGTTGGTCAATTCAAATTTGATACGTGCGGTGACATTGTTGTCCAGACGTTCCCAAGTTAGTGCACCGCCAAAATCTTCTTCAATTTTGTCTTTCTTTAAAGCAAGTGCGTCAAAAATGGCTTTGTTGTTGGCTTTGTCACCGCTATTGATATACAACTCAATACGTACATAATTTCGTGTAACAACACTATTGTAACCAACTGAACTCATACCACTACCACAGCCGATCCAGTTGTCCTTGCTTGGGCTTACGTTTTGGTACAACGTGCAGACCTTATTGATTTCTTTTAGGTATTCTTGCCAAAACCTCAAACGAACGTTGTGGCGTTCTTTATTCTGTTCTTGTGTTTCAACTTCTTCTCTGGACTTATTTGCCATACTGATTACAAAATCCTCTGCTTCCTTGATTGGAATTATCTGTTCCATATTCATTAGCAGTTGTTCTTGCAGTTTAAACGGTGTTGCTTTGAAGCATTGAACCCTCAAACCATAATTGAGCAACCATAAGACAGAAGAAGTTACTTCTTTTCTAAACTCACCGGCAATAAGCATTATACGTTGCGAATTTCCAATATTAAGGCGTTCTCTGAAATCTTCTGTTTCCAGAAACTCACTCAAAATGGCTTCTGCATTTTCTGAACTGCCAATTTTGGAAAGGTATTGACCGAAAATGGTAATTATCTGGCTTGAATTGAGTGTTGCACAATAGGAGGCATACTTGATAACTTGCCACGTAACGTCTTTGCCAGTATCGTCTAATTTATTTTCAATGATGACCAAGTTACCTTGCTTGTCAATAGCCAACAAATCAAGGCGTTCGGATGTATCGTTGAAACCACTAAATTCTTTCTGTATGATAAGCAAATCTTCATTCAAGCAAGAAGGGTTATTGGCAATCCATTCTTGTAAATTCTCACGCTCACGAAAACCGAGTTGTTTGAAAGTCGTGCTTTCTATTTTCTCAATACGGTTGGTTTCTTTGTTAATGATGTACATAAATTATTTTTCAAGTAAGTACTTCTGGTTTCGAGTATTTAAAAACTGTCCAAAGGCAAAAAACGCTTCATCCATCGCTTTTAAGTCAGTAACTCCCAAATTCTGCACATAAGGTAAATACGTGTTGTAATAAAAATCAAGTTTTGTCTTGTTTGGAATAGTGTTGTTAACAGACTGCCAATCCAAGTTATGTAAGTAGTTGTATGTGCGATGAATATGTTGGTCGTAAATAGGGTAAACAGTAGGTTTGATAGTATGAAGCAAGAAAATTCGCCAAACAGCACTTAAATCGGAGAACTCATCATTAAACTGATTGAGATCTATGGTTTGAAACTTTTTGTATTGGTTAATAATGTCTGTGCGTTTTAGAATTTTTTCATTGAGAGATTTTTCCTTTCCGCCGCTCCCTTTTAATGTCATTCCATTTTTCCAATGAAACAATTCCTCGAGGTTTTCGGTGGTAAATACCCCCTTGTCAATATTCTGTCTGTATCTATTGTCGTCAAAATAACTATACAATTTTCTCCAATGACCTATAAATTCGGTCATAGAACCGCAGTGTTTCTTTTGTATTATGTATAGATTTTGATTCATCTTACTAACTCTGGATTTCCTCCTTTACCCCCCAAACCTCATTGATCTTATCCTTTATCTTTTGCTCAAACAAGGCAATAAGTTGCTTGTTAGCATTTACCAATGCTTGCTCTTTCTCGATGCGTTCAACGATTTTAGTTTGCTCATCAATCGAAGGAAAAGGAATTGAAATTCTATTTAAACTTTGTTGATTTAACTTAGGTTGTGCTGCACCAGTGACATACTTTGAAATGTCTATCGAATTGAGATATAACTCGATATATTTTTGAGTATATATATTTTCAAACTTCAACACGTGTGCGTGATTATTGACCCAAATTTTTCCTCTAACTGAAAATGCTATCGGTGTTGAACGAGCCAATAAATTTGCCCCATCTTCCGAAACTAAAAGTAATTCTTCATCAAAAATAAAATCCTCTACATAATCAACTATTCCAGAGGCACCATAGTAGGGATAAATACCTTCTTTTCTATCTGACTTTGTTACGGGTTTTCTTTTTCCGTCAAGATTTTTATATAATCCCCCCAACTCCACCATCTCCCATTCTGGATTGATCGTAATGGTAGGTTTGTAGTTCTCCACCACCATTTTTGCACCGTCAATGATTTTCTGATACCCGTCAATCTCGGCAACAATCTGCTCTTGGATTACAAGCGGTGGGAGTGGGATTTGGATACTTCGTAAGTTCTCTTGATTTAATTTAGGAACTGTAACTCCCGTAATAAACGGATTTAAGTCCATATAATTTAATACCTCAACCAAATAAGTGTCAATAATTTTATCTTGAATTGGTTTTAAAACGTGGGCGTGATTATTTACCCAATATTTTCCTTCTGCAATAAATGCAGTTTTATCCCCCAAACCCCATTTTGCACCATCCTCTCCAACTAATACAAGCCTCTCATCAAATATAAAATTATCAACATAATCTACTATTCCCGTTGCTCCGTAATAAGGATATTGCCCATCTTTTCTATCGCCTTTCGAAATTGGTTTCCTTTTATTGTCGAGTATTTCAACTACTTCATCTAATCTAACTATTGGAAATTCTACAGTATCATATACAACTGATTCAATGTATCTCTCCCCACTTAAAACAATATCCTTGTTGGCTAAAATCTTTTCTTTTTCTATCAAATGACAGATATCGTTATAAGTTTCAGAAGCAAAGTTCTTTCCTTCTGAGATACAATGCTTAAATGCTGCAAATGCTTCAAGAGCAGTCGGTAAATCATTTTTATCTATCTCACGGCGTTGTGCACCTAAATCAAAACCGTCGTTGTTTATTTTGATGAATAATACCTTGTCGCTTTTTTTAGCCAGACCTTTGTCTAACATTAAAACACTTGTTTTTACGCCACTGTAAGGATTAAAACAACCAGCGGGCAAGGATATGACAGCAATCAAACTATCTTCTACCAATAACTTGCGTAGTTGCTTGTAAGCGGTTTGTGTCGTCGCAACAATTCCATTTGGAACGACTATTCCAGCACGTCCATTCTTGTTCAAGTGTTCGGCAATGTAATCCGTGAACAATACTTCTGCTTTATTGGCTTGTACGCCAAACTTTTTGTGTGGGCGTATTCCTCCTTTCGGTGTCATAAACGGTGGGTTTGCCAAGATCACGTCAAAAGTTTCGTTCCAACGGTCTTCACTGCTTAAGGTGTCGTACTCAAATATCTTAGGAGTGGTAAATCCGTGCAAGTACATATTCACCAAACTCAAGCGTACCATATCTGGGCTAATGTCATATCCAGTGAAGTTCTCGGATAATTTTTTACGTTCGTCTGGCGTTAATTTATCTCCATTACGTTTATCGGTATTTTGCTCAAGAATATGCTTGTAGGCACTCAATAAAAATCCAGAAGTTCCACACGCTGGGTCGGCAATGGTTTCATTTTTCTTTGGGTCAAGGCATTTTGCAATAAAATCAATGACGTGGCGTGGAGTTCTGAATTGTCCAGCGTCACCTTGACTACCCATTACACTTAACAAGTATTCAAATGCGTCGCCTAACTTCTCGCTATGGCTGTACTCAAATTCATTGATGTGTTTCAAAAACAATTTCAACGTGGCTGGGTCACGATACGGCAAATAAGCGTTCTTGAAAATGTTTCGGAATAATTCTGGAAGGCTGGCGTTGGTTTGTAAGATATCCAATGCTTCACTATACAAATCAAGCATTTCCTTTCCACCCAACGAAGGGTCTAAAATTTTACGCCAACCGTATTTCTCAAAATCGCCAGTAAAGAATTTTGGTTTACCCCCCAATTCCATTGATTCCTTGTCCATATCGTCCATAAACTTATAGATGAGGGCAAGCGTAATTTGCTCAATTTGGCTTTTTGGATCTGGAACTTTACCTACTAATGTGTCTCGGCAATTATCAATATTTTTTTTTGTAAGGTTATCTAACATAGGTTTATGCGGCTATAAATTTGTCCATAGGGACGTAAGTTCTAATGTAATTGGGAATAACTTCTCTCATATTCGGTGCAACTCGTACGAAGTCTTCCTTGCTTAAGGTAGATAGCGTATTTAAGGCGGTGAAATCTTTTGTGTCTATTACTTGACGCACTTCTGGGTCGGTCAAATAGGCAAAGAAGAAATACTTCAAGGCACTAAGGTCGGTCACTTCGGAAAGGTCAATGGTAGAAATGAATTTCTCAAATTCCTCTTGAATTAAAATGTCTTTACTTTTTATCTCATTGCCATTAAAAATCATATCTAAGATTTCTTTGACTGAAATTTTACGGTCAATTTTCAAGGCTCTTCGTAATTTATCTAAGGTATAATGTCCTCCGTCTTGCTTAAGGAATTTCTCCAAAGTCAAATAAGTAGCGGTGTCCAAATTACCTTCCTCCATTGCTTGAACAATGTCAGTGTCTTGCTGAATTTCTTCTTCAAATTGCTGAAAGAACATTTTATCTACCTTCATTCCTTCGAATCCCACCTTCGATTCGTTCCAACTGGAAATTTTATCGGTTTGGGTGTATTCAAATCCGTCCTTTTTCGGTTTTGGATCAATCACTGGAGGGACACCGTCAACAGTTGGTTTAACGCTTGGTAATTTCAATACTTGGTCGTAGTCGTATTTTTCCTCGAAATACTCGCAAACCGCAAAGAAATCGAACAGTTTGAAAGATTCCTTTTTTACTTGAATTACTTGCTCCTCAAAACCGTCTTTGTATTTGTGCTCAAAAGTAAAAATCCGTGTTCCTCGACCTTTGATCTGAATAAATTCAGTAGGAGAGAAAATAGGACGCATTAAGGCAAGGTTCAAGATATTCGGACAATCCCAACCAGTGGTCATCATTCCAACCGTAACACAAACTCGTGCTTTACTGGTTTTGTAGTCCATTAGTATGTCGTCCTCCTTTCTAAATTGGCTATATCCAAGTAGTTTGTCATTACTAAAGTCAACGGTCATTTGCTGACTGTTCATTACGTTTGAGGTAACTTGTACGGCAAAATCACTTTTGTATTTATTCGGCCATTTCTTGTCGGCATATACATTTAGCAACTGCGTTAATTTAGCAGCGTGTTTCTGACTAACAGCAAACACCAAACTTTTACCAATTTCATTAGTGATTGGGTCAAGCCAAGCATTGTCAACAAACGTTTGAACGAAAACGCTATTTGTAATATCCGAGAAGAACTTCTTTTCAAATTGTGATTGCTTGTATTGCACTTCTTCAGAAACTTCTTCCCCAGATTCATTAGTTAAAGTCACCAGTGCAGAATAGCCTTCGTCTGACAAAAGTTTTGTGGTAACGTCTGTTCGTGCGTCAATGACTGTTGGCTGAACAAGTATTCCGTCTTTTGCTCCTTGAGCCAATGTATAACGAAAGGTTGGAACGCCACTATCACAACCAAAAGTTGTATAGGTGTCTAATAAAATTCGTTTTTCTAACTCACGTGGATCATCAAAATTCTCCGTATCAATATTTTTGAGGTAATCTTTTGGAGTAGCAGTAAGGCCTAATTTGTAGCCAAGAAAATATTCAAAAAGAGCACGGCTATTTCCACCACCAATTAAGCGGTGTGATTCGTCTGATACAATCAAATCGAAATCAGTAGGAGAAAAATGACTACGGTATTTATTATTAACTAACAAGGATTGAATGGTCGTCACAACAATTTCTGCTTTTCTCCAGTCAGCCTTATTTTCTTTGTAAACGACCGTTGTGTAATCGTTTTTAAGGTAGTTGTTAAAGTCCTTGCGTGCTTGTTCCTCCAATTCAAGTCGGTCAACCAAGAATAAAACCCTTCTTGCATTTCCAGTTCGAATGAATAGGCGTATGGCAGCAGCACTTGTCAAGGTTTTACCAGTTCCAGTCGCCATTTCCAATAAGAAGCGTTTGCCCCCTTCTTTAATCTTTGCTTGAATACTATGAATGGCTTCAACTTGATAATACCTCAAAAAACGTAGTCGGTTGTTTTTGATGAAGTCTTGTCGAGTGGCTTCATTTTGATATTCTGGGAACTCGGCATAATTCGGCAACATTGTCAATGCGATATAATCGTCATTTACTTGCTCGGAGTATAACCGTTCTGGGTTTGGCGTAAATTCCGTGAAATTTTGAAGTGATTTTGGCGTCGGAAAATTCGTAATCACTTCTGGGTTTCCTTCTTCAATATTCCAGAAGTAGTGAACGTTTCCATTCGATAGAATAACGTAATTGACTTTATTTGCAATCGCATACCTTCGTGCTTGCTCTTTGGCTTCTAATGGTTCAATAGATTCCTTTTTGGCTTCTAAAACAACCAATGGATTTCCTCTGTCGTCCAAAAGTAAAAAGTCAATTAGACCACCTTTGGCTTTTTCAAAATCATCACCTAACTCCTCAAATTTGACATTGCTTTCTAAAGAAATATTTGCTTTTCCTTCAGCATTGTCAAAAAATCTCCAGCCAGCCTCTTCAAGCAGTTTATTAATTTTTATTCTGGCAAATGATTCTTTACTGGTCATAATTATTATCGGCTCGTAAATATCCGAAAAATTTACAGTTCTTCAATGATTTCCACCAATCCCCCTCATAAACCGTTCAATGGGTTTTAAGTCATTCACCTGAACCTTGAGTTCATAGTTGTTTTTTCGGTTGTTGTAGTGAATAAATGGGGCTGTTAAAGGATATTGTTCTTTGAGGAGTAATACTTGTTTTAAATCCAGTTCCAATTGAATGGGATAGGTTTTACCTGAATGACTAAATCCAAACACATCAGGAATCTGTTTTTCAAACCTCTTACTATTCTTAAATGGTTTTCCGGCGAAGTCCACATACCCAATTCGGTCAATGTGGAAGGTTTTATTTTTCTTGGATGAAATCTCATAAGCCATTACGGTTGTATAGTTGTCCGTAAATCCAAAAGGTTCAATTAGACGGTCAGATATAGTTCCAGAATTAATGGATTGGTATTTTCTTAAATACACTTGTTCCTTATTTCCCATTGATAAGGCAAGTCGTTCAATCACCTTACTATTTTTGGCATTCACCAAGTGACTGGCAACCATTGGAATTTCAGAACCCAAATAGACTTTGGTCAAAATGGAATCTTTGAGTTTATTCTCCTTTCCGTAAGTTAAAATAAGTTCCTTCAAATACTTGGCTTCTTCATCTGTAAACCGAACGCCATTGGATCGTTCATCCACAATAAAAAACCGATTGAACTCATCTCGTTGTAAATCAAACCCACATTCTCGTATTAAATCAAAATACCGATAAACCGTTCTTTCTGTTGAATCGAGCAATTGAGCCAAATGTGATATGGTTTTTGAAGGACTTTGTTCTAAGTAAGAAATCAGTTGCAACACCCTTAAAATCTTATGTTGATTTAGCATACAATTTCAATTTGGGCGACAAAATAGAACATTTTACAATCTTGGGCAAATGATTGACCTGAGTTGTCTGAAAACTTTTGTTGGTTTGCTGAAATTTTAAATTAATCGATATGAAAAAGGTGATTTTTGTTCTCTCTCTTTTACTTTTCTTTGAAATCAATGGTCAAGAAACAATGAAGTTCTCTTTGTACTATAATGGTAATATTCCAACAACTCCATATGGTTGTGGCTTTGCTTTAGTAGGAAAGAAAACTGGATTCTTCGCAAATCTCTCTTTTGGAGATAAATCCCAAGGAGAAAATTATACTGCTGAAACAAATTCAGGGATATATCAAATAGGTAGTTTTGGCAATGTGGCAACTGGGGTCACTCAAAAATATATTAATGACAATTTCACACCGATTAATGTTGGTTTTGTGTTTAAGGCCTATGAGTTCAAAAATTCTGTAATTCTTGAGCCATATATTGGTTCTGGACTAACATTCAAAACGCATACAGAAAAAACTTTTGTTCAAGCGGAAGATGTTTCAACAGGTTATAATGTCCTAGGTTATTATTGGGTCATTGGTTCCAATAAGGAAACTACATCAAGTAATTTAAATTTTTGTTTCGGTACATTCTTGAAATATAAATATTTGATTGTTGGTGCTGGATATCATTTTAACCCAAATTGTTTTCAATTATCTCTTGGAATGAATCTGAATTAATGTTTTAAGATTATTCTTTTGTTGATATTGATTTTTCGTGTGAATTTACCTCATCAATAGTGGTCTTTAAATTCATAAGATTTAATATGAAATAGTCCATTTAATTTTCTAAAACTGCAATAAACCTCATCTAAAACCTATTTTCCTTGCATCTGGCGAGCAATATGGCTATTCAGCTTGGAATCACATTCCCTATCTCAAGAAAGCTCGCCAGATGGAAAATCATAAAACAAGGGTGGTGAAAGAAAATAATGGAATTGATGAAAGAAATCACTTTAATCCAATTTATAGTATTCGCTAAAAAATGCTAGCAAAATAAGTAATAGCGAAATGCTTTTTAAGGTTTCCGTTATACAAAAATGGAAATCGCAAAAATAATCATAGAACAGATCAATTCAATTGATAGATGGGCCCTAGGTGCTTATGGTTCAACCAATTTTTATCACATTCCAGAATCACCAGAATTTGCCGGTGGATTAATTTTCTCTGTCAATGGATTGGTTCATAAAGGAAAAGTAAAAATCCTTTTAACCTGGATGGATGAATACAAGATTTTCTTTCTCAATCAAAATGGAATTTCAATTAAAGAGGTTAATGGAGTGTATTGTGATATGTTGGTTGAGGTGTTGGATTACATCGAATATGGAGATAAATAAACAAGAATGTATATCAGAAGAAATGAAAACAATAAAGAAATTAAAGGAGTATTACCTATGAATGAAGCAAGGAACCGTATTCGAAATAAGATCTTTGATTATTGTTATAAGACATGTTTTAAAATTGAATACATAGGTTTTACTATTGACGACAAAAATAAATTCAAATCAGAATATTCATATTTCGTCAAGGATTTAGATCCGGAATCATTTGAAATTGAATTTGCTTCATTTCATTTTCATAAATGGATTAAACGACT
>Ga0315905_10002973_pt1 | contig 17672 bp, 13 predicted proteins | sample LakEriMetagenome_5_FD_203522 | JGI IMG/M metagenome (GOLD analysis project Ga0315905, IMG submission 203522) | Freshwater fungal communities from buoy surface, Lake Erie, Ohio, United States - Buoy 4 MA121 | ecosystem: Environmental > Aquatic > Freshwater > Lake | place: USA: Lake Erie, Ohio... | reverse complement strand
CCTTCTCTCTCTCTCTCTCTCTCTCTGTCGCCCTCGCTCTCGCCCTCGCTCTTGCTATCTCGCTCTCGCACTCTCTCCTCGCTCTCTGTTTCTCTAACCATACGGCATGCGTGTGCGTTCAAGCATCGGCACTCGTGAGCGTACGTGCCAAGTATACACACCTGGCAACATCCTCGACACACCTCACAACATCCGTAGACACACCTAGCAACATGCGTATACACACCTAGCAACACGTACCTGGCGCGATGCGAGCCAGTCGCCAACTACTACAACAGCTCTCTTTGTTTCCGCAATAGATTCGCATTCCACTGCCACCACCACACTCAGGCTCGCCTGAGTCTTACTGCCCCCCAAAGGTGTTCCGCCTCCTGCTTCTGGTGCGCGACGGCAGGGCCCCAAGATGACAAATGCGTATGCTACACTGAATCGGATGCCTGGGGACCAGCGCACAACACATCAGCCGACCTGTGCGCCCTGTTCACCGAAACCTAGGCTCAGGCACACGGACCTGTATGCGTCGGCTTTTCAGGATCACCCGTCTCAGCGGTGCCTAAACCCTAAAAACTAAACCTAAAACCTAAACCCTAAACCCTAAACCCGTCTCAGCGGTGCCTTGTTGCTTGCGAGCTCTCTTAGCTCCTCGCTCGAGCTCAGCTTCCCTGTGGCTATGTTCAAGACCGTGGGCAGCGGGAGGGCCTTGTTGGGTGCCGGCACCCGCTCCCTTGCTCTGGAAGGATTGAGAGGACGCAGAAAAGGGGAGGGCAATGATCTCCAGACCTGCCCCGGGTGTTTTTGCTTGGGCCCAGGCAAAAGGGGCAGGGTCATCTGCGGATGTGGAATATCTGAAGGCGCCGCCTGTCTCCTCGTCGCGCGGGGAGACGGGGAATATATGCTGCGCAGGGTGGCGACGATTGACAAACGCACGAATGCTAGCCATGTACTCATCGGTACCAGGGGGGCCAACCACACTGAGATCGCCACCGCCACGGTCGCTGAGGTGGAAAATTAAAGAAGGCACACCCTGCGAAATCCACAGGCGCCAGTCGTCAGCGCCCTTTGAGCAGCACGAATGGGCACGTGATCGGTGCGTTGCATATGCCCGCACCGCTACGTTGGAGGCGTCGGTGCTCGTGAGGAGGAGATGCGAGACGCGAGAGAGCTTGGTGCGCGTCTCATTGAGAATCCGGCATGTGCACTCGCCGCAGTTGATCAGCACCTGAGGAGCACGTCGTCATTGGCCCGAGTTTTGATCCTCGTGTATGCACATCAACGAGACGTCTCAACACATTTTCCTTTCTCGTGCTGGCGACTAAATGCACGCGCAAAGATGCTCCTCGGGTGCTGTGAACGCGAAGAAGCGCACCTGCACCAGCGGGGTCTCCTCCTGGCTGAATTCTGCAACACGCACCACGGAGAGCGACAAAGCCGGACCCGTGCCCTCTGTCCCGTTGCCCACCAGCAGCAGCCGCGCCCTCTGGTGGGCCATTTCAAGCTACTGTCTCTGTGCCCAGCAATTCACGAACTGGATGCTAATGGAAGCGGCAGCGGACGGCGCTGTCGGGGCGCGCTACTGCACGCTGCCACTTCCAGCAACGGACCCGGCCAAGCAGCCGCACCTAGCAGGCGGGGAGGTATCGGAAGCGACTGCGAGCAAGCCGCGCATTGACGAGGCATCTATCCATGCGTGCGTGTGGCGCTTAGCCACAGAGCGAAGGGCGCCAGACGCCTTGGCCGCATCGAGAGAAGCAGCCTTTCTCCGGGCACAGAACGGCATAATGCTGCAAGAAATCGCGCGACTCAGGCTCCAGAATGTAAACCCCCCTTCCACACAGTCCGGCTCGTGCTCCACGCTCCACAACAATGCTGCCGGCTGACTCTTGATCGTTTTCCCTCGCAGGTGGAGCAGGCTCGCCAGCTGGAGGCGCTTGAATCTTCAGCGCAGGATGTCAGCTCGGAGGCACAGTTGGCGCTGCTCGTTGCCCAAAACAGGAGCGAACAACAACGGATCCTACTGCAGGAAGCAAAAAAGCTTTTGGACCAAAAGTCCGCTGAAAATCAGCGCCTGCAACGTGAGCTGGACACCGCGATCCATGTCATTCCCAACAGACACGCCAAAGTTTGCGGCCAAGGTGATGTCAGCGCATGCGAACGGCAAAGATTGAGGACGGAGGTGCAGGCGTTGCGGGGTGCGCTTGAAGCCGAGCGCGTGAACAAGAGTGGCAGCCGAGCGTATGAACACGAGTCACATTCAGAATCATTCGAGTCTCAATCAGGCGCTGAAAATAATTTGTCGTCTTTCCTGAGGCGCGCGCAGGAAAAGAGGAGGAAATTCAAAGATTCAATGATAAAATTAGCTTCTTGCGACAGTAGAGGCTCGCCGCACAACTTGCAAGAGCCGCCGGAACTAAACCAGCAAAATACCAGCACCGAAGTTCCAAGAAAAACAGCACCAGGCAGAGGGGACAACACGTATATTCAAAGCGAAGCTTCTGGTAGGGGCTACTCGCCAACATTGTTGGAGGTGTCGGTGCTCGTTCAAGATCTGGTGGCTGTGTGCAAAGCGCACAAGTGTGAGGCGGAAGACAGCACGCAAGAGCTGTCAGCGCAGAGCGCACGATACAATGATGTTCTTCAGGAACTTGCTGAGTATAAACAGGTTACGACAGCAGAGTTAGTGTTAGAATGTGGGCGTACGCATGTTTCGCGATAGCGTTGGTGTTAGGATGTGGGCTTACGCAATTTTTTTTTAGCGTTATGGCGTCCTTTTTGAAGACTCGCTGAGTCGTGCGCTGCCAAATGTCTGTGCGCCGTCAACCTATTTGCTTGATTGTCTGTGCGCCGTCAACCTATTTGCTTGATTTCATCAAGCTTGAGTTCATCAAGGTGGTGCGTTGGGTGATTTGTGCTGGTGATGATGTGTGTTCAAACCCAGGCACTGGAACGTGAAAGCTTCGGTTGGACCAGCGCCGTCAGAGAAAAAGAGGGTCTGTGGGAGGTACAAGAGCAGCTGCTGCCCAAATTGGATGCCCTGCAGGCGCGCAGGAGAGAGGCTGATTTCAGCAAAAGTCGCTTGCAGGAACTCGCTCCGGCGCGCCGGAGAGAGGCTGATGACAGCAAAAGTCGCTTGCAGGAAAACGTTCAGTGTGCAGTGCTCAAAGACAAGCTGCTGTCTGCAAAGACCGAGCGAGAAGAATTCATGAATGGCCTTGAAGGTGGTGGCCTAGGTGGGGTAAGACTTGCCTCATCAGATGCATCGTCTGCGTCGATCGAGGGAAGATCCTTGCTGGTTGCGACGAATTTAGTGAGGGCTGACATGGCGCACACGGTGGGTGCTGTCATGGGAAACCCCAAAAAAGAGAAATTACATCCAGAAACCGCGAGTATCATTCTGACACTGGACATGAATATAGCCGCTGTTGGCAAGGAAGGCTCTGCAAAGCGAGCAGTCTTCATGCAAAAGCTGACAGAGTACTTGGCAAAGGCGTCGGGCATTAAAGAATCGTTCTTCAAGATCACACGTGTTTCAGCAGGCAGTGCTGTTGTCAAGATAGATATCCAAAGTAGTCCTGACGAAGGCGGCCATGATCCGTTCACGATATCACGTGACCTGGAAAGACAAGCTAGGGATTCGAAATCGGTTCTTCGCTCAGGTGCCTTGACTGGCAAGTTGGCCTGCCTCCAATTGCATTCTGAACTTCCCGCTGGGTTTGCAGAGGGCAGCAATCCTCTTACATTCTCGAATGCTGACCTTTCCTACTCCAGTGCGGAAGCAGTGACAGGTATTCTCCATGCATCCAGCAGGGCTGGTTCCACAGATACGTCTCCTCAAACAGCACCAGATGAGATGCAGGCCAAGGTTACGATGTTAGAGCTCAAACTTGCAGCAAAGGAAGCTGAATTATCCAAAGAGATAACGCAAGGACAATATGCTGTTGAAGAGGCCCTTTCGGCACTTCAACAAAGGCTGGAGGCTAGGTATACCCAATTGATTTGGAGACAGATGCAAGCCCATGAACAGGCTGTCAAGAGCCTGCTTGAACGCTTGCGTGGGGACGACTGAGCCTTGCAAAGTCAGCGGCACTAGCCACTGTCTATATGCTCGTGCGGTTTCAAGGTTTTAATGAATGAAAGTCGCTATGCTCATTCCAGCCACCAGAGCATGAGCTGGGTTGTTCGGGCCCGTGCACTCACTAGATAGGATGTCAGTTGGCAGTGTCGTTCTCGCAAATTAACGAGCCCGCAGCGAGAAGAGGATCTCCACACGATCGCAAATCCAAGTCGCTTGATAATGTGGCGGCACGCATTCACGCGTTGTGCTGCGCAAGACGACCTACGACGTAATCCTTTCAAGACCAAATGGCCCTGTATGAACTTCACGAGGAAGCCGTGGTAGCTCAATTATGGACACACCCCGTTGATTTCAGGCCTTTTTCCCTGACGGATTTTTCTTCCCGCAAGTTGGGCAACGCTCCCATGAATTATCGACGGGCTCACCACATAGCACACATTCAGACCAGTTTTGCAGATCGAGAACACCATCTTCATCCTCCATCGCCTCTCCATACCCAATGCTGATCCTTGCTGCAGCCCCGCCTCGTCCACCCTCATCCTCATCGCCCTCTGGACCTGAGTGGGCGGGGGGGTTCAAATCAGGATACTGCCTATTGCACACGCACAACATGGCTCTGCACACTGCACGAAATAAATTACATAGCAGGTAGAAGTGTGCATGAGCTTTCTTTGGTAGTTTTACCTGCACCCTCATCGTCGTCATCATCCATTTCCTCCTCTAGTTCGTTCTCCTCCTCGTCGTCCGCACCCTCACGACCCTCCTCGTCCCCATCATTCTTCTTCCGCGGCGCCTTCGCATTCGCGAATCTCTTGCTGCGCGCATAAATCTCCTTCGCCATTTTCCCAAACCTGCAGAACGATTTCCATGCAAGCCCAGATTCTTGGTATACTGGACCCGACTTCTCAACATACTCTTCGAAATAAATCAATAGGTCCTCGTCATTATCATCCACCATCTTCTTCAGGATTTCAAGTTCTTGTGGCGTCAATCGAATCTTCTCACCACTTCCGGGTGGATAATCAGCCTCGGAATTTAAACGCGCCAGCTGATCCAAGACCACGTAGAGGTTGTATGAATATGTGATGTCCTTGTTTGTTAAGCTGTCCAACTTCTTGTCTCTCTGCAACGACGAAAACGCAATCACTTTTGTCAAAGAGTGAGCAACGACGGCAACAGCACTACGTACATTACACGAATTGTGGAGTATAGCACATGGGGCAGATCAGGACTAACCATGTGTTCAGGAGGAATGTTGGTTGAGGCATGCTGTTTTTCACCCTTGGGTTTGGGCTTGGGAGGGGCATTTCTGGTGCTGTCTCTCTTCAGCATCATTTCCGCCTGCGCAGCATGAAATACAGCAACCGTGTTTAGTGGCACGACCGATTACACGGACAAGAAAAGAATGAGCAGCTCCGAGCAGAGTAGTGAGTGCAGCAACAGTCAGCATACACCAGGAAACAGCGACAATGGAGTGCAAGGGCTGTCGCTAACCTTTTCACGCCTGAGCTTGTCAACAATCGTGACAGGCCGAGCCTTTTCGGCGATGGACAGGAGGAGGACGCACATAGTCTTGTAGTCGACGGTGAACTTTTTCGCATTGCCTGCTCTATGTTTCAGTCGCTGAATTGCCATCTTGTACTTCATGGGGTCATTGTTCTTGCTGAACCCCAGCATGCATCTTTTCATCATAAGCATCTCAGTGAGCGAGTGGAATTTCGAGAAATCCCAAGGTTGTTCAGCCTTTGGGGCTCTGTCTCCAATCTTTTTGAAGGTGAAGTATGATTTACCAAGCAGAGGGTTGCCGTCCGGATTCATGTCGATCCAAGATTCCTGGTACTTTTTGAGATCGGCATCGTTCAGGAGAGCATGGTCGCGCAGATTCGCACTGAAGTACGAGGCAATGATCGAGGCGATGAACGTTGGGAGGATGATGTAGTTGTTGATGAAAATAAACAAAAGAAACACCGCGTACGATGCTATCTCTTGCCCGCAGTCGCTTGGAATTGCAGTATTTCCGTGCAGGTCAGCTTGCTTCCATGCTCCAAGACTCAGAAACATTTCTTGGCGCTCTTTCGCCAGCGCCGAACTCGTTTTTGTGGCGTTGAGATCCACGGGGCGCCACAATTTGGGAGTGCAGTGGGGAGCCTTGATTGCAGCATCGTCTATGAATTGACCCCACCCATCTCCGGTAGATAATTGGAAAAGGCTTATTAGGGCGTTGATGAAATCTCTGAAGTCGGTTGGAACATTCGATTGATCGGAGACGCCCTTGCCTTCTTTGATATCTCTGAACATGTTTGTTGCGAGTGCTGCGAACACGAAGATCACCACAAAAGTCAAAATTACTGTAGCCATGGCCTCTGGTGCGCTGAAGCTGATTGTTTCCATAAGACGCACAAACGTCTCGGACTTGTACAACAGTTTCAGCAATCGAAACATGCGCAATGAAGCCAAGCCCAGATCCAGGCCGTAAGTCGGCAGCACGAAAAGATCAATCGCAGTCAAGGCTGTCAGCCCTACGTCAAACTGATTTCTTGGCGCCGAGATGTAGCTCTGAGCATCAGCAATCATGTTGATCACAAATTCTAAACAGTATAGGATAAAACATGCAAATCCTCCCCAGAAATAGACCTGTTCCCGAGGACCAGTCTGGTCAAAATAGTAGGTGCCAAGTAGGACGCAGTTGAAGATGACTGTTAACGATATCAAGTAATCCCATCTCCAGTGGTCTCTGATACCACGGAACTTTGCTCGAATTTTCAATAACACTATCCAAATGGGATGGCCCTCCGGTGGTTCTTCACCGCCAGCGCGGGCAGCAAACGGACTATATGAAGATTCCAAGAGTTTTATTGCTTGCTGGGTTGCTGGCCATACGAGTTGATCCTTCGTATGGAAAGCAAGGCCCGACTTGAGCCGCAAATTTGTCATGATCATGCCAATAACAATTTGCGACACGAAAATCCCGAGGACAAGGACAAGAGAAAACAAGTAGATTGCGTTGAGCGGTTGGGAATTTTTTACCGGCGCCTTGTCTCGCTGTGTAATGCTGAGAAGCTGGAGCAGCATGTCTTCGAATTCGGATTTGTTGATCAAGCTGAAGACAGAATATATCGCACTGTAAATATTGTCGAAGTCTAGTTTTGTTTTCTTCCACTCGCGAGGCACGAGAATTCGGAACTCTCGTGCCTCTAGACTGCGCCACTTTGTGTTCAAGAAAGCGACTGGAATCTTCTCTTTGTTGCCAAAACAGTGTACTTTGTCCATAATACAGTAACTGTAGGTTCCAATGCCCTTGTAAGGGCATTGACCAACATACCCAGGCGAACATTGGCTATCCACTCGGCATTTCGTGCCTGTGGAGTCCAGCTCATCTTCTGTTACACATCTGCTGAGAAGTCCTGAATATTGATCCATGCCAACAAGGGCAAAAATGAACATGACGAAGATCACAGCTATGAGCAGCGTGAAAATCGACGGTATGCTTGCGCCAAGAGCTGCCATGACCATTGTGAGCGGGTTCCTGTCCTTGTCGATTTTTTTCACAGCAACCAGCACACGGAGTGCACGAATGGCCCTGAAGCCACGCAAGAAACCATCATTTTCACCAAGATTGATCATCTCCGGGAACAACGCTGTTAAGACATCAAATGCTTGAGCTACCACCAACAAGAAATCCACACAACACCAGGCACGGCTGAAGTACCCTGTGACGCGTGTTTCTGCATGAACCCCGTAAAGTCCATAGCCAATCATTTTGAGGACCATTTCTGCCAAGAAAAAGCCAAGAAAAGCGAGGCTGAGAATGTTGCCTAGGCCATTAATCCCAGTATCCTCGTCAATTCCCGGATACACAGCAAAGAACACGCTTGCCAAGATCACAACAAGAAGAACCCCGACAAAGTATTGGTTGTTGTCCACCAATTCCCGTGCTGCTGCACTAATTCTCCGTGCAATAGGTACTGGCGGCGGGTCATCTTCTGCTTTTGCTTTCTTAGAATGCGGATTGATAGACAGTTCCCGCTGGATCTTCGTTTTTAGCTTCAAGGCTTTCTCAACTTCGTCCTCTTCCTCCCCTTGATTTTCTTGTTGTTCATCAAGGAACGTCATCTCCTCGCCGATCAAGGCATTTTCGTTTGCCATGCTGAATCCTCGGCCTCCAGATGCAAGGTGCTCAGTATAATCCATCAGGTCGCGCAATGTAACCTTGGCCCCTCGCAACAGCTTTTCGTAATTTTTAGTGAATGAGAAGTTGTCATACGCTCCCTTCGAGCCTGAGTTCGCAAAGAATTCTTTTTCCGATTTCTCTGTTTCGTATTGGATCCTCTCGAACTTCATGTTAAGGAGGAGCTTCTGTGCCTCGTGTTTTTCTGTTTCTTCAAGCTCGTAGTTTTGTACAATAATGGCTATGAAAATCCTTTGGAACTGAAAGAACACGATGAAAAAGTAGAGAGTGAAGAAAACGAAGCCAGCGACTCCAATCGAGTTAGTACCAGCTTTGGCGTAGTCATACCATTTTGAGCCGGTCATAATTGTCAGCATAGGTAGCATCGATGATGTAAGGTCTTTGAAATTTGAAGATCCCTCGAAGCGTTGTCTCATATAACTGTAGCCGTGGTCAAAAAGCTCCTTCCCTGTCAAAGCACCGAAGAAGACGACAGCAAGAAGCATCAGGAAGCCCAAGGTGACCTTCTCCGCGCCCCTAAATCCACGCAAAATGACAGCCACTGCTGGAATCTTGGCGATGGCGCCCGTACGGATCGACAACCGGATAATTGTTGCGAGGCGCAGCAATTTCAAGTCCCATCGAACCCCCGTTTCATCGCCGAACGGGTCGCTGAAGGAGACGCCCGCAAGCAGAAGTTGCACATCCATTATTGTAGCAAGTGAAAATGGCTGCGGCAGCCTGAACTCTGTGATAAATATGCCGGCACAAGTCGCCAAAATGCAAAAGGTATCTACAATATTTCTGAAATTCAGAATCCTGAGTTTATCCAATAAAGATCTCTCTCTGTCTCTCTCTGAAGCGTCAGGGGGGTCCAAATTATTCGTAAAGAAGTTCACCATACCTTGGTGAGCTAGATAGCGGGCGCATAGCTCCAGGAGGAAGATGAGCAACCAACCATACAAAGCAAAGTGAAGATACTGGCCCCATGAACACCAATTGGCTCGTTCAGCCATCCATGCTTCCGCAGCTGGCTGCGACAATCCTCTCGTGATATTGGCAGCATGGATCACGCGGTTGAAACGAGGATTGTAGCACGCATACCCCTGAAAGCTTTTTGACAAGCACTTGCCAGAAACACAAGTCTGGTTTTTGTTCAGGATGGTCCCGTTGGGGTTACCGAACTCGGCAAGACAGAAGCCCAGTGGACTGCAATCGACAAGCGAATCATAATTTTCCATCTGACGGATCTGTGCATCGGTGCATGCACATTTGTACAGCGGAGTCTGAGCAAACTGCAAGCCCTGAGTGATCATGCACCCGAACATGCACACAACCGATATGTAAGACATGTAAGAGTTGCCGAGAACCGGTGGCGCGGCCTCTTCCCCCGCATCGTCGTCTTCAGAATCTCCTTTCTTCTGTTCCCTGAAAGCAGGAAAAACTAGATAGATAGAACATTTGATCAATGAGTGGCAGCATGTCTTGAAGCTGCTTCCACATACCGATTGCACCGCACTGCACGGTATCTTTAATATCTTGTAAATGACCGGCTGTTTGGCTTGAATGACACCAGCAATCTTGTCTCGCACGGTCGTCAGACCTTTGCCAATTAATGTACACAAATCGCAACCTCGTCCACACCACGGGTACTCCTCGTTCTTCAGTTCTTCTAGCAATGCGTCTCGCGTAGACTTGGGTCCAGACACTTCTTCGTCGTCGTCCTCCTCATCCCCCTTATCTTCTTCGTCATCATCACCAAAGACCGGGGGTTTTTCATCTTCCAGACGTTTAGCCGCAGCTTGTTTTTCTTGCTCCGTTGCCTCGGAGTAGTATGCACACGTGATGCTCACAGTGATGTTGAGAAGGTAATAGGAGACGAAGATCATAATGACAATCCAAGCGATGATGACACCGTGCCCGCCGACTGCAAAGGCCGGAAACACGGGCCCCGTCCACCCATTCCGGAAGAAGATGGTGTACAAGACGATGGCTGCATGTCCAAAATCGTCGAAATTGCGCAGATCATTGTTGCCAACCGTTGGCCAGTTTGTGAGATTGGCATGCTTGTAATCCTTCATGTCACCGCCCTGGACACCGCTGGGCGATGGCGGAAATTGTGCCGTGTCAAGTGGCACAAAGTCCGGGCCGATGCAGAAGACGCCATCGGCTTTCATCGGAGAGTCGAAATTGTCTACGCCCTCCACTTTTAAGATATATTCCGTTCCAAGAATGTTCGACTGGTAGAAACTGATGGCACCACATGTCCCCTGACACCCTGGCTGTTGTAGCCCTTTTGTATCTGACTGAGAACTAGGGGTAAAATTTTTCTTCTCGGAGGCCCAAACGTCAGAAAAGCATCTCGAAGTATCCAGTTCGTACAAATGATTCATGCGGCAGGGCCTCTCCGGCACCAGTGGCTCATATGTGAAGCTGATGTTGCCTCCTTCGTTCTTGAACACAGGCACAGCACATCGGTTGTGAAAGTCACCTTTCGCACCCAAAAGCGAAATAGCCAGCAGCGAGACAAACGCAAGGATGAAGTTCATGAAGACGAATACCATAAAAATCTTATACAACCCTTGCCCGAGGGCCGACATTTGGACCCGAAATACCCAAAGCCAGGGACTTTGCGAATTGACAATCACTTTGGCACCTCGCAACACCATGAAAAACATGAGGTTTCCGAAGGGGAAAGGTGTGGTGAACCAGGCGGCGATGACGACGAGAAGGTCTGCCAGGCACCACGGATTCAAGAAGAACGCGTCGTCGCTCTTTAAAAAAAGACCCTTGCCAAACATGCGCAAAGCCGTTAGGGCGGTGTAAACCCAGCGCATCCAAAAGTTTGCGTATGCCAGCAACATGGCATACAGGGGTCTTTTGCCGTACGGAATCCCCACTTCCTCGCATCCTGGATCCAGACACTTTCGCAGCGTGCAGTTTGTATCGTCGCCGAAACCCGCCAGAGTAATGTTGTGTTTGATCTGACACTGATCCCACACTTTCCCGCAAAACGGGCTCGTCTCGCCCAAACCAGGCTCATGACACGAATTCGCCGCGATGATGCCCCTGCAGCACCAAGCCCGTCAGCTTTCTCGAACGCGAGGGCAAGCACCGCACTGCCGCAGGATGGCAGCGCGAGCGTCACCGCAACAAGAGCACGCGCGACGGGAGCTTACATGTGGGCGGTTGAGGCCAGCAGAAGCAGGCTGTTGAACACTTGGTGTTCCAGGACATAATCCAGGCCTCCGCTCCCAGCGAGGATGATTTCCTTCAAGGTGAATCCCATCCTGGTGGGGCGCCCGGCGCCAGCAACGCGCGCAGCTCGGGCCGAGAGAGGGCTGTCACTGCGCCAGGACGGTCCACGCTAGTTGAAGATCGTCGCCAGTGTGCTGCGCATACGGCTCTGCAGCGAGTGCCGCTCGCCTGGCGCGCTCGCCAGGCACAGGAAAAAAGCGCACGACGCGGCCAGCGGCAGCCGTCCGCCACTACCGCGAGCCGCTCGGCACTGGCGCGGCGCCGCCACGGCCTGCCTGGCCGTCAAGGCACCCTCCCTCACACGCGCACCTCTGCTCGGTTGAAAAGGCACTTTGGTTTATCCGACTTGACTATACACCCAAAGAAATGGGTTTAGTTATCATAACGAACGAAAACAAACCATTTCAAAGAAACATGAGGGGCATGGCAGGAGGTTCAGAGGTGGGAAAGTCATGAGCGGGTGAGAAATAAAAGACAGTGCAACCACGTGCACGCACAGTTGTTCGTCGGTCGGCTGGGCCGCAGGCGTACTGACGACTCTGAGAGACAACGGCAGGCTCTGGACGACTGCTGTTTCCGCCGGGCACAAACACGCGAAGCAGATGGTCTCTGTAGGGGCGGTCAAGCCGGCCCGGGGAGGTGGGTAGCCAGCACAGCAGGGGCTTGGGCGCCGTTCGCGCGAAAACGGCGCAGCGCCGATGCCTGCACTCGGCTGTGTTCCTGCCGCCGCAGCGCGCTCGCGCACCACGGCCTCGCCCCTGCTCCTGCGCCTGGGCGTGCTCGCCATCATCTCCTGTGCGGAAAGCTTGGCCGGTGCGTCCAACGAGACGCAACCCCGGGGTCTTGCAGCAGTGGCGCACAGCGAGCGGGATTGCTCGCACCTCAAAGGGCGGCTGTATGGTGATTGTCGTTGCAGGGCCGCCCTGCCCCGTGTGCGTGCGGTCTGGGGGGCTGGTGAAGTGATTGCGGCAGTAGCAGCGACTGAAGCATGTGACATATCATCGCCTGGCCTCGATTCCAAGGACCGCACTTTGCTCAACGCCGTCAACGCAAGCGCCACCCGTGTTCGTACGGCGTTGGATCTCGCCGAAAAGGGCGAGCATGTGCGGGCAGTAAGGGAGTTCTCAGAGCTCTTTAGTGAGGCAGAAAAAGTGCCCGAGACGCCAGTCGGGCTTCTGCGTGGACCCTTGGCGTATGCGCAGTGTCGACTGTGGGTCCTGGCTTTGCGCAACGAGACACTGGACGTGTTCCCTCCACATGCCGAAATCTTTGCTCTGGCACAGCGCGTTGGGCAGTTTTGTACAGACACGCTTTCGGACATTATTGCCGGGAATTCTACTGCGTACTGTTCGCAACAGGACACAGCTGCAGGGAAGGACTACGTGGAATGCGCGCCCAGGTTTGAATGGCTACAGGGGCAGAGAGTCAACTCATCTGCATCAGGCGAGTGGCTCCAGCACCCGTGGCCTGAAAGTGCGGGGTCTCCGGTCCCATGGCTCCTCGCGGCGCAACTCGCTTCGCGCATTGCCACGGGTCATGCTACAGATGCAATACAAGAAGCTCGCCTTTACGGTGCACACTTGGAGGAAGGAGGGTTGGGTCTGTCCAACATAATCTCTTTCATGGTGACTCAATCGTGGACATCAAATTCGACTGCTCATGCTTCAGCGCATCGAAGGTCTCGGCGAGGGATGCTGACTGAAGTGTTGGATGCAGCATCGCTGCTCCTTTGCAAACGGTGGCGGGGGCTGCGATTGGGTATTTGCGAGCCATGCTCCCTGAAGCGTGTTTCTCCACTCTTTTCCCTCCGCCCAGGCGTGCCCATCCTTGCTGATCGCAACGAAAGACCAAAATCATGGACGCAGTGGCTGCGCTCCGTATTGACACGCAGACAGATGCTGCACCACATTTTCCTGCATCCCATCGTTTCTGACGTGTGGGCAAAGGCGCTTTCTCTCGACTGCCTTTCACACCAGGCAGAAAATTCGACCGCAGAAGAGGCAGACAGAGAGCGCAGGCGATGCCTTGTTCGGGTGAGGGATGTCATTCGTCACAGTGGCGGGATCAGCGGTATTCTGGCGGTTGAAGCTTCTTATCATTTCGAAGCGGGTCGTATCCACTCGTTTCTTCGAGCCGTAGATCTTCTGCTAGAGAGCGAAGCAGCAAGCTCTCAGCAGGGCTTCTCACCGTACTTAGCGCACTCACAGACTGGCCATTCATACAAACCGCCACCTTGGCAGACAGCACATAAGCCTAGTCGCCGTTGGCATCCGCTGGATGCGGTTTCGCGCGTCCTTGCGAGGGTACTCATGTCCGAAGACTGGCGTTACCATATGCAGCGAGATGCGCAAGAGCAGGGTGCCCTACCCCACGCCTCTCGCCTCGCCGTGCTGTCGAACACAGGCGCACATGTACTACTGAGACCGTTTGAATGGCTTTTAGGCAGCATGGGGGTCTACGGGGAGAGAAATACGTGTGTGGGTACTGCCGCGATGAACTGCAGTTTCGTGATTTCAGGGAGTGGAGATTGCAACGGCAATGTGCTGAACCGTGTGGGCAAACGATTTGAACATGTGCTGCTGTGGCGGATTCGAGCGCTACTGGAGACCGGACGCCTGGCGCAAGCCACCTCAACGGCCCAAGGTCTCGCATACCCGACGGGGTATCCGCATGACTCAGGCAATTACTTTCCTGTGGCTGCCCATCAGACTTGCGCAGTGTCATCTTTCTCTGGGCCTGCCTCGTCGCCTGGCGGCTCATCAAGGTCGTCCTCTAGCTCGCACAACAATTCTGCTCCTCTTCCCAGTAGTGCAGACCACATGCTGGTGCAGCTCGTCGACATTCTTGGAATGGTGCAAACAGCAGCGAGGGCGCTGGGAGAGGCAGAGGAGTTGGACGTAGCGGGGGATGACGTGCATACAGACGCGTGGCTGTGGCCCCGGGAACGCAGATGGCGCGGTGTTTCGCAAGTAAACGAAGACGCAGCCGTGAAGTCGCAAGTGCTGGCGGCGCATACGAAGTGCGTCAACGAGACTCTTCAGCAGGCCCTTCCATCGCTGGACGAGTTTTCGAAAAGTTGTGTGTCTATGGGCCAGACCCACCGAACGTCACCGTGGCATGTCCGTCGATCTGGAGCGCTGCTGGATATAGCTGTAGAAGTGGAGAGGATGCGTCTGCGGTTGGCAGCGCGGCTACAACGCCTGGTCACCAATCCTTCCATGTGCATACATGTCGCTTTGCATGGGCTCGCTCTCGACCACGATGACGCGGGCTGGCTGGATAGTGCCACCACCTCCTCCGCAGCGAAGGTGAAGACCAGTGTCAGCAATCTGGACAAGAAAAGCTCTGCCGAGCGTCTGGCCCGGTACCAGGGCTATCATACCAAGGCACTCGAGCTGATGAGAGAGCAAGCACTCGTCCAGCCCAGCATGCACCCAGTAGGCAGCGAGGCCCCGCGGCCTTCTTTGGGCGCCGCAGTTGGCATGGAAGTGTTGAGTGACTGCCTCGAGGTGCATGTGTTCCCTTGCTGACCCCTAATCACGAGTGTGCGCGCTTGTTGTTGATTTGGGCGTGCACGTGTCCGGAGCCCTCTGCTGTTCCTCACCACTGATTCTCGCAGGGCCTTGCGGTATCGCGTGTGGTCGCGCCATCGCGTAAGCTTGAGCGCTCGTGGCATAATCTACGCCTGCCGAAGCTCAAGAATGTCGGTATGTGCCGCTTGTTGTCTGTCTTTCTGTCTAGCTAGGTCTATGTATTGGGTTTAGGTTCACTTGGGTTTAGGTTCACTTGCGCTACTGAGAGATGTCTTTCTGTCTAGCTAGGTCTCGATGTCAGCATGCCCTTCTGTGATAGTATTTTCAATCTTTTCGTTTAGGTCTTCGCATATAGCATCGCCTTTGTGGGAGAGTGCAACCGGCTTGTGTGGACTAGCAGTCTCGCTGAGTGTGGCGAAGTATGCATTTGAGCCCAGTATTTTTCAATCACGTGTAGGAGTAGTGCCCCCGCCATGAGTCTCTCGTCAGCGTCCCCCGTGTGTATCGTGTTTCTGTCTCATTTGTCTTCGAAGCGTTCTGCTCGCTTTGCGCTTCTCTTCCAACGTCCACTGTGCTTGTCGTCTGTGCTTGTGTTTGCCATTTGTGGGAAACAGCGATCCTTCTGGCACAGAGCATTGGTGTAATGCAACATGACAGGCACGTGCCGCTCGCGCTCAAGATTGACGGTACCTCCCTCCTATCTCTCTTTCCATCTTTTTCCAACTATTTTGTCCTTGTTAAGATACCTTACCACAGAAGACAGGACCAACAGTCACGGGATGTTATGAGAATGTTTGTGATGAGAATGTATGGCGACTCGCACAATGCAATGATGCTGGATTCCATCGCGGAATATCGTGCCCGGTGATGGTTCCGCGCCGCCGCTATCGCTCATCAAGCAATAGCACTGCCACGCACCCACCGCATTGCAACCGTCGCGTCCCAGACACTCGCGCGCGCACACTCGCACATATGCACACACATTGTCAGCTAACCTGCAAAGCCATTTCACTATCAAACACCAGTCGCCACATACATTCACTCACCCTTATATCAATGTACATCGAATCCTCCCTTTGGAAAGATCTTCAAATCATCAACTCCACATTACCTCATTGCCCAACCTCTGCATTGCACTCTGCCCCCCCCACCACCACCGTGTACCCCTTCACCTACCCGGTTCGCAGCTGCTCGGATTGCGGGAAAGCTCATGTGGACTGTGCCGCGCTCGAGCTGCAGTTTAGTGCGCCGTGTAGTCGTTCAGGAGGGAGGGCAGTTGGTGCGAGAGGTCGCGGTGGTGATGCAGTAAGAGTTTTTCAATGGTCTATTGCACTTTCTTTTGCATATGCGTGCATGGGCGCCTTCACACAGACGAATGCATGCATGCATGAATGTGTGTCTGCGTTGCATGCATGCATGTGGGTTTGCTCGTTGTGGATAGGACTACACAGCGCATACGTTAGTAAGAGTTTTTGTCCCTGTGTTTCTGAAGTGGGATGGTTGAGAGTAAGACTGTGTGTGCAGCTGGGCGTTTGTGCATGTGCCGCTCAACGTCTTGGTGGTGCGATCCCCCACAAAAAAGTCAAATCACAATAAACAACTTGCCCCATTTTTTATTATGATTTGATGTTGGCGGTGCGTTCCCACAAAAACGTCAGCGCACAAACAGATCCATAGCCAGCGACACCCAGGCTTGCACAGAGACACATGTGCCTGCTCGTATGCGTGCATTTGCTTTGTGTAAATGGTTGAAATAGACACGCGCGCACACGCATACATCACAGAGGTCGCTACACTACGTACACAAATACCTCGTGCGCGCCTCAGACTGGATCGAGGAGGGCGGGCCGCAGCGAGTCCTTGGGAGGTAAGGGGCGGGGCGTCCCCGCTCGAGGCTGCCAGCGTGCGAGTGTGTAACAGTGCGTATGACAGTCGCGAAAGTGAGCGGTCGTTTCGCGTCTCCGCAGGATGATGCTGGTCGCACAAAATGCTGGAGATCGCGTGCGGCGCGACGTTGGTGAGGCGTACAGGACGGTGCAGCGGGCGTGGGGTGCGTCGCGGCAGTCGGCTGGGACGTGGTGGATTGGGGTGCATACATATTTTTTTGTGTAAGTTTATGCATGCATGTATGTATAGATATATGTACAATGTGTGTGTGTGTCACACTTAAACACACACACAGTGATACACACACTCACACACTACACACACACGCACACACACACACACACGTAGGTTGAAGCAGCAAGTGGATGACGCGCTTGTGAGCTTGAAGGAGCTGTTGCGCGCGCAGGCACAGCGCAAGGCAGATGGCGGCAGGTCTGTGTGCTAGTATGTGTCTCAGTGTGTGTACGCGTGTGTACATGTGAGCGTGTCTTTGTCGTGTGCAAGTCTGTCGCAAGTGGATTGTACAGAGGCGATTAGGAGTCCCCGATCCCGTCCCAGGCCTCCCGATCCCTTTCCCCTGCAGCCATCCCTTCTAGCCTCCCTTATCGCATGCCGCGTACTTTCTCGCGCACTGGCATCTCGCACACGCACACCAGACAAGCTGAAGAGGCTCGGCGAGAGCGCAGCAAAAAGGGCAAACGGGGCAAGGCGCAGCCGTCAAATACCTCAGATTGTCGACACGTTTTTCGGCACC
>Ga0315905_10002971_pt1 | contig 17677 bp, 13 predicted proteins | sample LakEriMetagenome_5_FD_203522 | JGI IMG/M metagenome (GOLD analysis project Ga0315905, IMG submission 203522) | Freshwater fungal communities from buoy surface, Lake Erie, Ohio, United States - Buoy 4 MA121 | ecosystem: Environmental > Aquatic > Freshwater > Lake | place: USA: Lake Erie, Ohio... | reverse complement strand
GTTGATTGTCACAGTTTTCCGGATACGCCCCTGCAATGCTCACTTTACCAAGGCGATGCGAAGTTCGATTTCAATATCGGTACCGATGCATTTCATACGCCGAAGGAATGGATAGACGCATCAGTTAAGTTTTTTGGGGATCGCGGTTTTCGCTTGGGTGTCGATGAACCCTATTCAGGCAGCATCGTGCCCATGAAGCATTACCAAAATGACACCCGAGTCAAAAGTATTATGCTCGAGGTTAACCGAAATCTTTATTTGAACGAGGATTACACGCGCGGCTCCAGATTCGTTGGAATCCAAGGCATAGTGACCGATTTTTTGTCGATGATCCGCGGGCTTGATTGATGATTTTTATGTGAGGATGTCAAAGTGAAATGTCAACTGGGTAGTGACACTAACCAACTGAAATTAATCGCAAAAGACCTAAAAAATAAATGATCGCGAAACTTTCATGAAAGGCATCGATTACTCCTACTATTACGAAGAATAAATGAAATTACTCAGTTGATTGAGTAAAATTACTCAATGGATTGAGTAAAATCCCAAATCGTTTATACACCGGAACGCGTAAATCATCTCATCCTCGTGGTGTACGACGTCAAATTCATATCGAAAAGTGTTAAATAAAAATATGCAACTTATTTTGATAGTTATATATTTGTCTATAAGCAATTAAGATGAAAAAAAGAACCATTACAATCATTCCGGTTATCATTGTTTTAACAATGTTACTAATGGTAGTTCCAACAATATTAACATCTTGCGGAGGTACTACAGACAAGACAACTACTAGCGGACAATCAACTGCTACAGTAGATGTATGCAAGTGTCTTACAGAGCCGGGTGATTCGCCATACATGATTGGAAACAGAGATGCATGTCGAGATGCCATAAGTCAAGAATTGGGTGTTGAGAATTGGGAGAAGGTCAACATGTCTCAAAATATTGAGGTAAGTCGGAAGTTTGATGCGCTTGCGGCGAGGTGCACAACTTCGACGAAAGGTCCCTCAAATTATGAATCGAAGGTTGAAAAACACGATTGTGTGGGTAATCAGAATTGTATCACAGATGTTCGAAGATTGGTAAATGGTGCAGGATATGAAATCGCTGACGAAAAATATGACGGTGAAGGAGTTTTTTATATAGCTGCCTATAAGTATGGTCCGGGTGAACCAATCAATATAACTTATGTTATGGACTGTAACTGCGCACCTGTTGATATAAAAATTGGGAATACTGCACGAACCAATTCTTCCTCAGAGAAATTACATCGTTGTGGTCGCGCTTGGGATGGAAGTTTATACGAGGGAGGTGCCTATGGTGACTACTGTGGTTTGGAATGTTATGCCGACAATTATCCCAATTGACCGAATTTTCTGAAAACATTCTGAACGCCCGGATATCGTACACAAACATCCGAATGCCTAGTGTTTTTTACGCCTGTATTTCCCTCTGGTTTGGTAATAATACCTGGAACGATTCTGACTCTTGATCGCGTTTTTTCTGGTGCTCACGGGCATGCGTACGTGGCCTTTCCGATATCTGCCTCTGGAATCGATACTGGGTTTTACGTAAACTGCCTGTTTGCCCGATCCCGAATCCACATCACCGCCACAAGCCGATAACAGAATGAAAATAATTGCGATGATAAAATTGCGATGCTTCATTATACTAGTGACTGTGCTCGATGGCAGTGTTTGTTAGGGTTAACCTTGATATCGGCTGCTGTTACAAATCATCAATGGCTTTCGCTTTTATGATTTCGCTGTTGATTTTATCGAAGTATCCAAGGAACACAAAACAGGTGGCGTCTTGATGTTCTATTCTCAATTGAATTTTACCATTTGTTGTAAGAAAGGTTGTTGTGAAATTGCACTCTCCGCGTTTTAAAGCCGACATTCTAGATACTAACGAGGGTTCATATCCATCTTCCCAATTTTCTTTCGATTCGTTCGGTATCCCGTATTTTTCCGAAAGCATTTGTTTCAGTCGGCTATAGTCTCCATATAGGTCATTCCATTCCTCACGTTCTGGAAACAGTACGAAAACGGTGCTGACCAAATCTTTTTTATTCGAAGTACCTACACCAATTTTGCAATTTTGATAGTTTGCAAATTCACCAGTAAATATTGCCCCGTTATTTTCTGACCCTAACAATGTAAACCCATTCAACTTCATTTTCTCAACATACTCACTCAGCGTGCCATCAATGGGTACCCCCTTGAACATCAAATGTTGATTGTCTGCCGTTTGCGCAACCAATTGCATTGTAGATAATACCAATGCCAAAGTCATCAATAGGTTTTTCATAGATCTTATTTTATTCAAATTAATCGCCTATCGCATTGGTTTGCAAGTGATAGTTGATTAGCCCCCTCAATTTTTTATCAATGACAAAATAATTAATGTACATTCTCTTGCCACCACTCAGTTTTAGCGTGCTGTAATTCGCTAGCAATCTGACGGATGTGCAGTACTTCCGCGACATGGGTTTAAACGTGACTGACGATGGTTACTATGGGATGAAAAAGTTCTGCCGGATTATGATGTTTTTGGCTTTAATGCGGGTGGTGGAGAGGATTTGAAAAAATAATCTTGTATGTGTGAATAGATGTTTCACCCATGCTTACAGTATAATTCCTAGGATGAAATTTTCATCGATTTTGAACATTGAAATCAATAATATTTACTATAATTGAAAAGGAATAGGATAGTAGTGATTTGGATTATGAAAAAGTTAAGAGTTTTTGAAGGATTTGCTGGATACGGAGGTGCTTCATTTGGATTAAAAAAATCTGGAATAGACCATGAAGTTGTTGGTTTTTCCGAGTTCGATAAATTTGCAAGTAGTATTTTTGAAACTAATCACCCGGGAATAAGGAATTTTGGTGATATAAAAAAAATTGATCCTCGAGAATTACCGGATTTTGATCTGTTTACTGGAGGCTTCCCTTGTCAGCCATTTTCTTCAGCGGGTTTAGGGCAGGGCGAGTTAGACATTAGGGGGACATTGTTCTACGACATTATAAGGATTTGTTCTGAAAAAAAACCTAAGCACTTGTTACTGGAAAATGTAAAAGGTTTGACTACAAAAAGACATGAAGAAACTTTGAGTAAAATAAAAAATGAGCTCGAGGGCCTAGGGTATGAATTGAATATTAAATTGTTAAATACCAAGGACTATGGAATACCTCAAAATAGACTTCGTGTATGGATTTATGGGTATTTGGGAAAATTGCCAAAAGAATTTGACCTATCTCCACAACCGATTGAACTTAAATTAAAATTGAAGGATTTTTTAGATGAAAGACCCGATGAAAAGCTATTTTTAACTGATAAGCAAATACTTAGATTGGAGGAAATTCACAAAGTGGATTTTAATGTAAAAGAACCTTTGTGCTTGGATATTTATAATAAGAAAATTCGGACAGATGGTACTTCGATAACAATTACTGAGCCTCATCACAATTCATTAAGGATTGTCCACCCTCCCGAAAATGGGAAATTTCGTGTTCGAAAGATGTCTGTTTCTGAACATTATCGACTTATGGGCTTTAAAGATGGTGAATTCAATTTTAGTTCACAATCTTATTATCAATTATGTAAAAGAGCGGGCAATGGATGGGATGTGAATTTAACAGCTCTTATTTTGAAAAAAATAAATTCGCAAATATCCTTTTTGGGGATTTGAGAATCACGATTTGTAAAAAAAAACATAAAAACAAATGAGTGTAAATGCGATGAGCTCAGGTCAGGCGAGGTCGATAAAATTGACTGGAGACAGATTAAGAAGTTTCTTTAGAAAACAATGTACCAATGATGATGGTAGAATCAAAAAGGAATTTTTAGTTGGGCTGTCCAATCAGTATTCAGAAGGATCGTTTGTTTTGAAATCAGGAAGTAATTGGCAATTTCATTTAGGTAGTTTTTCTCCATACACAGAAAATTGGGGAGCCCAATATTTAAATCTTGGAAAAACAATAAAGTACTCAGAGACTGATGAACAAATAATCAGTGATTTAAGGAGCGATGCATTTTTAAGATCGTTTATTTTAAAAGGTAATTTTTTTTGTATCTATGATTCTCCTAGTTGGTTAATATTTGATAGCGAAGATATAATATTAATGCTTCAAGATTCTAATCAAGTAGTTTGGCGGGTATTAGATAGCGGTAGGATAAAGGGTGACATTTGTTTATCGGGTGTTAAACGCACTATTTTTACTCTAGAATATAGGGCGGAGGATCATAAACGGCAATTTGTTTTAGGGGCCCATGGTGGCGGTGCCGGTAATCGTTTAAAGAATATTCTCAAGTCAAAACTGTTCTTTAATACAATTCCAGTTGACTACGAATTTTGGCTAGAGAATCCATGAAATTAATAGTTGTAAGTCCATTAATATTAATATCGTATTTTATTTTGTCAATTCTAATATTTTGTTCCCTTTTTAGTATTGGGAAGGAATCCGTTTTTGTGTCGAAATATGATTTTTTAAATAATGTTACTTTAATTAAATTAGAATAGTTTGTGAAATAATCAAACTTGCCTTTTCTCATTTTTTCTATAAATTCATTGACCTTTTCATGATCATCTAATTTTATTATTACTTCATCGGTAATGTCCTTCAAAGTTTTTCCAGTATCACTTGGCAGAAAATCACAAACAGCCAAATGCTGCGCTTCTAAGTCATTGTCAAGTTGCTCTGAAGAGCTTATTGAAATCCAGTCTTTAAATGGTTGAATTCTGGATTTTACTTCAATGCCAAACTTGTTGCTGAAAATAAAATCAATTTTATAACCTTCAGGTCCATGCCAATTATTTAGTTGGTTTGAGTCAGGAAATTCATCTAGTAAATCTTGAAAAATTAATAGCTCACCAATAAGCCCAATTTGTTTTTCTATCGAAATTTCTGATGCTTTACCACTTGAAAATTTTAAAAAATCATCAATCGAATTTTTTATATCTACGGGTGTAGCATTACTTTTCTTTCCTAACTCAAACAGTATATATTCAATTAAATGGGCAAATAATACAAGTTCGCCCGTATTCTCTACTTTTGATTCAATAAATACAATTCTTTCAGTATTGTTTAGTGCCGCATAAAGTTTGAATTTCTCATATTCCTTAACTAAGGGTTTTCCATTAGATAGCAGTATTTTTACACCAAATTCTAATGGCCCTGATCCGCAGAATACTTCTGTGGAATATTTATGAAAACGTAGTGCGAATTTTGAATCCTTTTGTAACTTAAGAAATTGATTAATTATCTTCATCACTCATTATATCTTCGTAATCTTCCATTAATTCCTTAATAAATACACTATTAGCAAGTACCGATACATGTTCCTCGTTGTTTTTGCTACCGGGCATAGAGATAGACCAACCCCAAAGCGGTATTTTTTCAAATGACGTGAGGTCCAGATTTTCACCTGGAGCTACTTCTGGTTTTATTGGAAATAGCAGCAATAAGGGTTTACCTGTTTCTTTTATTCTATTCTCTCGTGCGATTATTCTGTTGGTCATTTCTGTGTAAGTACCATTTAAAAACCTAAATTCGTGAGCAGGTATACTCAATTGATTATTAGGCAATTTAAGACTTTTGTCATCTTTTGCTTTTTCTACGGTTCTTTTTACTTTTTGCCATTGAGATCCCAAAATTTCAATAGTTTCTTTTTCTCCACCGGTAACCAAACTCACATCCCATTTTATATTTTGATTTTCCTGTTTTTCCAAAAAATCAACTAGAAACCTTAGTGGTAACTTGGCACTGGTATCACTTAATCTTTGAATTGGTAATTTGAAGTTGATGACAAATTCTTTCACGGAGTTGTTTGGTACATCTAAATAACCAAGAATTGAATTCTTATTTTTAATATCGATGTGCAGTGTGGGATATGCTTGAGGTGAATATTTGTTGCAATCACGGACTGTTTCTAATTCGTTAATAAATGTACTCACCAGATCATTATTAAAAATAGCTGATTCTTTATCATTCAGAAATCGCACAGTTTCCATGATTCTATTTCCTAATGAAAGTTTTAATGTGATTTGTTGAGCTGATTTACTTTTGGCTTTTGATACAACCTCTAACCCTTGTCTAGATCTTAATTCTCGAACTGCTGACTCAATGATTACATTAGGATGTCGCCTTATATTCAGACCAAAATCCCTTGGAGGTAGTTTTAGGCTTTTCATTTCGTCGATCTGCTCAAGCAGGTCCAATACGGAATCTTCAATTAATTCAAAACGATTTCGTATTGTTGGAGTGGTAAATACGCTGATATACTTTAAAATGTGTTTCTTGTGACCAAACCATCGCCCCATTTGCATTAGCGTGTCAAAAGTTTTTGTCGTTCTTATAAAGACAGAAGTTATAAGTCCTTCAATTGTATACCCTCTTGATAGTGACAAGCCACCTACTAAAATTGAATTACGTCGTGTGCCACTGGGATAGTTTAGAGGCACTTTGGTATCTTGATGAATATCAAATATTTCGGTTAGCCCAATTGCGTATTCTAATTCATCCCAAAATTCATCCAATGTTGTAAAATTTCTCAAATTATTCTGCGCTAGAAATTTTATATGTAATAACCATTCGTTGTCTATGTTGTTTATTGAAGAATTTTTTATAGTTTTATATAGGTCGTCAGTAAATTCTTGCACTAGGCCGCTAATTTCAATATGGTGATTAGTCAACCTCGATATATTTATTAATAATGAGAGATGATCAATTATACGTTCATTTCTAAGACATGTTGAGTCATAGAGGAATCTACAAATGGCAAACTTTACATAGTAGGGTAACTTATCAAAATGATCATCCTTTTTTGCGGTCAATACAAATCGGATTTCATTCTCAACTTCTTCAATCGTCATTTCATTATCTAGGGAATAAATATCAATAAATGACTCACCTAAAGTTTCCTTCACACCGATATAGGTTTCAGGCTTATCCAATGCCCAAATGAAACTCCTTGGAAAGATATCGGCACCATATTGTTCATTTGTCACGTCGTGATTAATTAGAATATTTGCAAATGGGGTTGCAGTGACAGCAAGATAAGTTGAAATATCGAATGAATTTAAGAGGTCTCTAATGCCTCGATTAATAGCAGTAGGGTCTTCTTCTTCTTTTGTATTGACACTAGCATAATCACTTTCGTCATCAATTAGAAGCAAGGATTTTTTCAGCACACCGCCTTGCCCCGATTGTTTTTCTAGCCATTCTTTCAGATTTTTCAGCGGTGTTACATTTTTCTTAATTACAGCAATTACAGGGACGCGAATATTTTCAAAATTAATCCCGCTAAGTTGGGCGTTTGCCTCTTTTTTATTGAAATCAGAATCTGGAGTCGTTAGGCTTATAGGCTGTTTTGCCGCATCATTGTTATACCTGCCTACTCCAATTGTTTTACTCCCATATTGCCCTATCAAATCATGGTTGAGTCTATTTTGTGTTTGTTCTCTCAATATATTTGTGGCTCCAGCGAGCACGACAATCATATCATATCCTGCTCCAATCGCTGCGTTCGCGACACTAGAATAATTTAGTGTTTTACCCGATTGGACAAATCCAAAAACTAATCCACGCACATGTTTCACGGTTTCCCGATCTGGTGAACCGCAAAGATTTAGAATTGATTCAGTATCCCTACTTAGTGTATAACGCACTTGGGGGCCCAATTTTTCTTTATAGCACTCATTGAATCTGTCAGAATAGTATTGATCATACTTGTCTGTGATCTTGACCTTAGAGAACCATTGCTTGTCATATTCTTCTGAATCATCAATCAGACCTTTGCCAGGTTCATATTTAACTAAAATTTCCTCGCGTAATGTCCTATGTATTTCCTCCCAATTGACATTTTTGAATTCAGCGACTTCTACTGAAAATAATTGAGCAAGGAATTCTTGTGGCACTACTTGCAAAGAATTTATTTTTTTCGTTATATCATTTTCCTCTGGCAGATCAAACAAACCCTTTTCCTCCTGCTCATCTGCAATTGTTCTTTTTATTTGTCTTATTATTTTCTGTTCAATTTTCATATTTATCTTTCAATTTTTTATATGCAGTTTCTGTTATTAGATTCAATTCAAACATCATCTTTCCAGTTTCTAGTTTTTTTGAATCTAATGTTTTGTGATCGACTTTATTCAAATTGAGATAATAAAGTAAGCTTTCGTAGGGGATGGTGTTTTCAATAATGTTTAGAAAATCTCTAGTTTTTATCTTTCCATTTTCTAGTTGTTTTATTACTTCGCTATTTCTATTTATTGCAAATAAGATTTTTTCACTATCTTTATTTTTTTGTAGATCCCAGATATCAGTTAAATCTCTTAAAGAAAGTTGAGAACGCTTCTTGTAAGGTTTTCTGGCAATATCTGTAAAATGCATTATTGATTTTTTTAGCAAGTCTCTCAGCCTGATATCTGTAATAGAAATTTGACTTTTTTTAACTTCAATATTGAAAAGTTCATCCGCATCATCTTGGCAAAAAACTGCCATTCGGAAAAGGTCATTGATTCGGAGATTTTTTTCGAGCCCTTCCCAGCCTGACCAGGCAATCAGTCTATTTTTTCTAAATATATATAGACCTGGCCCCATGCCAATTTCTGCTAGCTCCGTGTAAATCCTTTTTTCTTCTGGTTTCTGCTTGGTGAAATGAGGTATTTGATGTGATTGAATTTCGATCGAAACATTTTCGATTTGTACATTTTCTATGGCACTATGATTGCTTGCCAAGCTCTTTGAAAAGAAAGGATCAATGGCTACTATTTCTTTTTCATTAATATAAAACCTTATTTCCTTCATCATGAAATAAGCAGCGGCAATCTGAGTTCTAACTTTTGCGAATACTTGTTCTTTATTGATTTCAACATCTTGAAATACTCCATATAGAATGATTTCTGTGCCTTGATCCTTGGGTCTTGTGAAATTCAATTCTTCCTCCTGTAGTAGCCATTTTTTTTTACTCCTAACGAATTCAAGATCCCATGTAAAAGCGCATAATTCATTGCTTTTTGCTTTGGATACTACTGAAAATTTATCTGTTTGAGAAAATGAAGCTAGTTTCATGCCGAGGCCAAATTTTCCTAGATCTTTATGTTGCCTTTCAGTAGTTGGATCAGATGATGCAATTCGAAGAGCTTCAATTAAGTCTTGTCTTTTCATTCCGCAACCATTATCCGCAACTACTATACGGTATGTTCCTTTTTTTTCCGGATAGTAGTCAACCCAAATTTTATTGGCACCGGCACTTATGGAATTGTCAATCAAATCTAAAATAGCTGAATAGTGGTTGTATCCAATGCTCTTTAAGCTCTTGGTAAAATTTGCCACATCCAATTCACATTCTATGGTCTTCATTTTATCCCTGTAAATCCGTTTTCAATCGCCTTATTTATGACCTCGATAATTATTTTTGCCTGTTTTTCAGTTGGAAGGGTTATTTTTCCTTCATACCAACTTTTAATAACATCTCTGTAAAGGTCCGTTATTCCAGGAGCATATGTAGAATTGTAAAATTCAAGCAATTTTTTAGGGGTTTGAGTTCTAGAAAGATCAATAACTCTAACCTGCGCGTCTATTCCGTTATCGAGTTTTTCTAGTTGGGTCCCTTTTTTTCTTTCCAGTTTGTCTTCGTCAATAGAAATAATACTATCAAACTGAGGGATAGTTTTAAACTTAGCTTCTAATGACTTGACGCTATCCCAACAAATTGGCATTTTACAATATATTCCAATGTTTGTATTTCCCGGTGGTGGATTAAGTAGTTTTAGATGCACGGCCTCTCCAATTTTGCCTAAATAAGCTAGTAATTCACTTTCTATTTGCTGCTCCGTCCATATTTTAACCCAGCTTATCGTCATTTTATGCTGTCTTAGCATATAAGAAAACAGGGCAATCAAATAAGGTACTGTCTGCGCTCTATAACCTCCGGAATACCATTCCGCCCCGCTGACCAGCTTTTGTACTTCTTTGAATAAGATTACTTGACTCACAGTCTTTTTGTATAGGTACTCGTTACAATCTGGGTCGCCTTCCTCGTATAGGTCTGATACCTTTTCTGCAAATTTGGCAAAGCAAAGTTGAGCACCTTTTGAAACTTCATTTGGAAATAGATCCCAAGCCAAGCTCGCTTTTGATATGAGTATTTTGTCTATGACCTGATCCATTGGGTAGTCCAACAAGAATTTCTTTTTCTCGGATTCCTTCATGTACATTTGATCATTTAAAAACTCGCCTTTGACTCTCTCATAAAACCATTTAGATGAGATAGTTCTACTTCCCGTAGATGGGATTCGAAGCAGCTTTGAGATTTCCTTAAAACGTCTATGAAAATAGCTATTACTAAAAAAGTCACTTTTGTTTACTTTGTTTTGGGTGTTCGCGTACTCTGAAATCTTTGATACATATAGAGTGTAATTCTCTTTATCATGTATAACAGATAGTTTCATTTGAACTTGGATTTGTGTTATGTCAATCCCATCTTTTTTTGCCTTGTATATTGTGCTCATCGTCTGGCCACCATTTACAATTTGAAGATTTTTTAATGAACTAATCTTTCCGTCAACAAATTCAATTTCTGACGCTGTGCCGCTCAAGCCATTGTTATAGGCGAAAAAGAAAACTTTCTCATCGGAACGAAGAGTGTTATAAATTCCCTTATTTACATTTCCCCGCAGCGAAAGAAATGTTCGAACATTACTCTCAAGGAGCCGTTTGCCATATTGGTCGTAATATCGTGCTAGATCGTTTCCTGAAACTGTCGTTAAATATGAAGTGTAATAAGGGGTCTCAATTACCTTAATTGCATTCAAAGAACAATCAATTTCTATATTCTGTTGATCCATGTCCGCAACCATGTTCTGATATGCGGTGAGATCTACTATTCTCATTGAAATAACTACACCCTGAATACTTCCGCTAAACTCGGGTAAAGCTCGGGATGAATATATTCCATTTGTTATGTACCATATGGTTAGTGATTTGTAAATTTTACTTTCACTACAAAGATCTTCAGTGAATTCGCGTATTGGGTTGCTTTCATCAAGTTCATGTTTTGCGGGAACTAATACACTTGAGACCAGATCTATCAATCCTTTGAAATACCCTTCAATATCTTTCTGATACAATTTGACTGGTTGCTTGCCTGTCTTTAAGTCAGTCAAAAAAAGGTTCAGAGCACCTCTCTCTGTGTCGCGAGAAAAAGCGGCAAAATTATAACCGCTTATACCATATTCGATATCAATAGCATCATCAACAAACTGGCCAGAGCTTTGCAAAAAATCAGAATAAATAAAATACAATGATTGCTCAGAAGGTAAATTATAGCTGTCATTGTTTATTCGAATCTGCTCTAAAAGATCTGTGTAAAATTCTTCTGTATTCATAGGAAGTTTAAGTTGTTTTCCAAAACTAAATAAAAAAAATGATGATTAGTATTAAATGAAGAGTATTTGGGTTGACTTAATACTCAGGCTATTGGTAGTGTATTGAAAAAATGAAAATTTTCCGATATAAATCAATTAGATTAATGGCCGATTTTTTTGAAAACGGTAAACACTTATAACTCCAGTTATTCCTGCCATATTAGGAATTGGTTATCGCTTAAATACTAATTGTTGAATTTACGAACTTGTGCCAATTCTAATAAATTCAATGTGAATGGTCGATAATGCGATTCCAGCTCGGCTAATTTATTTGCAAGAACCGGTGCCTGTTTGTCAAAATGATAAGTAACATCTAACTCTATTTTTTCAGCTAATTCAAAAACTAAATATAATGGATGGCTTGGATTTTTATATTGGAGATCTTTCATCTCATCCTTTGTGTAAATTCTTGTGGAATCTGGTTTAACTCTAAAAATTTCTTGATGTAGAAAGTCTTTGTCTGTATACAATACTAAATAGCGCGCAGCTGCCATCTTGCCATTTATATTATAGCCGTTTCCATAACGAATATTGTACCGCATATTCTTGGTGTCGCCAGAAATCCAATTCCTATGGTTTTCACCTTTGCAATAGCCAACTAGCACCTGTGTTTCATCAGGAATTTCAGTTGAGTCGAGTTGTCTAAGGAGTTTATCGACTTTTGGATCATGCAATTTGTATGTATTTGCGTATACTTTGTGCGCATACCTTGCCATGCGTTCCCGTTGAGATAATACATCTTCTAAATTCTCAATGACCTTATCAATAAACTGTTTAATGTTTTGCGAAGCTTCCCCTTCATTTTTCGGTCTTAATGAAAACGCACCAACTCCCGGTATGATTTCATGGAAGCCGCGGAACGGTTCAACTTCATTAGAGATTCCTGGATATAAAACATACGCACCACCAGATCGTCGGATAGCATCCTTGTAAGTGTGCATTTTGTATAAATCGACATTTTTATAGATTCCACTGCGCTCCTCTTTTTCAATTGTTTCAATTTCTGTAAATAGTTGCTTGTCTTCTTCAATCAGTTTGTCCAGTTCTTCCTTATTGGGGGTAGCTAATTCATCGGTTTTATTCTCCTTAAAAATGGAATAATCCACTTTGTATTTCGCGTCAAAATGAATATGAACGATGGATCCATTTTCTTCTGATTTAATTTGTGATAATTCACTTGGCCAAATCGACAGTGTATAATCCGGTTTTAATGATTTAGAATATGAGCCACTACCGTCATTTTTTGCATATTTCCTATAGCCACGAAAAGAACGATTGTAATAAAATTTGATTGTTAAACGTCTTTTTCCGTGAGTATGGGCAAATTCAAATGATCTAATTTTTCCCTGCTGTAAAGTCAGGCCTAAACCATGTTTATCTGACACAATCAAACCTTCAAGCCATTCTCTTGGGCTCTTTTTTGAATAATCGCCAAACTTCTCCTTTAGTGTTCTGAATAAAACAAAAAATACCCAATATTCGTATAATGACGCAATGTCTTTCTTTCCTCCCGTGAATAAATTGTCTAGATCATTATCAAACTTCCAACTCAACTGAGCGGTAACATTAAAACGCAACCAAGCCCTTAGTAATTCCCGGTAACCGCTTCTCCGTTGTAACACTGGACTATTTAGCTTTAGTGATGTTGGACGGTTTATTTCCCTAAAAAAAGGTTGATTTAATAAGTTGTACAGGCGATGCGTGAAGCTTTGCACTTCAGCTGCTTCTTGAGTGAGTTTTGCACTAATCAGTTTTGCTAGAATGGCCACACAAAAATCTTGAAAACTTGTAAGAATATACTTTATAAAACGATTTTCCGGAGTGTCTATAGATTCTGACTTTTGGTTTGAACTTATTCTAGTTGGTAGGCTAGTAAGGTCCGCAATTGACTTTGTTAGATATATTCGATTTGGACCCGAAACTAATTCTCTGATGTTTTTAGAGGTAAATTGACGTATGCTTCGTATATCCTGCGGTTCGAGTTGAATATCCCATTTGGTGGCAGGATTTGAGATAATTTTCTGGACGGCTTCTTCGAATTCTTGGTTTTTGAACAAACTTCTAACGAATATGAAGCGTTGATAAAGTTCTTTATCAGAGATTTGCTCTGTACCCGATTCGTAGGTTTGCTCGACAGGTACATTATACTGCATTATTAAATCCATGCTATGTTCTACGATCTCTTCCAACATGAGTTGGTACTCAGAACGGAATTGACCAAGCTTATTTTGGAGATTTTTACTATCGCGGTAATCGATTTTGGAAGAATGTACTTCAATTTGAAAATGTGCCTTTCTGTCGCCCTTTAGTAAAGGAATGTTCAACGTGCCGACGAAGGTATTCGGAACAAACATACCCTCACTGGTGTCGCTATTTGAAAATGGCCTAAACACCCCCTTTAGGCCTCGGCTTAAATCCAAGGACCATTCGGTTTTAGATTTATCATTTTCTTTTTGCTCAAAAAGCTCATAGGCATAATAAACCCCCTCGGTGAACTGATACTGTGCCTCGTTGTTTAGAAGAAAATCCGTTGACACCATAAAACGCTTGTCCGCATCCTTAAATGTCATCTTAAGACCTGGACTGATTTGATCCAATGGAATTATTAAGGATCCGTCTTTAATTTTCATTAGGCCTCAGCATAGCTAGCAAAACCGTTTTCATCGGCGTTTTTCTTCATGCGTTCTAATTTTTCTAAGGAAATACTATACTTACCCTCACACAATTCGATTAACGCAGGGAGTACCTTATTCAATTTTGAGCGAGACCCATGCAGTTTTGGCAATAATTTCTGCATAATTGCAATATCATATGCGTCATTGGCTGACACCCCGAAATGCTGTAAATATGTCACTAGTTTAATCATTTCGTTTGCGGTGCGGTAACCAAATTCAGCTCCTGCGACTTGTAATGTTTTAAAGAATGAAATAAAAGCATAATTGCGTGCCGCAATGTTGATATTCATAGTTTCTCCTGATGCTAATTGCATAAAGTAGGGAGCTTGTTTTTGTCCTTTGGAAATAAGTGCATCCATTTCCAAGGGCTTGGCTGTTTTGAAATAGTTCTCCATTTCATCGTATGAAATTCGAGACTCAATGGTATTTGCGCGATCCAAAACTTTCGGGCTGAACATATATGTACTTTCGTCTATGTTGACTGTGCCAATAATGAATAAATTTTTAGGAAGAGCAATTTTTGCAGGTATTATTGAGTTTGCTATCGGTTTGCCAAATGAATCTAGTTCTGCAAAACGTTTGCTACCACTATGAAGCTTCAATTCATCCCCTGATTCCATAGTGCTTAAAAAATCGGCGAAATAGCGTTCTACATGACTTAAGTTCATTTCATCCAAGATTAAGAAATAGGGCTTGCACTTGGATAGGTTTTTTTCATTGGCTAGGAAGTTCTCATGTGCACGAATAAGGATGTCCAATACACCTGTATCCGGTTTTACGTAATGCTGCGGATTCAAGCTGTTGGGATATCCAAGCAATGGCTCTCTGTTGGTCCAATCTGCTCCAACAGGTACAATAGAATATTGTTCACTACTTTCGGATATCCACATGGCAAATGCTTGGGCTAACTTGGTTTTGCCTGATCCCGAAAGTCCGGTAAGTATGATAAAAGGTTTGGTGAGGAGTGATGTTAAATATCGAGTGATATACAAACTTGAAAAAATAAGCGAGGCTCTCTCAGAGTCTAATTTAAAGCTCCGTGCCATTGAGGTGTCGAGATTTCCCAACTGCAAATCAATTTCCGTGTCATCTGAATTTTTCCATTGATCCGAATTCCTGTATTCTTTAAATTCAACCCAGCGATTCCAAGTAGCCATCATGAAACCATAATCGCCTTCGATAGTCTTTTTTGCAGCATCTTTCCACTTTTGTTTTAAATCACCATTTAATTTATCTTGGATATCCGTAATGTCTAGATCCAAATCCCAAAGATTAATACTTGGATTACACAACCCATTTTCTACAAACCAATCCTTTACTTTTGGCATTGTTCTGAGGTATTCATTTGTGGAGGTTGTATTTTTCATTCCTCGTATTTTTAATAGATATTTTTGAAATTCTTGTTCCATAAAGTGATATGTCTAATTGAGGTGTAGGTGTCTAATTTATCAAACTGGATAGTATTGAAATTTTATTTCCCATTGTTTCATGAATAATATTTAAATGTTGTATAGAATTTTATTTCATCATCTAATTCATAAATCGCGATGGTCAGATGGCGCTTTAGACTGTAACAATAGATAATCGATGTCAATATTTCTGTTGTCCAGTAATATTAAATACCGCTTTTGAAGTATTGCACGTTTTGATGTTTTATTGCCAAGCCTTTTATATTGAAAATAGGGCGGTGGTTGGTGGTTTGCGAGTTCATCCATTAATTTTAGCATTGTTCTGACTTTTTGGTTTTTAAGTGTGCCAGTGAGGATAAAATCTATGCGTTTGGATGTTTGCGGAATCTGACATTCGATGGTGACCATGGCATCGCTAGGTATTCCTGCCACTTCGAGCACATTTTTCATGTACTGCATGGAGTTTTTCCAGCTGTTGACTTCGCTTTCCGAGGTTCTGTGATGCAATTTCTGCTGAAACTGCTGGTGGATGATATAATCGATGTTGCTTTCGCGGACATCGGCCATGAAGGTTTCACAGTTTTGCTGGTAAACGATCATAGTTCGGTGTATTTTTTGGCGCTGCCTTTAGCTTTGTCGGCCGGGTATTTAATTGCGTTTTTTGCAATTTTATCCAGCACAATATCATCCACATTTAGGTTGTAATGCTTGGCAATAAGCAGTGCATAGGCAAAGACGTCGGCCAGTTCTTCTTTGATTTTCTCGATATCGGCTTCTTGCGGCTGCTTCCAAAGGAAATTCTCCAGGAGTTCGCCGGCTTCAAGACTCAGCGCAATCGCCAAATCTTTGGGGTTGTGGAACTGCTCCCAGTCGCGTTCATTTCTGAACTGTATGAGCGCTTCGGTAAGTTTGTCGGTGTTTGACATGCCCAACAAATATATTGATTAGGTAGTCAAATTGAACAACTCTTCCCATTCGCGGTTGCGAAGCTGTTTGCGGGCTTGGTGTTTGCGGGAATTTTTCTCCAATTTGGCCATCAATCTGCCCACCTGAATCATGCGCTTCTCGCGGTATTTGCTTAGCTGGTCGAATCGCTGCGCATCGTTTAAGTCCCGATGGATTTCGGGCTCCACGTGGGAGGCAAAGTATGTGGCGGCTTGAAGCAAGGCATAGACGGTTTCTCCGTATTTTTCGAGGTGGAACGACAGGATGCGGTCCAACGATATCGCATAGTGCTCTTGCTGGGAACCAAAATTCCGCTGATCGCTGATGGATTCACGTCGGCCAATGCCAAAAACCGTCATCAGCGTTTGCGCCATCCGATTTTGATCCATCGGTTGCTCTTTCATCACCGCTAAGGCATCGTCGAAGGCGTAGAAAAGGGAGTTATAGAAACAGGGCGACCACTGATGGTGGATGTGATTGATGTCGTCTGAAGGCAATTTCTCATTGATAAAGCCATCGAACAGAACCATCTGACCGTTAGCGCATTGGATACGGTAGAGGAGGAGGGAAAATTTGACAAACTTGGGGGCGCGAAGGTTGTATTGGATCCAGATGGCGGGAACGAGGGTATCGGGGGCTAGGACGGCGCCGCGGCCATGGATAATTTCGATGTTCACCACACCGGAGAGGGGGTTGGGTTGCAGCAGTCTCACGGCGAAATCGCTAGGCATTTTTTGGGTGAGTTTGCAGATGCGGTTGAGTCCGGCATAAATCACGGTGCCCATGCTGCTGAATCGGGGTCGTTTCGTAAATCGCGCAAATTCGGTGTGGTTGAGGTGGCTATCGCCAACGAGGTGATAGTATTTGCCTTCTTTGATGGCGTTGATTTCACCGAAGAAGGGGCGGAGGTCATCGATGCCGCCAAGGTGCTTGAGGTTTAGGATTTGTTCCATGGGTTTAAATCCACAATGCGATAATAACAACAACGGCAACTACCGTTAAAACAGTCTCGGTGATGGCAGTTACCGTAAAGTATTTAACGAGTTTTTTTGTTTTCATTTTATGGGCTTGTTCTCTGTAGGCGATTTTGTAATTTGGGTTACTCATTAAGGCGGAATCCGGATAATTTAGATTGTGATCCGCTGGTTCTTTACTCGCGCAAATGGCAGCTACGGCAGCACCGCTAACGATAGGCATTGGGTAAACTGTTGTAA
>Ga0315905_10002967_pt1 | contig 17688 bp, 14 predicted proteins | sample LakEriMetagenome_5_FD_203522 | JGI IMG/M metagenome (GOLD analysis project Ga0315905, IMG submission 203522) | Freshwater fungal communities from buoy surface, Lake Erie, Ohio, United States - Buoy 4 MA121 | ecosystem: Environmental > Aquatic > Freshwater > Lake | place: USA: Lake Erie, Ohio... | reverse complement strand
ACGGACGTATCACCATATATTCTCCCTGAATATTCTTAATCGGTACGCTAATAAAATCGTTAGAAGTAGATTTTGGCACAAGTTCACCACTGTACCACTTTTGAAATTCTTGAATAGTAGGAAAACGCACCTCTTCTCGATGTCCACCGTCTAAAAGCAGAAAAACAGCATATTCACTTGCAGTTCTAGGCATAAATTTACATTAATAAAGATAATAAAGATACAGCAGTTTCCGATATTATGAAGTACAGATATTAATAATAACACTCCTGTGGTGCAGGCATCTTGCCCGCACAAGGTGTACTTCACTCAAGCTAAACTTGCTGTATTTATATCACATCACATTCTTACCTCACAAATGTAGACAAATAACTACCTTTGACTAGATTTTTGTGATTTACTATTACAGCGGTTTCCGATCTGATGAAGTACAAAGTTGAATCATGAAACTCTTGTGGTGCGGGCATCTTGCCCGCTAGATATGTACCTCATAACACCGGGAAGTGCTGTATTTCACTAATATTTGACACTTTTAGAAAAATATAGGGGTAGGCAATAGTTTGGGTTTGAAACTGGCTATCTGTTAATTAGCCTTAAATTGACATCAACAGGTTCTAACTTACCTGTAGCCCGATTATATTGATAACCTTTAGAGGTTAAACTGGGATGGGGAAGTATACAATATTTTTTGTTATCAATCACAATTGATACTACTTTTTCCCCAGATTTACAGGAGACATTAATTACCTCCCAACTTTTAATTAGCTCTAAATTGACATCAACAGGTTCTAACTTACCTGTAGCCCGATTATATTGATAACCTTTAGAGGTTAAACTAGGATGGGGAAGTATACAATATTTTTTGTTATCAATTGTAATTGATACTACCATTCCTCCAGAGTTACAGGAGACATTAATTACCTCCCAACTTTTAATTAGCTCCACATTTGGGTCACTAGGAGAATTAGAACTTGTTTTTGGCTGTGGTTCTACTAGGGAGTTAGGAGTGGGCGCTGGCTGTGGTTCTATTAGGGACTTAAAATTGGGTGTTGACTGTAGTTGTGCTTCAGAAGAAGACTTTTTAATATAAAGTCTTGTAAATATTTCCGAGGCCTTTTGGTAATCTGAAAGAGCGTTTTGAAAATCACTAGTTAAGGTGTAAGCTATAGCGCGGTTAATGTAAGCATTAAAATCATCAGGATTAATCAGAATACCTAGAGTTGCCACCTTTATAGCTGCTGGATAGTCTTTTAAGTTATTAAGCACATCTGCTTGAATAGTGTACCCATAACTATTGCGAGGATCAAGACGAATAGCTTGTTTAGAAGATTCCAAAGCCGCCTGATATTTTCCCATTTTAATATAGGCCATACCTTGATGGGCATAGGCATCGGCATAGTTAGGGTTAAGACGAATTGATCGGTTAAAATCCTCAAGGGCTGCTTGATCATTTTGTAAGAATAGCTGACTCCAACCCCGGTTGAGATAGGCATCTAAGTAGTTAGGATCAAGAACAATAGCTTGGTTAAAATCTGTCAGAGCTTCTTGGTGTTTGCTTAACCAGGTGTATGAATATCCTCTTTTGAAGTATGCTTCTATATATTTAGGGTCAAGCTTAATTGCTTGAGTAAAATCTTCCGCAGCCTCCCGATAATTATATTGGTCTAGTTTAGTAATACCCCTAGCGTAAAAGTCCTTTGCTGTCTGAGGATCGTTTAAATTATTAGCAGGTTTATCAGTAGGACTATCATCCTTCTTCATGCGGGTGTTTTTAACAATTGGCTCATTTTTAGCTAAAAAAGTATTAATAGGAATCCCCGCATTAAATCCCGTTTTTTGTGTCACCACTGCTCCGGTTTCTGTTTTATTATTAGCTGAAGTATCAGCTAACCCGTGAATTGCCACAACCCTACCAGCAATATCAAACACCGGACCACCACTATTACCAGTTATAGTTCTGGCATCATAAATCAAACCATAGCCATTCATAGCATTACTGGCGCGAGAAACAACCATTCCCGTAGTAAAAGCAAAATCTCTGGCAGACCCAACTTTACCAAATACCGCTGGAAAACCCCCCACAAAGACATCAGCGCCCTCCACCATTTGGTCAGAGTTTCCTAAGGTAGCAATGGGATAATCTTCTGTGGCCGCAAAAGTAGCTAAAGCTAAATCTGGGTCATTTTTAGTTTTCTGTAACACCGTAACATCTTTAACAGGGTAATCTTTGCCCGTATTTGTACGCACAGAGTAAGTAGTGTCTGTAGCGCAAATAATTTTTCCTTCCCGTCCTAAATCATCACATACTACATGATTAGCCGTGAGAACAGTATAAATATTACCTTGTTTAGCAATAATTACACCTGAACCTCCAGGAGTCAGATCACCCTCTGCATTGATTTGGACTGAAGTGTTTTTAGCAATTTGAGCAATCTTTTGGGTACTAACAGTATCAGCAGCAGATGTTGGTAAAGAAATGACAATATTTGCGATTACTGCCGTAGTTAAGATGGTATAGTTGACCCTGGTAAAATATAAATTCATATTCCGAGTTTTCCTGTAAATCCTGTTAACTATGTTTGATTTTGGTTAACCATTTCTTGTTCTTTGAGAAAATCAAGAACATTGTCAATAGGAATAGCCCAACTAAGAGATTCCATTTGTAAATAATCTTCTTTTTTTGGTATAGTACCATCAGTAAAGGTAAAAGCATCAATACCTTGAAAAGGATATTTTAATAGCCCATTAATACCAATTAGTTCCCCCTGCTGATTTAAGGTAGGTCCTCCACTCATACCTTGAAAAACATCATTAGTGCTACCTAATTGATAACCACCGGGGAGAGTTTTGGCCAGTTGCATTTTAATAGTTCCAGTTTTGAGTTGAAAGGCTTTAACTCCCCAATTGCGGGTTTCTTCCATTTTAGTGAGCTTCTTGCCCTTGAAGACAAAATGCCAAGCGGGAAAACCAGAAGCGTATACTGTTTCTCCCTCAGAAATAACTTTTGACTTTGGCAAAGCTACCACTTGATAATCCTCTGGACTAGTAAATTTCACTAAGGCTAAGTCCAAGTTTTTCCCATTAACACAATTGACCTGCTCTGCTAAATAAATGTTACCATCAGTAGTCAAAATTTCATAACCATCTTCAGGACTATCAACAACTACATGATTATTTGTTAATACTGTATAAGTTTGCCCTTCATGTTTAATCACTACCCCTGAACCAGAACCAAATTTAGTTAAAATTCTGACAGTCACCTGATTGGCAATTTCGGCGGCCGTAGTATCAAAATTTCCAGGAGAAGTAGTACCCAAAACTACCTGGTGAGAATGGGCATACAACTGAATCACAGAAACAGTTGTAATAAACAGTAAAAACAATCTGCGAGTTATGGGAGAAAACATGATTTTTAGACAAAAAATAGGGGTTAAATCATGCCTACAAATTATAATGAATTATATATTCGTAATTAGGGAAGAGATCAAAACTTCATCTCTTCCTTAATTACTAATTACAAATGACTTTTTTTCCTGGATTAACTCAGATAACTAAGAACTTGAGTTAATAACTACAAGCCTCTGGAATTATCTCTAAGGGCAGGTTTTTTTGCAGGTTGGCTAGTAGACAGACTACGGTTACTTGTTAGCACATCTTGCAATTTTATTTGCACACGACCTTCTGTTTCCCGAACTACACCAGCGCTACTACCTTCACGACTAATTTGCATAATTTGAGCAAGAACTTGGTCGGCTTTCTTCGCGTTTTCTGGTTTGAGGGTAAAAAGAGTATTACGTCCATTACAACCAGTGTCACTGGCAGAAACTACACAAATGACAGTGTTTTTGTTGACCCTACCGGTCATCAACACAACATCTTTGAGGCTACCACCACTATTAATTACAGCCTGACCTAATTTCTTAGTGACAATTTGGCAACGTTGTTGAGGAGTGAATTTCTCACCAAAGTATTTTGAAGCTTGAGGAGTCCAGATAATCACGGGAATAGGCTGTCCACCAGGGCGCTGACCAACGGTAGCCACGTTACCCTTACCCTGGGATACACAACTAAATTGAGTTCCTGTATAGGCTTCCTCCGATGGGTTTACATTTGAGTTATTACTACTACTATCCACTTTATTATCTACAGGTGGTAAAGCTTGAACTGTAGAACCCAAACCAACAATGCCAGACAAGGCTAAAGTAGCAACTACAATCGCTGTTTTCAATTGATGTTTCATAAGACCTCTAAATGTTAAAAAGAAAAAGAAATGAGACTTTTAAGATTTCCGGTTGAGGATGAGAGAAAATACTTTGAGAGTTGTCTTGATCGCACAACACCTCTGGTAAACTTTACATTCTCTTACTAATTATAAACCACGAGTAGCAGGTTTGATTCGAGCGGCAGGTTTACCTTTTAGTAAATCGCTCAATTTCACCTGGACACGACCTCTGGTTTCCCGAATTACCCCAGCGCTAGAACCTTGACGACTGATTTGAGCTATTTGGGCAAGAACTTGGTTTGGTCTCTTCGCATTTTTTGGGTTTAAAGTAAACAGAGTATTGCCACCATCACAACCAGTTTCCTTAATAGAAAGTACGCAAATGACGGTTTTATCTCCTACTTTACCGCTGGTCAACACAACATCTTGGAGGCTACCACCACTATTAGTCACAGCCTGATTAAATCTTTCTGTCACGATTTGGCAACGGCTTTGAGGACTAATCTTCTGACCAAAATACTTGGAACTATCTGAAGTCCACATAATTACGGGAATTGGGTCTCCACCAGGTCGCTGACCAACGGTAGCCACGTTACCATTTCCGTCAGGTACACAGGTGAATTGAGTTCCTGTATAGGCTTCCTCGGATAGATCTACATCTGAATCAGCACTATCATCTATAGTATTATCTACTTTTGGGAAAGCCTGAACTGTAGACCCGAAAGCAAAAATACTGGATAAGGCTAAAGTTGCCACTATCATCGCTGTTTTCAGTTGATATTTCATAACACCTCGTAAATATTAAGAATGAAAGTATTTGATCACTAATTACTAGTTAGCCATTACCTATTACCAGTCTCGACTAGATAACTAGCAACTTGAGTTACTAAGACTTTGCTTTTCTGTAACTCCTAAATGTGATTGTGATCCAAAAATCTATACAGAAACCTATAAACCCCCCCTTGAACGAGAGGAAGTAGGTCTAGGTGAATCTGCTAAAGCTTTGAGGTTACCAGTGGCTTGATTATACTGGTAACGTTTAGCTGTCAAGTCAGGATGGGGCGTAATGCAGTATTGTCTGCGACTCATAATGATGGTAACTACTTCACTACCAGAGTTACAGGTTACAGGTGTTAGTTCCCATTTTTTTAACAGTGCTATGTTAGGATCACCGGATGATAAATCAGCAGTTTGTGAAGGATCTGGTGTTTCTGTCGTTGTGACATCAAACATGGTGTTGTTTTTCGTGGCATTGTGGAAGTTATAACGACCATTATTGGCAATGACATTGCCACCTGGGTTATTACTAGTCCCCAAATCAGGTAAAGCATCATGAATGAGAACAACACCATCACGCTGATTATTCTGAATTGTATTTTTACGCACTAAAGGTTTAGCAGATTCGGAAATCACTATACCATCTTTGTTTTGAACGATTTGATTTTCCGTTAGCGAGGGTGTGGAAGTATTACCAATGACTAAACCAAAGCCGTTATTCTGAAATAAATTATTACGAATTTCCCCCCGGCTTTTTTTCGTTATGGAAATACCATTGGCGCTATTTTGCACGAATCGGTTATTTTCAATGCGAGGATTTCCTTGGCCTGTAACAAAAACTCCTTCTCTGGCATTACTAATAAAGCTACTATTTCTGATGATGGGGTTGGTAGATTCTACCCATACCCCTGTACCTCTTTCATTCTTGTTAGTAACAGTCACACCCGCAATTACGGTGTCTTGATTTGCTACGATAGTAATATTCTGTTTGGCAAAAATCCCACTGATATAATCACCACCACCAGAAATAACTACTCTCTCACCTAGGCTGGATTCATCACCCCGTAATGTTACCCCTGGTTTGAGTTTTATCGGAAATGATTCCTCGCTATAATTACCAGGAGCTAACTGAATAACTGTACCCGGTTTGGCCTGAATCAGCGCAGAAGTAATGGTTTTATAGGGGTTTGCTGATGTTCCAGTTTCAGCAGTATTTAAACTATTAACAGGGTCAACATAAATTACGGATGAAACTGGTGGTAATTGGGCTTGTGCTGCAAAGGTGACACCGAGTAAACTAGATACAGCTAATGTTGTCACTAAAAAGGAGGTTCCTAATCCAAACTTGCTTCTCATTAATTACTCCCTGACTTGAGCAATACATCTTTAATTTCTTACATGATACACTATAAACACCATCAGTTTATCAAATTTAACATATAAGTTTTTGCCCTCTTTTCCCCTCTTTTCCCTGTTTCTCCGGCAGAGCGGGGGAATGTCACCGGGTGCTTCTACTGTGTTTACTGTATTTGAGGCAGAGCCTCAAACTCTCATTCCCAGCCGGATTCTGGGAACGAGTTCACGAGTTGAATAGGAAAACACAAAAGATTGGGGTAAAAGAGGTAATTATCAGGGCTTTAGCCCTGACTACAAACAATAAAATTATATTTTTTTTGTGCCACTTGTATAAGTCATACTTGAGTCAAGAAGCGTTCAGATTTACCGTCGTAGAGATGTTCCATGGAACGTCTTTATATCCCACATTCCGCACCCCCCAGTGTCACAATCGGTAATTTCGGATTTTTGAATACCTTTGATGATAATTTTGATACAAAATTGCCTAAATTTTAGGTAGCGATCGCCAATCTCAAATCCCCAAATGACCATTTTTCGTTGTGTGACAGTTTAGGGTGCGGAAGGTGGGTTATATAGTCCAGACACCTTCAGGACGAAGTAGGAAGAAAAACTTGGTTATTGTTAGCATTTTTTAGCTTGTTTAGATTTTTATAGCAAGCTAGGTAACTTACTTCAATTCAGCAACTCCCAACTGTTGTTAGGAGTTGCTTTCGCGTAATTACAGGTTATTTAATGGCAGTTCTCAATTGTTTGAGTATGCCGCCAATACCCCGGAAGCCAGTGTTATTAGAAAGATTCTTAACAGCTTCCGGTTTGCTTTGCAGGACAATCGCGTTATAGGCAACAATAGCGTCGTTTAGCTTATTGATGTTGACACTTATGCCAGCGCTGCCTTGAGCAATGATAGTAACTGGTTTAAAAGCTTTGGTGCTTGCTACTAGCTGTCCTGATGTTGTCATGGCTACGGGCTGATTTGGTAAGGAAGCACTGGTAGAACCAAACAAACCACTCAGAGATGTGACTAGTGCAGTTGCTAGTTGCGGGGAAATACCAGCAGCAGTGAAGCTGTTTGTTAAGGCAACCGCGGCCTGTTGTGACCCAGCACCACCCGTGACTAGCGCACCAATATCAACAGCAGTAGCACCAGCAGCAGTACCACCACCTGTTGTATCACCACCTGTAGTACCACCACCTGTAGTACCACCCGTTGTATTGTTAATATTCTGAACAATAGCAGCAGCCAACTGATTCACGGTAGCTTGAACTATTGGAGGAAGACTAATCACAACACTATTTCCAGTTGTACTATTTGTTACGGTAATGCTAGATGCATTTGATTCTAAGGACTGTCCTGAAATCGCAACCGTCTCAATTGCACCATTAGCCAACGGCAGATCACCCGTGCTGGAAACACCAGTTGTAATGCTGGCTGAAACACCGGGTATTATAGGAATGCTTACAGTCGCTCCTGTTGTTGTTGTTGCTGCTGTTGTTCCTCCTGTTGTTGTTGTTCCTCCTGGCAGTGCTGCTGGCGGCGCGGAAAAAATGGTAATTGTTGTACCAGTATTATTGTTGCCACTCTGACTGCCAGGTGGAGTACCTCCAGCTTGGCTGGGTAATTGCCAGACGGCTAATGTTAATGGACTCAGACCGAGAGCAAAAATGAGATTTCTGATTTTCAACATGATGATCCTTTAAATTCTAAATATTGAAGTGTTTATTTAGGCAAGAAATTGAAACCATAACCTACGCTCAGGGAAAACACAGTGCCGCCTGCGCTGTTGTCCGTGAGGTCTGCCCCTGTGGCTGTAATTGTTAAGGGTAGGGTAGGTATGGGAACAAAAGAAGCGCCGACGTTGAAACCAACTCCACTCCAACCTAGACCCACACCGACTTGGGGATGAACTTGCACACCGACCCCACCAAATACACCGGTGCTGGCATTACCTTGGCGGAAGCCGCCACCCCCAACCCCAGCCGAGAAGGAGATGGGCATTTTATTCACAGAGTCATTAGGCTTTAGAAGGGAGTAACTCGTCACCACACCATAAGCACTGGAAGGTCCGGTAGGGTCAGTACCATAATTGGCAAAGGTATTCCAGCCAGCAGCTACACCAACTTGATTGGTTCCTTTAGCATAGACAATGCGGTGAGCTTTGAGGTCAAAGCTGCCATTAGATCCAAATTTTCTGATACTATTATTGCTGTAAGCAAATTCCAGACCAACTAGTTTCTGGGAATCTCCTAAACCAAAACCGAGACTAGTACTACCATCGATCACATCTCTCGTTTTACCGGCAGTCGCTCCTGATAATCCTACAAATGCGTCACCCATGTTAGCACCGAAAGCACTGGGAGCAGCAAAACTCAGTCCAGGTGGGTAGGTTGGCTTAGTTGGTGGCGCTGCTTTGATCTTAATCAGAGGTTCAATTAGTAAATCCTGGCGGATTTTATTAACATCATCCGGATTACCCTCTCCAGTTTGTGCAATTAGCTGTGGTTGGTTTTGCTCAGGAACAGATACAACTTTTGGTTCTAATTCTGCGGCTGCGACTACCTGTTTGGTATCATTTACAGAAGTGGCTTTTGCAGTTTTATCTATGCTTGATTCACTGTCCTTATTTTCAGTTATTATGTCATCTGCGGCAGATGCAGAATTAATTGACACGGCTGTGGTCAGGAATAAGCTGGGTAGGGTGAGAGACAAACCTAAGTAGATAAACTGTGTCCAATTATTTTCTAGTATAACAGAATGCTTTTTGCTCTTCAAAATATCACTCCTCACAAGATGTTTGTTATGCGGTGGCGAAAGTTTATATACAGAAACTTTAATCTAGGACATCTGATGATATACACGGACATAGACTCCTAAAAACCAAAGTTCCTAACTCGGCATATCGCGCTAACGCGCCGCAACGCTAACGCAATGCTTTGAGGAAAATCCCCAAAGCGCCCTTAATAGTTTTCTGGGCAAATGCCCTGAAGCTATTTTTCCCGGTGTGACTCGGAATCGGTAAACTGCAATATTGATACAAAAAAGCTAACAATTGATGTTAGTACGCAAATTAATACAATCATCAATTGCCAGCCATTATACCATGAACCTAACTTTAAAAGTAAGCTAGATCATGAGAAAGTAAGTATATATTTTTGAATAGGGGTGTTCTCAGAAATAAAATGCCCTGTTATGCTGTGGCTAGATTCCATAAGGTGGGAAGTGAAGCATTTTCGAGAGTTTTCACGACTCTGAATTATTAACAGGGGAGACAAAATGACAATTTTAGCTCATTTTTATGGGGAATATTGTAACCAATCTTTACAATTTAACTTGTGCTAAATGGCTGCGGGGGTTATAGGTACGGATAGCCCTGATTTTCTCATAGTATTCCCTTTCTTGGGGATTGAGGTTTTTTGGCGGAGCGATCGCTACTTTGACCAATTGATCACCACGTCCACCTTTAGTTAGCGGCCAACCTTTACCACGTAGGCGTAGAGATTGACCAGAACGGACTCCTGCTGGTAATTTGACATTAACATGACCGTCGGGGGTGGGAACATCAATAGCTGCTCTTAATGTAGCTTCGCAAGCTCCGTCACCTACTACAATTCAGCAACTCCCAGGCATTGTTCGGAGTTGCTTTTGTGTAATTAAAGGTTATTTGACAGCAGTTCTCAATTCTTTGAGTATGCCGCCAATACCCCGGAAGCCAGTGTTATTAGAAAGATTCTTAACAGCTTCCGGTTTGCTTTGCAGGACAATCGCGTTATAGGCAACAATAGCGTCGTTTAGCTTATTGATATTGACACTTATGCCGGCGCTGCCTTGAGCAATGATAGTAACTGGTTTAAAAGCTTTGGTGCTTGCTACTAGCTGTCCCGATGTTGTCATGGCTACGGGCTGATTTGGCAGGGAGCCAGTATTAGAAGCAAACAAACCAGTCAGGGATGTGACTAGTGCTGTTGCTAGTTGCGGGGAAATACCAGCAGCAGTGAAGCTGTTTGTTAAAGCAACGGCAGCCTGTTGTGAACCAGCACCACCTGTCAATAGCGGAGCAATGTCAGCAGCATCAACACTTACAGTACCACCATCAGCAGTACCACCACCCGCAGTACCACCATCCGCAGTACCACCACCTGTAGTACCACCATCAACAGTACCACCACCTGTAGTACCACCATCAACAGTACCACCACCTGTAGTACCACCACCTGTAATTATACTGTTAAGATTCTGAACAATAGCAGCAGCCAACTGATTCACGACAACCTGAGATTGTGGGGCAAGGGTGATCACAACAGTGTTTGCCGTTGCACCATCTGTGACAGTGATGCTAGATGAAGTTGATTCTACGGTCGCTGCTGTAACTGCAACAGTGGCATCTGTGTCACCACCTGTAGTTGTAGCCACTGACAGCTTACCGTCCGTGGAAACACCGGATGAAATGGTGATTGTAACACCAGCTACTATAGGAGGAGTTCCCGCCGTTGTTGTTCCTTGTGTTGTTCCTGTCGGTGTGGAAAAACCACTAGTTTGTGAAGCACCAGTAGCAGCGCCAGCATCAACACCAGCTGTACCTTTACTGGGACTGAAACTCTGGGCTTGGTTTGGTAACTGCCAAGCAAATGACAGTAGAGGACTCAAGCTGAGGGTAAAAATGAGATTTCTGGTTTTCAACATGATGATTATCTAAAATATAGAACTGTTTGACAATTGATGCTATCGTCCCTGATTCCCTGCACTTTTTTTGACTTTAATATCTCTTAAAATCCTTATATTTAAGGTTTTTAGGTTATATTATATAGCTAACGCCATGCTACCCTATCAGCAAGCCCTATTTAGGCAAGAAATTGAAACCATAACCTATGCTTAACGCAAATGTTGTGCCACCTACGCTGTTATCAGTAAGATCCGCACCTTGGACTGTAATTGTTAAGGGTAAAGTAGGGACAGGTACGAAGGAAGCACCAAGGTTTAAGCCAACTCCACTCCAACCTAAGCCCACACCGACTTGGGGATGAACTTGCACACCCGCTCCAGCAAATACACCAGTACTGGCGTTACCTTGCCTAAAGTCCCCACCTCCAACGCCCAGGGAGAATGAGACGGGCATTTTATTCACAGGATCATTAGGTTTTAAAAGGGAGTAACTTGTTACCACACCATAGAGGCTGGAAGGCCTGATTTCTTCACTACTGTCCTTGGTCTGATACTGAGCAAAGGCTTTCCAGCCAGCAGCTACAGCAATTTGATTGGTTCCTTTAGCGTAGACAATGCGGTGAGCTTTGAGGTCAAAGGTTCCATTAGCACCAAAGTTTTTGACACTACCATTGTTGAACGATAATTCCAGACCAACTAGTTTTTGGGAATTACCTAAACCAAAACCGAGGCTGGTACTCGCGTCTATGTCATTTATAGAGTTACCCCTATTACCAGCGGTTGCCGCTGATAATCCTAGAAATGCGTCACCCATGTTAGCCCCGAAGGCACTCGCTCCAGCAAAACTGAGTCCAGGTGAGTAGGTTGGCTTAGTTGGTAGTGCTACTTTGATCTTAATCAGGGGTTCAATTAGTAAATCCTGGCGGATTTTATTAACATCATCCGGATTACCCTCTCCCGTTTGTGCAATTAGCTGTGGTTGGTTTTGCTCAGGAACAGATGCCACTGTTTTTTCTAATTCTGCGGCCGCGACTACCTGTTTGGTATCGGTTACAGGAGTTGTTTTTGCAGTTTTGTCTATGCTTAATTCACTGTTCTGGTTTTCAGTTACTATGTCATCTGCGGCAGATGCGGCATTAACTGAAATCGCTGTGGTCAGGAACAAAGTGGGTAGGGTTAGCGACAAACCTAAGTAGATAAACTGTATCCACTTATTCCCTGGTATAACAGAATGCTTTTTGCTGCTCAAAATATCACTCCTCACAAGATGTTTGTTATGCGGTGGCGAAAGTTTATATACAGAAACTTTAATCTAGGACATCTGATGATATACACGGACATAGACTCCTAAAAACCAAAGTTCCTAACTCGGCATATCGCGCTAACGCGCCGCAACGCTAACGCAATGCTTTGAGGAAAATCCCCAAAGCGCCCTTAATAGTTTTCTGGGCAAATGCCCTGAAGCTATTTTTCCCGGTGTGACTCGGAATCGGTAAACTGCAATATTGATACAAAAAAGCTAACAATTGATGTTAGTACGCAAATTAATACAATCATCAATTGCCAGCCATTATACCATGAACCTAACTTTAAAAGTAAGCTAGATCATGAGAAAGTAAGTATATATTTTTGAATAGGGGTGTTCTCAGAAATAAAATGCCCTGTTATGCTGTGGCTAGATTCCATAAGGTGGGAAGTGAAGCATTTTCGAGAGTTTTCACGACTCTGAATTATTAACAGGGAAGTCAAAATCATAATTTTGGCTCGTTTTTATGGAAAATATTGTAAACAATCTTTACAATTTAACTTGTGCCAAATGGCTGCGGGGGTTATAGGTACGGATAGCCCTGATTTTCTCATAGTATTCCCTTTCTTGGGGATTGAGGTCTTTTGGGGGAGCGATCGCTACTTTTACCAATTGATCACCGCGTCCACCCTTAGTTAGCGGCCAACCTTTACCACGTAGGCGTAGAGATTGACCAGAACGGACTCCCGCTGGTAATTTGACATTAACATGACCGTCGGGGGTGGGAACATCAATAGCTGCTCCTAATGTAGCTTCATCAGGAGTAATCAAGACTTCGCAGACCAGATGATCCCCTTCCATTTGAAAAAAGGAATGGGGTTGTAATTCCACTTTCAAGTATAAATCTCCCCGTTGTTGAGTCTTATGGTTAATTTGGCCTTTTCCCTTAATCCGTAAGCGAGTACCAGCTTTAGCACCAGCAGGGATACGCACATCAATAGTTTCGCTACCTAAACTAAATCGTTTTTCGACACCGGAGAATGCTTCACCTAAAGTTAAAGTAATTACTGCTTCTGTGTCTTGTGTTCTAGCAGTGTCTTGAAAAGAAAAATCGTTAAAACCCCCATATCTACCACCTGTTCTCCCAGTGGAGGTAGAATCTGTGGCGGTTTGTCGTCCACTGCGAGGACCAGCGCCACCAAATAATTCATTTAAGAAGTCATTAAAACTGCCGTATTGTCCGAAGTCAAAGCCGCCCATATCAGCACCAGGACCACCGGAGGGGAAACCTTGACCGGCTTGTTTCCAATATTGACCAAATTGGTCGTATTTTTTGCGTTTATCTGGGTCTGATAAGACTTCGTAGGCTTCATTTACTTCTTTGAATTTTGCTTCGGCCTGTTTGTTGTTGGGGTTAACATCAGGATGATATTTACGGGCTAGTTTGCGAAAAGCTTGTTTAATTTCTTCCGATGTGGCGGTTTTAGTAATTCCTAAAATTGCATAATAGTCTTTAAAGTCGGTTGCAGCCATTTACTAGCCTCCTGTGGAAATTTAAGTAGGTTGGCGTTAAAAATTGTCGTTATGACAAGGGAACAGGGAACAGGGAACAGGGAACAGGTTTTGGGCAACTTTACTTTTTGTTACTTATGTCGGTTTTTTCCGTTCACCTATTTAGGTTATGTTTTTTCTAAAATATGATATGTACTTTTTTCTTGGTCTAAGATCGAAAAGAGTCTAAATACTAAATTAACAAAAAGTTCCTCAAGTTAAGTGTGGTTTTTGCCGAATGTACCAGGGAAATTCCCGTACTCTTGCCATTGTGAATGATAAATCAACTCATCTATTCCTTCTTCTAAGCTGGGGGGAGCATCCCGGATTTGGCGGTGCATTCGGAAAATGATGTCTTCGGGAACTTGACGAATTCGTCTTTGATTTCGGGCTAAACATAGCCAGATTGGGGTTCTGAGCCAAATTCCGGTAATGTGAGTCGAGCCAAAATCACGGGCTAGGGTAATCACTTCTCGACGGTTTTTCCTTTGGGTGTTGGTAGCATCGAAAATCACTCCTTGATCTAAGTTTATCGCTTGTTGAAATTGTCGTTCTATTTCCTGCCAAATTAGCGGCCAAGCCCCTTGAATTGCTTCAGAACCAAAAAGCTGCCCCCGGATGGCATCTGTGGAAATTAGCTGCATCTGGGAGCATTCTGTTAATAGTTGTTTTGCTAAGGTTGATTTACCGCTACCAGGAAGACCAATCAGTAAAATTAATTTAGTCATTAGTCAGTGGTCAGTGGTCAGTGGTCAGGAGTCAGTGGTCAGGGGTCAGTTGTCAGTGGTAAAAAAATCAGGAACAACCGACGACAAACAACTAACTAGATGATTGTTCCATGGGGAATGACAGCATTTTTGAGAACGACGACAATGCCACTACGAATGTAGAAGCCTTGGTTTTCCCGTTCTGCTTCTTGGACGTTGTCTTTGTTGATGATTTTCACATCGTGACCAATGCGGGCATTTTTATCAATGATGGCACGACGAATAATGGTGTCTGTACCAATACCGACGGGAATATCATTTTCTTCTAGGCTGCATTGTCTCTCTACAAATGGCTGATAATAGTCAGCACCCATAATCAGGGTTTCTTCAATTGTAGATCCTGATTCTATCCGCGATCGCACTCCTAAAACTGAATGTTGAATCCGGCAATCTTTCAAGATACAACCTTCACCAATCATAGATTCTGTGATTTGGCAATTCAACAGTTTAGAGGGTGGTAGATAACGAGCGCGGGTATAAATTGGTGCTGCTTCATCGTAGAAGCTAAAGGGAGGGAGGGGTTGCTTAGTTAAAGCTAAATTGGCTTCATAAAAAGATTCAATTGTCCCAATATCTTCCCAATAATCATCAAATAAGAAGGCCTGAACGTTATGATCCTTAGCTGCGTCGGGAATAATTTCCTTACCAAAATCAGTCCGTTCTAAAGATTCTTTTAGCAACTTAATCAAAACATCTTTTTTAAAGACATAAATCCCCATGGAGGCGATATATGGCTGTAATTGAGCTTGTTCTGGCGTTAATCCTAATATGGTAGTATCAACACGCATTTGCGCTAAGGCTTCCCCTTTAGGTTTTTCACTAAAGTCAATTACTCTTCCGGCTTGATTAATTTTCATTAAGCCAAAATCCGAAGCCCGACGATCATCCATGGGAATTACGGAAAGTGTAATATCCGCATTTGTATCTCTATGACGCTTGATAAATTGACGGTAATCCATACGGTAGAGATGATCACCAGAAAGAATCAGAAATTCCTCTACATCCCAATCCTGTAACATCCAGATATACTGACGCACAGCATCAGCCGTACCTTGAAACCAGTTCGGGTTTTCTGGGGTTTGTTGTGCTGCTAACACTTCTACAAATCCATCGCTAAACCCACTAAAGTTGTAAGCACGGGCAATGTGACGATTCAGGGAGGCTGAGTTAAATTGAGTGAGGACATAGATTTTGAATATTTCCGAATTGATGCAGTTGCTAACGGGAATATCTATTAAGCGATACTTCCCGGCTACTGGTACTGCTGGTTTGGCGCGAAGCTTGGTTAACGGATAAAGCCGAGTACCCGCACCCCCACCAAGAATAATTGCTAAAACTTTTTTCACAAAATTTCTCCCGACTGCTTTTCAATTCTCATCTACAGTTTAGGACTCTATGTAGCAACTGATAAAGATAAGAGTAAAGAATCTTAGGGATGAATTTTCAAGTGGGAGTTAATGGGGAAATATAGAACTTATGTACTATAATAACTGTTCTATAACGGTTCTATTTAGGATATAACTTACATATAGCAGCTTTCAGCGTTCAGTAGTTAGCAGTGAAGCTCTTTAGTACAATGTCGTTTTGATTTTAGTTTGTTTCTCAAATCTCAAATCAGGGAAAGAGGAAAAAAATTTCAGCCTTGATTTTTTTCTATTGGCAACCAATCATCTAAAATTTGTGCTAATGAAGCAATGGGGATAAGAGGAAAGATATCGAGGGGAAGTTGAGAACGATCTGATGCTTCTAATCTAGCATCTTGATAACATTCGTCAAATATTTCTAAAATGTAAGTTTTTAAACTTGGACTATCTTTAAGTTCATGTTTTATCTCTCTGCGAAATGTTCTAATTTCCCCTAGCCAATGTCCTTGATTACGTTCTCTTTCACTATCCCAACATTTGAGTTTTAGTAGATGTACAAGCAGCTTAGTTAATAAACTTTCAATTGCTCGTTTCTCACTTCTACCAATAGTTTCTAATTCTTCTAATAAATTCTCTAAATCAACAGCAGAAAATTGTCCTGTGCGAAGTTGGTTAATGGTTGTTCTTATCCACAGGTAATAATCTTGATCGTATAAGGTTTGAGTTGTGGGTTGTGTTGATGTAACCATATACTGGTGAGGATTTTACTATTTCTTTTATTTTAGGTTAATTTAGTGATAACTGTTATTAATTGAGTTGCAGGTTTTACAAACTTGATTTATGCTGGAAATAAGAGTTTATGAAATCAGCTTATATGTCAAATTTACTGGCAAGAATTACAATTAATCCTAAACAATGTGGAGGTCGTCCCTGTATTCGGGGGATGAGAATTAGGGTATCAGATGTATTAGATTTGTTTGCGTCTGGTTTAAGTGCTGAAGAAATTTTAGAAGAAATGCCGGATCTTGAAGCTGATGATCTCAAAGCAGCACGTTTATACGTCTAATAATTATTTAACACAAGTAGAAGGGAATATTAAGATGCTTAACAAACAAAGTATAGAAATTTATACTCTTTCCGACGACAGAGAGAAGAGATTATGGCAAGATTGTATTTTTGTTTTTGATACATCCGCATTATTAGAGTTTTATTTATATTCAGATAAAACAAGAGAAGATATATTTGAAACAATCTTCCCAAAACTTATTAACCGCTTGTGGATTCCTCAACAAGTGGAATACGAATATTTGAAAAATAGAGAGAATGTCATTAAAAAACCTATACAAAAATACAAAAACTTAATAGAGAAAAATACAGAAAATAAGGATAGTGGTAATTTACCAAAAATTGAGGACAGCATTGAAAAAATAAAGAAAGAAATAAAAACAATATCAACTCAATTCCAAACTTTAAAAGAGTCAACCACAAAACAAGATAAACACCCTTACTTAGATAGATCGTTAATTGATAACCTTGACACAGTGATGATAGATTGCAATGAATCAATAGAAGCCGAGCTAAATAAATTTAAAAATAGTATTGAAGAATTTAAGGAAGAGATAAGAAAAGAAATATCAAATAGACAAAATGAAATTCAGGCAATTTATCAAAGTGACTCGGTACTAGATGGATTTAATAAATATTTTGAAGTAGGGGAAGGATACACTTTTGATGAAATCATGGAAATT